>ENA-OQHF01001887-OQHF01001887.1-human-gut-metagenome-genome-assembly--contig:-NODE-1887-length-11058-cov-2.126887_pt1 | contig 11058 bp, 10 predicted proteins | sample MGYA00242559_ERZ504709 | MGnify/ENA primary metagenome ERZ504709 (study PRJEB26092, sample SAMD00036203) | human gut metagenome | host: Homo sapiens | study: EMG produced TPA metagenomics assembly of... | reverse complement strand
GAGCCGAGTGCGATTGTGGCGGATGAGCCGAGCAAGGGATTGGATGAGATTGGCGCCGCGCATGTGGCCAAGGCGTTGGTTCAGCTACAACAAGCCAGGTGATTTTCGCCACGCATGACACGGATATGATCCGCCGGCCCGAATACGCCATCGACCGCGTACTGGTGCTGGACGAGCACGCGGTCGCGTTTGACGGAGCGCCGGCTGAGGCTGTGGCGTTTTATGAGGATCTGATTCGCCGCAAGTATGAGGCTGCGAAGCGGTAGCAGATAGGAATCGGCCGTTGGAGGATTGGCATCGGCCGTGAGGTCGATGCCAATCCTCACGCGAAGTAGAAGCCGCGGAAGCCGTACTGGTAGACGCGGTAGATGTATCCCGAACTGAGCACCATCTTGTACTGTGCCTTGAGGTTGCCGTCGTCATCGTAGACGCCGAACAGGCCCTGCATGCCGATGTCCACCAGGTTCAGGTCATCGGACAGTTCCTGTGCGGAGGAGACATACGGCGAATACGGCACATCGAAGTCCTGCACTTCGGTGTAGGTTCCGGCGTTCTCGTCGACCAGGTACTTGCGGAACTGGGAGTTCGAGTTCTCATCCTTGGAGCTCTGCGCGGTCGAAATGCCATCGATCATGGTCCAATCGAAATCAGGACGGGTCATGGCATAACCGAAGTCGTTATCGAACATGTAGATGTAGTACTGGCCGTCCTCCAGCGAGGAATCGTACTGCACAGTGATTGAGTGCTGGCCGCCGGTGTCGCCGGAATCGCCCACCTTGGTCAGGAAGGAGGGCTGCGCATCCATGCCATTCCATACGCTCGGCTCGCCGATCATGTAGTCGAGCGACGGCGTGCCTTCGATGTCATTGATCTTGATCATCGTGGAGGTCTCACGTGCGGACAGCAACGCGGAGCCATCATCCATGAGCTGGATGGTGTTGAAGTGGATCCAGTCCCAACGGTTCGTGGCGGTCGGATCGGATTCGTCGATGCCGGAATGATCGGTGGATTGCTTGTAATCGGGGAACAGGTCGCCGAAATCCACCAGCAGGCTCACCTCGCCGGAGTCGGTGTCCACCTTGATGACCTGATCCTGCACGGCATGGTCCGAATGTTTCAGATCGGTGGCCAGAGAGACGATATTGCCGTCGGAATCCAGCGCGTAATCATGGTGCAGGATGTACTGGTCGCCCAGATTGATGATCTTGACCAGCTTGCCTAGGCGGTTCATGCCGACGAAATGCTTGGTGGAGGCGGAGAACCACATGATGCCGTCATTGTCGAACAGCAGACGGTGCGAGCGGTAGTAGAGCACCGGGATTTCGCCGCGAATCACACCGTTCGCGTCATAGTAGTACATGAAATCCTGCTCGTTGGAATCATTGCCGAGAATCGCGTACAGGCCATTGCCGAGCGTGGTGACCGTGGATTCGTCGGGGGCGACGGCCTGTTCGAGCCGTACTTCCTCCTCGCCGAGCAGTTTCGGGCCGGTCTGCTCGATGGTGCGCGTGGTGGCGTTGCCGTCGGTGTCGGTGATGGTCAGGGTAATGGTGTTCTTGACCTTGGGGATCAGTCCCAACACCAGAAACTCGTGCTCGGTGGAGGCGATGTCATTGCTCGATACCGTGGTCGTCTGACTCGCCGTGCTGGTACCGCCGACATTGCCGGAACCGTCGGCGTCGCCGGCGGCGGCCTCACGGTATGCGGCGGCCGCCTCATCGCTGGTGATGGCGTTGGCCGTGTAATCCGGGTACCCCTCAGCGGAAACGGTGTAGCTGACGGTGGAGGCCTGATCGGTGGTGAAGTACACGTACATGGACGTGGTGTTGGTGCCGTACGGGTTCACCTTGGTGTAGATGCTGTCGACTGTGCGTTCTTTGGCGTCGCGCTCGTCGGCGATCTCGGTGTCCATCATCTGCTGGTATTCGTCGGTATAGACGTTCTCGATCTGGGCGTTGAGCCGCTCCACGCGGCGTTCCTTGATGGAGGCGCTGACGTCGTCCTGTGAGAACAGGCACAGACCAATGGCGATGGCTGCGGTGACGGCTGCTGCGGATATTTTGAAGACGCGACTACGGACGGCAGTGGACACGGGGAAACCCTCACGACAGTATGGGTAAACGATTAGTGAATTACGTCACATACATTATGCCGCAGGTCTTGGAAAACACCGGCCGGAATGCTGGGAGAATACTGAAGCTTGGCGGGTCGCCGAGCGGTCCGGTCCTATAGCAGGGTGAACCAAGACTGAACCTGATGCCAGAGCGTCGGATTGTTGGCGATCATCGAATCGCTGCGCGACTGCACGAAGCAACTTAGTATGGCTATGCCCAGCGCCCACAATACGGCCAGCATCACGACCCAGCGCATCAGCCAACGCCACGGAGTGACGCGGGCGATGCCATCGCCTGAAGCGGCGTCGTTGGCCCCCGCCAATGAGCGGCTCGGTTCGCGCCCATTGACCAGCCACAGTAGCCCCGGTATGGACGCCAGCGAGATCAGCCAGCCGAAATCGGCGGAATACCGCCATCCCAAACCGCCGACGCGGCTGTCGAATACGACCAGCACCGCCGCCACGGCCAAGCAAGACATCAGCCATGGCCGCATGCCGTGTGTTTCCAATCTGCGCAGCAGGGGCAGCGCCAAAGCCATCAAGGTCAGTGGCGTGGCCGTGAAAATCGCGCCGACCATCACCTCGTAATAACCCCATTGCGGCATCGGGGCGGGAGAGCCCGCCAGCCACGGGAAACGATCCATGAAGCGCAGCGGCAGGAACAGGTAATACCAGATGTTGGCGGGCATATCCGCGGACGGGGTGGTATACCGGGTCATATCGGATATGGAGAACTGATACGCATTGCCGAAATTGAACGGGGAATCGAACCGAACCATGTTCCACGCCATCAGAGGCGTCACGACGAGAATGGCGGGAATGATTACCGCCAGCGGCGCGCGCAACGCCTGCAACGGCTTGATGCGGCGTGTGCGCAGACCGGTGCCCAGCGCGCGAATCTGCGGCCAGAACAGGGGGAACGCAAGCAATGCGGCCAAGGTGAACGTCGGTCGGCATCCGAAATTCGCCGCAATGCACAAGGCGCCCAAGGCCAGTCGTGGCAGGGAGAGAGGCTTGGCATCGCCCGCCTGCCATCGGTCCGATGGTCTCAGCGGACGGCGGGACGTGTCCGCGCCGAGCCATAGCCATAGTCCCAGCGACGTCAACGTCAGCGATGCGGCGAACGGTATCTGATAGAAGTTCGTGCGATACAGCAAATACCCCATTTGCGCGCTCACCAACGATGAGACCACTACTAACGACGCGGCCGCCACCGAAGTCTTCGGCATCACACGATGGATGACGCGCAGCACCAGCAAGGAGAAGAAGATGATGAACAGCAGCACGAGAATATACTCGGCGGCGGATGTCGGCAGATTATGACCGGCCAGCAGACGATAGGGGACGAACAGCAGCACTGCGGGCAACACGCCAAAATAGGAATACCAGTGACCGTCATAATACGCGTAATCCCAGTAGAGCGGACTGGCTCCATTGGCGAGTAGCTGGGCACGTGTGGCTACGTCATAGGGTGCTCGGTGGCGGCCAGCTGTTCGGGAACCGGCAAGTCGAGCCAGGGCCGGCCGGCGACCAGCGCATCGGCCACATGCCCATACTGGTCGAAATCATAGGTGTAATCGCCGGAAACGTGGAAGACGAGCGGAGACGCGTACCACAGTTCGTGGATGATGGATACGCCGATAAGCAGGGTAGGAATCGCCAGAAGCCCCACGAAAGCAAGTCGTTGCCGAGTGCTGGACGGGTCAAGCGTGATACGCCACAGGCGCGATCCCGGCCTCCAGACGGCAATCATCAGCAACACCAAGGCCATGGCGAGCACGCGCATCCAATTGATGACGAACGGTACGCGCACGTTGGCGCGGGCGTCGGTGACCGGTACGATCGCGCCGCGCTCTTCCTGAATCCAAATACGCACGATGCGGCACCCGGCGCCTTGACATAATGGCTGCGAATAGCGTCGGGATTCATCGACTGGGCCTTGCCGGTGATGCCATCGACATCCGCGCGCACATGAATGGTCGCCAGCGGTTTGAAGACTTCCTTATCGTCGTTCGCTTTGGATTCGGCCTCGGCCTGCTCGCGGGCCTTATCGATGACCTTGCTGCTCTCGGTATCGATGCGTAGGTAATCCGACGTGCCGTCCGCGGTCAGTTCAAGATAGGCCTTGGTCGGATCGGTGACGGTCAACATGCCATCATTCCGGCGCGTGAGACCCGAACCCAGCGTGTTATGCACGGCGTTCGTATCCGTGCTCGCTCCGAGCGTACGCCAGAACGGCAGGTTGAACACGATGCACTCCATGGCGGCGATGGCGGCGACGGCGGCCAGCAAGGCGATCAGCAGGCGCACCAAACGCAGCCGGTGCCGGGTATCCGGGCGGCTGGGCAGGTGCCGTTCATGATTCGACGGCATCGGACGGTCTGCGCGAGTGTGGTCTATGGAATGCACGCATTTATTCTATAGGCTTTATTCGGGCTTGATGTCGGGCAAACAAGAGACAATGTGAATCATGCCAAAACGTACATCGGACCATGGGAAGCACAACCGCACGCCACTGCTGGGCGGGCTGAAGGATTCGATGAACGCGCTCGCGGCCGATCTGGGACTGTCCAAGCCGAAGAAGCACGATACGAATCCGTTCGGCGATGCCTTGCGGGAGACCAGTGAGCGTAAAGGCGGCATTATCGACGAACTGACTCGCCATGCAGTGGCGCTGAGTCCTGTAATCAAGCGGCGCACCTTCCCCGAATTGGAGAACGTGCCGGAAAGGCTGGTGCTTGGATGGGCGCAGCTGCCCTCCACCAGAGGCCGCGGCTTCTCGCTTGGCATTTTCCCCGACCGCGATCATTTTGCGCAGGTGGCGTTCGCCGATACGCATGGCCGCGTATTCGTGGGCACCGACCCCGACATGGACGTGCAGGATATGCAGGCGCGATTTATGTTCGGCAAGGAAAAAGAAGTGACATTGCCGGACGGTGAGCGGCTGGGCGAAAGCGACGAGCCTCGTTCACGTTCCGGTTTCTCCCGTACAGACCGTGGCCTGGGAAGTGCGCTGCATCATGGGCGTGGTTTGGGGCGTGGCCTTGGTCATGGTGCTGACGGTGTGAAGGCCATTACCGGTGGCGTGGTGGGGCGTGACGACACCGGACGCATGACGTGGCTCGCCTCATGGCTCAAGGCCGGCAACCGGTACACGCTTGAGCAGATGCGTGCCAATCTGCCGCCTGCGATGCGTCATGATTTGGAATACCGCGATGCCATTACCATCGCGTTCTTCGCCACGTATATGTTGCCGCAGATCAATGGTCTGCTCATCGGATTCGGTTCCTGGCAATATCTTCCGCCGTCTCAACCGTGAGGCGCCAATCGGTGCGATTCGCCGTTCGGTGCGTGACACTTTGGCGGCACGTGCCCACGGCATGCGGGCCTCCGGTCTGGAGGATTATTTCGCCGATCTGATGCTGCGAAGCCGGCGCTCTCGACACCACGCCTGGGACTGGAAGCGGTGCATGGCGCCGAACCATTGCACCTGTACACCTCGACGTATTCGAGCGGCTATTTCTTTACGTGGGATAAGTCCTTGGCATTCGGGCAGGCGCTGAAATCCTTGAAGATCGAAGGCAACCTCAACCGATTCGCTGCGGTGAGCGCTTGGTTGGAGCGCAACGCTTCCTTGGGACGCAACCCTACGGAAGATACGGTGACCCGTGCCGAGGCCGCGCAAATCGACATGAAACTCATCGAAAACCCTGCGATTATGGCGCTTGACCCGTATGATGGCGAGCAGGAGCGTCGGGCCGTGCTGAGCCTGATCGATATCGCCGCACGCACGGCTGGACAGATTCGCAGTGAATTCCCCGATCCTCGAGATGTGCTGACCCAGCAGAACGTGCCGGATTCGGGTGTGACGAATGCTGCGGGCGCTGAAAGTACTGAGAGTGCTGAGGGCGCTGTAGAACGGACCGATAAGAGCGACACCAACACTCAAGCCGCTCGTCCTTCGTATTCGCCGGCGAGGAGCGACGAATGGGTGTATCGTCAGACCCTCTCTTCACTGTTGCGCCGGTTACGGTTGCCGTATCGGTTTGACGTGGAGTTCCGGTCGCGCTTGGATTCGGGTGAAGTGGCCATTGGCTTCACCACCGCCGGCACCTCGATGATGCCCGATAGCCGGTATGACACCACTCGACGTACGTGGCGTGCGCTGAGTAGCGCCGAACGCGCGTCGATGAGCGCCGCCTACAACCTGCGTGTCGGCCTGATGATGGCCGCGCTAAGTTTCGGCACCAGCGAATCCGTGCGCCAGGTGTCGTTGCACATCGATTCCATTGGTCTTGAAGAGGCGATTGCCGAACAGGATTCCGCCATCGAGGCGATGATGAGCGAGGCCCTAAGCGCCTTCGAACATCTACGCAGTGGCGATTTGGGGCGTGTGGGTTCCAAAGCCGACCCAAAGATGGTGATTTCCATGGCGACCCGACCCGCCCCATCACCCATGAGGAGACGTTCGGGCAGACGGCGTCCGGTGACGAACGCGGCACGGCCGGGGGCAGCAGGCAACGGTACCGGACCGTCTGCGGATGCTACGGATCAGGCCGCGGCCGAATCTGCTGACGCCGATGGCGCTGCGTCCATCGATTCGCAGTTCGAAGACCTGATGAAGGGCATCGATATCGACGAAATGGCGTTCGGCATGCCGGACGATACCGGCGCAGGCGACGACCTGGGCGGTATCGGCGGCGAGGGCGTCGGCACTGACGGTGCTGATGGGGCCGCCGGCATGGACGATGATCCGATGAGCGTGCTGCGCCGCAATCCCACCGTGCGCAATATGGTCACCGTCACCTTCACCCGTGATGCCTTCCTCAAGCGACTGGACACCGCTGGGCTTGACAATCCCGAGGAAACCTACCGCATGTTCGGTGCCGTGATGGACGTGGACGGCGAAGGTGGTCTGAAACCCATCAGCGCCGACTTCGACTTGGCGGACAGCCGGTTCTCTCCCACCGGATCCCAGGAGGAGCCCGAACTGGCCGACCGTCAATTCAGCCCGGCGACCGCTCACGTGCTGGGCGCACAGAATAGTGCCGGACTGGCTATCCAGCGAGTGGACCTGCTGCAGCATGGCGTCAACGAATTCCACGATATCGCCAGGAACACGTCGCTCGGCTCCGTGGAAAAGGCCCAGCGAGCCATGCAGGTCATCGAATCAGATATGCGATCCCGAACTGACCGGTTTGGCCTCTCAGGTCACCAGTGCGTTGATCGATGGCAAGGACACGCCGGACTTCACGTTCACGCTTGCCGACGATCTTGACAAGGAGCGTCTGCGCGCCCGAGATATGCTGTTCTCGGGCCAAGCCGATCAGGCCATCGAAGCGGCCGAAGCGGCCGTGGCCCATTTGGACCAGGTGTATGCGGCAGGCCATGGCGTACCTCGATACTTCAACTCCTATGCCGAGCGCGTGGTCTACAACCGGCTGTTCGCCACATTGGACGAGCGTACGGTGCTTATCCCGGACAATCTGTTCTACGCGCACATGGAGCTGGCTGACGTGTTGAGTCAGATCAAGGGTGCCGAGGCGGCCATCCCGCATCTCAACCGTATGGTGGCGTACGCGCCCGCCTACCCGCTCTCACATCTGAAGCTCGCCATTCAACTGGCCCGCAATGAGGATTGGGATTCGGCACGCGCCGCCTGCCTGAATGCTCTGCGCGTGGCCTTGGACCGCGACGATGCCGCGTTCGCCTATTACCGGTTCGCGTACGCCGAATGGATGCTTGACCGGTTCGACACAGCCGCCGCAGCCTACATTATGAGCGATCACATCGCTCCCGGGGCCATTGGTTCGCTGGAAAGCGAACTGCAGGAACTGGTTTCCCGTGCGGACTCGCAGTGCATACCGGTGCCTGAATCGGTGGAGGCCGCCGCCCATGTGCTTGCCACGCATGATCTGCCGGTCTGGCCGCATATCGAAGTGGCTGACATCGTGCGTGACGCCGCTCGCGTGTGCGTGGATGAGGGCATGTTCGTGCCCGGCCCGCACGCTCTCGGTGGCTGTGGCCCGCATGAATGACGGCGAAGGCGATAACATCGACATCATCCAAGCCCAGTTCCTGCGCTCGCTATCCGCGTAGCCGCCTGAGGGGAGTTGACGGTATAGCCGGCCGAGGGGAGCCGAGCCCGCTAGGATAGACAACCATGAGCACGAACGAACAACTGGCATGGGATTTCGACGATGGGGATGTGGCCGAGGTCCGGCCTGATACCGGTATTGCACGTTTTGCCCCTGGCTCCGAACAATGGATAGCCGCACTGCAGCCCACTGACGACGACGCGATACGCCTCGACCGTTTCGACGTGAACACGATGACCGCTGAGGCCGCCGCCCGCCTGTGGGCTCGCGTGGCCGCATGGGTGGAATCCGATCAGATCGCCTACTACATCGACGACTCACCCGTCAGCTCCGACGCCGCCTACGACGCGCGCATGCGTTGCCTCGAACGACTCGAAGCGGCGTTCCCCTCACTGGACAATCCGCAGTCGCCCACCCATCGCGTCGGCGGCTCCTTCTCCAACGACTTCGCCTCCGTGCGCCACCCCAGCCGCATGATGAGCCTTGACGACGTCTTCTCCATCGAAGAACTCAAGGATTGGTACGACTCGGTGATTCGCGACCTCGATTGGCCCGAATCCAAGCCCCTGGCCCATGAGTTGCGAGGTCAAAATCGACGGCCTCGGCCCTGAACCTCATCTATCGCAACGGCGTGCTTGAACAGGGGCCTGACGCGCGGCGACGGCGTTACAGGCGAAGACATCACCCTGAATGTGCGAACCATCGGCTCCATTCCCGCCAACCTCGGCGGCCCCAAGGAAGACGTTCCGGACTTCGTGGAAATCCGAGGCGAAGTGTTCATGCGTTGGGATGATTTCCACACCCTGAACAACGAGCAGGAGGACGCCGGACGAGCGCCCTTCGCCAACCCACGCAACGCCGCCGCCGGCTCGCTGCGTCAAAAAGACCCTCGCATCACCGCCACCCGTCGCCTGAGCTTCTATGCGCATGGTCTGGGGCAGCTCACTTGGGGGCCGGACCATCCGCGCGGCACCCATGACGTGGTCGCCGACCAGTCGCAGGCCTACGATCTATACACCAAGTGGGGCGTGCCGGTCTCCCCGCACAATCGTGCGGTGACCTCATTCCAGGAGATCCTGGACATGATCGAGTACTACGGCGAGCATCGTGGCGACATCGAGCATGCACTTGACGGCATCGTCGTCAAGGTCGATGACCTGGGCCTGCAGCGTACCCTCGGCGCCACTTCGCGCGCGCCGCGCTGGGCCATCGCCTACAAATACCCACCCGAAGAGGTCAACACCGAACTGCTCAACATCACCGTGCAGGTGGGGCGTACCGGCCGTGTGACGCCGGTCGCCGTGCTCAAACCTGTCTACGTGGCCGGCTCCACCGTGGCTCGTACCACGCTGCACAATGGATTTGAAGTCAAACGCAAGGGCATTCTGATCGGCGACACCGTGGTGGTGCGCAAGGCCGGCGATGTGATTCCCGAACTGGTCGGCCCGGTGCTTGAACGGCGCAAAGGGCGTGAGGACCAGCTGCGCGAATTCGTCATGCCCGAGTTCTGCCCTTCATGCGGCGCGAAACTGTCACCCGCCAAGGAGGGTGACAAGGACATTCGCTGCCCGAATGTGGAGAGCTGCCCGGCCCAGTTGACCGAGCGCGTGATTTCGCTGGCCTCACGCAAGGCGTTCGACATCGAGCACTTGGGCGAACAATCGGCCATCGCTCTGACCAACCCGGAGGAGAACCGGCCTGATTCGGTGGCGACCTACGCGCCGAACATCACCGAGGTTCTGGTCGCCCCCGGCGAAGAGCCTGACCCGTACGAGCCGGTGGAAGGGCTGGAATTGCCGGCCGCGCAGAAGCCGGTGTTGTCTAACGAATCCGGGTTGTTCAACCTGACCGCCGCCGATCTGCGCGACGTGCGCGTGTGGCGTGAGGCCGCAATCGTCGAGGTGCATGAGACGGTCGGTGCGAACGGTAAGAAGAAAAAGGTGCGTAAGCGTGTCGGCGGCTCTGGCCTGTGGCATCAGGTGCCTGCCTTCTGGACCGCGCCCACGCCGGCCAAAAAGCTCACGGCCAAGCAGCTGGCCGAACGCGCGCAAGGGGAGGCCGCAATCGAATCTGCCGAAACACAGGGGAGATACCGCCAGCGAGACGACCGGCGCACCTACCGGGGCTGAGGCTCCACTTGGTACTATGCCGGGCTTTGCCGCAGCCTCCTATCCTGAGTATGACGTGCCGGCCGACGCGGTTATCGTGCGCGTGGATCACAAGACCACGCGCACTGGCGTCACGGATGTACCGGTGATCATTCGGCCCGGCGAAAACACGCGCAAGATGTTCGACGAAATGGACAAGGCCCGTCACGCCGACCTGTGGCGTGTGCTGGTCGCGTTGTCGATTCGCCGGCTCGGTCCGCCTACCGCACGCCTGATTGCCTCGGCGATGGGTTCGCTGGCAGCCATCGAAAACGCCACGATTGAAGATCTGACGGCCATCGACGGGGTGGGCCCGGAAATCGCCGAATCGGTGGTGAACTGGTTCGCCGCCACCCGCGAGCCCGGCGACTGGCGCGGCGCGACTTTGCGTGCTTGGCAGGCCGCCGGCGTGGCGTCGACGAGGCCGAGACCAGTTCGTTGCCGCAGACGCTGGCCGGCAAAACCGTGGTGGTCACCGGTTCGTTGGAGGGCTATTCGCGTGATTCCGCCAAAGAGGCGATTATCGAGCGCGGCGGCAAGGCGGCCGGTTCGGTGAGCAAGAAGACCGATTACGTGGTGATTGGCGCAAACGCCGGCTCCAAGGCCGCCAAGGCCGAGGAACTCGGCATCCCCATGCTGAGCGAAACCCAATTCGCCCAGCTCCTAGCCACCGGCACCCTCTAAAATAGCCCCCTCAGAC
>ENA-OQHF01001886-OQHF01001886.1-human-gut-metagenome-genome-assembly--contig:-NODE-1886-length-11070-cov-2.749063_pt1 | contig 11070 bp, 11 predicted proteins | sample MGYA00242559_ERZ504709 | MGnify/ENA primary metagenome ERZ504709 (study PRJEB26092, sample SAMD00036203) | human gut metagenome | host: Homo sapiens | study: EMG produced TPA metagenomics assembly of... | reverse complement strand
CCGGATCGCGCTCCCCTCGGCGTTCGAGCTCCGCATGAACCTCTTCATCGGTCAGCCGGGGTACGACCACCTCCTGCGTTCGTGACAGAATCGTGGGCAGCAACAAGTCGGGACGCTCGCTCACCAGCACGAAGAGCGTCTTTTCCCCACGGCTCTTCGAGAATTTTCAGAATCTTGTTGGCCGCCTCCTCGTTCATCGTTTCCGGAAGCCATACGATCACGCACTTGTACTCGGCGGCAAAGCTCTTGAACGAGAGCTTGCGGATGATACCGTCGGCTTCGCGGGCCGAAATCGCCCCTTTGAGTGTCCGGCCCAGGTCGAGGCGGTCGTACCACTCCTGCGGCGAGAAATAACCGTTTCGCTCGCTGACGACCTGCCGCCAGAGCGGCATGAAGTCGTCGCTCAAAACCGCTTCTCCCGACTTTTTTACCCTGTTTATTGACCGGGAAGACGAAGTGCAGGTCGGGGTGCGCCAGACCGGCGATCTGCCGGCAGTTGGGACATTCGCCGCACGAATCACCGTCGCGGCGGTTCGTACAGTTGAGGTACTGTACATAAGCCAATGCCAGCGGAAGAGCCCCGGCTCCGGGACGTCCCGTGAAGAGCTGGGCGTGGCTCACCCGTCCGGCATCGACCCCGCGCACCAGATGACGTTTCAACTCCCGCTGACCGATGACCTCCGAAAACCGCATTTTACTCCCTGTTCCGCTGCATCCGCCGGAGCCGCTGCCGGACCGCGATGCATAGCATCGCCACCAGAACCAGTCCCAGCGTCAGCGTGCGATCGCGGCCGGGTTCCCACGAAAGGGCCATGACTCCGGTCATGAGCAGCGTGCCGCTGAGCAGCAAATAATCAATTTTCACTCATCTTTCGTTGTTATTTATGCCCCGGTGCATTGCGGAACGGACCAGTGCCCGAAGGTCGATCTTCTCCCGCCGCACGGCATAGTAAAAGTAGAGCAGCAACAAGGCCGCGTAGCAAGCATATCTGGGTACAGCCGGAGCGACATGGTCATCCACGACGACACTCACGCCGTATAGAACCAGCGCCAACGCCACATATCCCAAAATCCGTCCGGTCTGGTAAGGCATGGGATCAAAAACGGCGGTTGAGCCAAAAACTTACCGCAACCATCGCCGCTTCGCTGACTAAACGAGCCCAGGCTGCTCCGTAGTATCCCCAGCGGGGAATAAATGAGAGGCTGCATCCGATCGTAAATATCAGGCCCACAAAGGTAACCACGATAGCCAGCGAGGTTCGCTCCTCCCGTTTGTACCAGAACGACAGATTGAGCCATACGCCGTTGAGGACGTTCGCACCCAACACCACCGGTAAAATGCCGATTCCTTCGCGGAAATCCTTGCCGACGATGAGTCCGAAAAGATCCCGGAAAAAAGCGATTCCCAGGAATATGAACATCGACACCAGCACGTAGTATTTAAGTGCTGCGGCATTCATCTGGCAAAAAGTCCGATTTTTTTATAATCGGCCAGGAAGAAGGGTTCGGCGGCCAACCGGTACATCTGCACGAAAAGCATGAGCACCATACCGATTTTGACGATCGCTCCGTAAATACCCACTTCGCCCATCGCACCTTCCGGTACGAGGTACTTGATCATCTGGGGGTATATGAATTCGTTGGCCGTGCCTGCGATGCCGCTGACCATCAGCGGCAGTGAATAGACGAGCACCCGCCGCAGCAACTTGCCGTCGATACGGGGCAGAGTGCGGTTCGTCGTGGTGAGAATTGCCAATAGGGTGAGCAGGCTGGCGATCAGGTTGCCCACGAAGACCCAGCCTACGCCGAACGATGTTTCGTAAAAGCCGGCAAGACCGAAGGCCACTGCCAAAACTACCGTAATTACGACGCTGAAGGCCTTGAACCCGACATAGGTCAGGGCCCGTCCTGTTCCCGCAGGCGTGCAAAAGGGAATCGCCGTGCAAACGTCGAGGAAAAATGATCGCCGCGACCCATACTACGAAGTCGGGGTTTGCGGCGTAATCCGCTCCCATCCACTCGGAAACCGATCGTGCGGAAGAGGGTTACCAGCCCGAAAAAAAGCAGGGCTGCCAGGGAAGTGATGCCCCATGTGGTAGCGAACAATCGCCGTTTGGCGGCCGTCACGTCGCCGCCCGCTTCGTCGGCTTTGGCTGCAAAACGGAAGTATCCCGACTCCATTCCCATCGTCAGGATCACGAGAGCGAATGGAATCAGGGCATATACGTCCACGGTGATCCCGTAAATGCCCGGGTCGAACACCCGGGTGAAATAGGGTGTCAGCAGGTAGTTCAGGAATCGTACGACGATCGTACTGATGCCGTATATGGCGGTCTGTTTTGCGAGTTTTTCGAGCATAAGTCCTTATGGAGGACAAATGTACGAAATTTATTTCGCTTTCGGTCTCCCGGTCCGGGCAAATATCCGGTCCGGGCGTGCCGCTGTCCGTCGCTGCCCGGATCGGAGAGGACGCGGAACGGGCGGAACGGAATTTTCAGGCATGGCGGGACCTGTCTTCCGGACTTTTCCGAAAAAACGGTGGTTTTACAAGATGCGGCTCGGGCTGGCTCGACCGACCGACGATCGGAGCGGATGCGGAAGGCTCTCGTGGATTTCGCCGCGCAAGGAGAAGAAATGCTAATCAAGTTTGGCTTGTCACTCACTTTTCCCCATCTTTGACATAGTCTTAGATAGGATGCGGTTCGGAAAACTGGGCCCAAGTTTCCATTTTTCTCTCGGCTTTCCCTATCTTTGCAGAAGATAGGATTCGGTTTGGCAATCTTTTGGGTGCAAGTCCGCACGATTGCCCTCACATTTCACTATCTTTATCAGGAAACATTCACTTAAAAATTTTAGGAAATGGCTACGATTCAAACTTTGTATCTGGGCGATCTGCGGACCGAAATCACGCACGTCCAGTCCGGTAACCGGGTTATCACTGACGCTCCGACCGACAACAACGGCAAAGGCGAATACATCTCTCCGACGGACATGGTTGCTGCAGCTCTGGGAAGTTGTATGCTGACCCTGATGGGGATAGCCGCTCGTCGGCTCGAAATCGACCTGAAGGGAACGCGTGTGGAGATCCAGAAAGTCATGGCCGCCGAACCGCGCCGCATCGCCGAGATCCGGGCTCGATTTCTACCTGCCGGGCGATTACAGCGACAAAGACAAGAAAATCCTGCAAGGCGCGGCCGAAACCTGTCCCGTCGGCAAATCGCTCCATCCCGACATCCGGCAGGCGGTCACCTGGCATTACGGCAGTGCGAAATAACGGGGCCGGGAAGATACGGCGGCGACTGTCAAGGGCATCTTCCACCGCGACGTGCGCGACGAAGCCCGAATGCGGTTTGTTTATTTGATTGCAAATAAAATTGTATTTTATTTGGTAATCAACAAAGAAATGTTTAATTTCGGATCAGGAGGAAAACTTCTTCCGGCCCTGTCCGGGAATTTTCAGAACTCTCGGAACAGGTTCGACCGAAAACCCTGAAATTAATCCGTTATGAAACATTTCGGACTTTTTTCGCTATTTTTCGGGTTCTGACTGTGGCTGGCTGTACGGCCGATCCGGGCGCGGAGCCGGGGCCTTTCGGTGAAAAACCCTCCGACTGCTGAAAATCCGCATGCAGTCCCTGTCGAACAGGCTCTCGAAGAGTTGCAATCCGTCCTCGAAGAGATCGATACTCCCGCGGAAGATGGCGCTGTCACCCGCAGCGAAGCCACGGCCGACGTGGAGGATCTGCTCTACATCGTCAATTTCGAGAACGAGGCGGGCTATGCCATTCTGGGGGCCGACGACCGGTTGGAGCCGGTCTATGCGGTCGTCGATGAAGGAAGCCTCACGACCGAAGAGTTCCGGTATGCCGTAACGGTTACTCCCGAACAGGCCGAAGCGGACGGTGAGTTGGTATTCCCCCTGCAAATGGTTGCACAGGCCGCGATCGGAGGTGTCGATACCGGCGGTGGCGGAAACGGCATCGTCGGAGGCCCTATTACCGATATAGAACATTGGTGGCCGGAAGGACAACAACCTGTCGGTATTGACTATGAACCTTGGGAAACCAAAGAACAATCAGGCATTCTCCTCAAAACCCGATGGAACCAAACCAAACCATATAATTATTTATGCCCAATTGAAAATGGCAAAAACTGTTTTGCCGGATGTGTCCCGGTAGCAGTTGCACAAATTTTAGTTTTCAACGCTTTAAATTATAATAAAAAATTTTATCAAATAGGAGATCAGCTTTTGAATGAAGCCATGTGGCTTAATATCGAAGAAGCGGTAACACATCCCCAGTTAGTGAAACCTGTTGTAAGTGGGGAATCCATGAATGCCCAAACATGGGCTGTAGCCTATTTCATCAATAAAATGGGAGAGGCAGTTGGTGTGAAATACCACAGTGACGACGGAGGTTCTCCCGCCCCAACGAAAAACGTAGTGAAGTTACTCCAATATTTGGGTGACATAGGATTAGGCTATTCAAATATAGCTTTATCGCCTATAACTACCGACAAAGTTCGGGATATGATTTTCGTGAAAAAACTTCCATTTTATTATTCCGGGAAGAGCAGTACTAATAGTCACGCATGGGTATTGGACGGTTGGTTGCTCCGTGAAAGACGCGTGATAACCAGATATGCTTTTTTGCCTACTCAATACCACACAGAGTCGAAAGAATTTGTGCATGCCAATTTCGGCTGGGGAGGACAAAAAGACGGATACTATACATTCAATGCGTTCTATACAGACAGGGGACCTGTCAGCCCGCAGTCAATAGAAGACAGAGATTACGATCATGATTTTTCGGCCGTCACTTATAATTTGAGCAAATGAAAAAGTTATTGATTTATATTTTTTTGAGTAGTCTGGTTGGTTGCAACGAACCGGAGGAGTGGATTGGAAATGGATCCGGCTATTCGAAATATCTCGTTCAAAATTATGTGGACGGGAGCTATGTTTTATACGGCATGCTGGCTGAAAAACCATCGACGCTCTATTCCATGTCCGGATTTCAGGTACTTCTGGAGGATCCGGTGTACTATCAGACACCGGAACAGGAGGGGGCGCAGCATACCGACGATTTTCTTCGAATCGCAGAGCGCAATCACGATACGGAATACAACAATCTGAAGTCGCTTCCATGGTCGGATTTGACCGCATTCGCAGACAATTTCACCGGCATAAAAGTTACCAGCGACAAAGATTGGAGCGCCAAATACCCGGCAGGATCGCCGTTGAACGATAAAATGGGAGTTCGGTATGTAAGCTATGCCGAATACATAGAGAACGATTATCATTCTTATTCCGATCTTGGGAAAGAAATTCTATTTCTATACAACAAACCGTTGTCGGCTTTGCAACCCGACGATCTGCGGGTGGTCGAATACACTCTTTCCTCCTTGTCGATTTACTCGTTTATACTTTATTTTACGTCGGTTCCCGACAATCCGGGCGAAGTGCATACTTTTACGGTGGAGTTCACCACTTCGGATGGCACGGTCAAGACCGCCTCGATAACCTGCACGCCGGAGGTCGATCCTGCGTTGCAATAGCCGGCAGCACAAATTCGGGTAATTGTAAAATAGCCGATCCGCAGTGGATCGGCTATTTGTCTTGTCGTATCCGTACTTTATTTCTTCCCGGTTTCGGGAACGACTTTCTGAAAAGGTAAAAAAGCACCCCGGATCGACGAAAAACCGAAGCCGAAGTCGAAGCGGACTGTCTTTATAACCACTTTTTGAAACGGAAGAACCAAATGGTCAAACCCGAGCAGAGAATCATCAATGCGATGGCAAACAGGTAGCCGTACTTCCAGGTCAATTCCGGGATCGAAAAGTTCATACCGTAAATACTTGCAATCAGCGTGGCGGGCATAAAGATCACGGCTGCCACCGAGAAGATCTTCACGATCTCGTTCTGCTCGATATTGATAAGACCCAGTGCCGCATCCTGGATATAGTCCAGACGCTGGAAACTGAAATCGGCATGGTTGATGAGCGAATTCACGTCCTTGATCATCAGCTGCAAACGCGGGTAGATATCGTTCGGGAACCGTTCGCTGCGCAGAATGCCCGACAGCACGCGCTGGCGGTCGAAGATGTTCTCCCGCAGCAACATCGTACTCTCCTGCAAGGTATTGATGCGACGAAGCACCTCCTTGTCGATCGAATCCTCGCCATTGATATTGCGGCTCAACGACGACACCTGACGGGCGATCAGCTCGACCATGTCGGCATCGTAGTCGATCCGCACTTCGAGCAACGTGATAAAAATATGATAGCCCGTTGGATAGTTGCGGTAGTTGATCTGGAGCCGCTTCTCCGTCTCCTGAAACGTCCGCGACTCGGCCTGGCGCACCGAAACCAGCACACCTTCGTTCGAAATGATGAACGACACGGGTTCGATGACGAAACTCTCGCCCGTCGGCACGAAAAAGTTGGCGTTCGAAATGATCGCATTCTCGGTTTCGGAATATTTCGAGGTCGATTCGATCTCTTCGACCTGCTGCTTGGTCTGAAGGTTGATCTCCATGAAATTCTCGACCGCTTTCTGCTCCTTGATCGTGGGTTGCAGCATATCGATCCACAAGATATCGTCGTAACCCAACTCCTCGAAGAGCCCGGTATCGGCGTTTCGGATGATCTTGTTGTATTGCTTGAGGTAAATCGTAATCATAAAGCACCCTGTATTAATCCGGTTCCCCGGGTTGCTTTCTGCGTGAACTGGTCAAGACAGGGGGCCGCCCGGCGGCATGAGCCCTGCCTACTCCCTTCAGCCGGGATTTACACGGGGCGACACCTTGAGTCCCGAATCCCAGAACTTCTGAAGGGCCCGGCGCTTCTGATTATCGAAGATATAGTCGATATTACGCGTCAAATATTCATAGGCATCGTACGGCTTTTTGTCGAATCCCGCTTCGAGGATCGCTTCGTAGGTATGTTCCAAACCGAACGTGAGGGCATGCTGCAGCGATTCGATGACTTCGTAGGGCGTTCCCTTGCGAGCCACCCAGACGGCAAAGGCAAAGGGCAGTTTGGTCGCGGCCTGCCATTCGGCAGCCAAATCGTATTTATAGCGGAACTTCTCCTCGTGATCGAACACCTTGTCCCCGATCAACAGGAAAGCGTCCCCCTCCTGCGCATGACGAAGCTGTTCGTAGTCATCCAGAGAGTACCATTCGGGAGCGATTTTCCAACGATGGGCGGCCAGATAACCGACCAGTTGCACGGAGGTCTGGGAGTGGGGATCGAGAAAGACGCGCCGAACCTCGGAAACCGGGCCGTCGCTCAACAGCACGACGGTTCGCACGGGGCCGACAGCTCCGATGCAATACTCGGTAATCACCTCCGTCGATTTGAGCGAGGGAACGGCGGCAGCCGGAAGCAGCGCCAGATCGGCACGCTCTTCGACGTAGTTTTTCGTACACTCGGAAGGAGGGGACAACAACAGATCGGCACGAAAGTTACCTTCGTGACGGATACCGTAGATGAATGGTATCGTATTGAGATACGACACTGCCGCTATGCTTGGAACCGACACCATCATCCATATCGTTGAATTTTTCGTTGAACTTCGCTCTTCGCCGCCGTGGAAGATACGGATATTTTCCACTTTTCGGCCGGAAGACTCCGGCTTCACGAAGATATTATGGAGCAAAAGTAGCTATTATATTTCAAATATCCAATTTTCAAGGCCAAATTAGACCGCTGCGACCGTCACCGCAACAGATTGAACCCCAGTCCGAACAAATTATCCGCCGACTTTATTTGCCGCAGATCGAAATTATTCCGGGTCGAATCTCTTGACAAGGGGTATTCGGATTGTTTATATTTGTCCCGACAAATCCGCTTTTCAACAGACGGCCTCAGGATATTTCCGACCTTTTCAACAATCGCAACAATTCTGTTGTCAGGAAATTATCCAGACTTTTCAATATCTATAAACATTTTATCAAAACTTTTTCAACATGAACCGCACCTATCTCACCCGTGCGATCCGGGAGCTCGCAGGCGTGTATGGTTACACGATCCACATCGATACCGACGACCGCACCCCGCGCGAGATCGTCCTGCTGCCCGCAGCCTGGCTTCCACCCATCCGGCTCAAGGAGGTCGAAGGCCGTCTGCACGGACGTGCGACCTACAGCGTCGAACTGCGGCTGCTGCACCCCGGGGCAAAGCTCTCGTCCGAACGGCGCAACGAGGTGTGGAGCCAAACGGAACTGCAACTCTTCGATCTCTTCACCCAGTTAAGCACCGACCCGAAGGTCATAGCCGTCGAAAACCTCACCGTCCAACCCGGATCGGGAGCCTACACCCCGCACGGAGAAATCTCCCAAACGGCCAAAGCCGACGTCATCACCTGTTTTTAGGCACCCGGACACCCCGCACAGCAGCCATCGGCCTTTCCGATGCCGCCTCCGTATCTTTCGAAAAAAAGCGAAGGGCACGACTCCGCCCACAGCCCCGACACCGGCGACCGCACGGTATCTCGGACCGCACACAATCATCCACTTCCAAACCCGTTTTCACATGACATTCACCTCTCTGCCGGAGATGTTTTCCTCCGTATTCGGCCCGCTCGCCTACACGTTCTCCAACGCGGCGGAAACGGAACTGTTTCTGGAAATACTCAGCACCAGGGACGGCTCCAGGATCGGCTCCAAACGGTTTTACAACACCCCGACCGGCACCCTGAACATCGCCCCGATGGTCCGGAAAAACATTCGCTTCGTCCCCTCGTCCGGCATGACCGGATTCTGCAATTCGGAAAGCCAGGAGCGCTTCGGTCGCAACTGGCCGTCGGAACGACCTACTCCGAAGTCCGGACCTTCGTCGCGGCACACGACTCCGGTGAAACCGTCCCGGATTCTGACGACGATGCCTTCGCACCGCATCATCGCCTATGGCGAAAGCGACGAAATCACCTGCTGCATCCCGGGCCAGCACACCGTAACGGTCACGAGCGACATTACGGCAGAAGCTCTTACGTACAATGCGATCGGAGGGGAGGAGCTGACCCTCTTCCGGCTCAACACCCGAAGTTTTCTGCCCTCGGTCGGCACGATCACCGTCCGGATCGCCACCGCCGGACAGACCGTAGCGGAAATCGGCTACACGGTCGTTCCGAAATGCGACGAAGGATGCCGTATCGCCTGGCGAAGCCGTGCAGGTTCGATCGAACACTACACTTTTCCGGTGGTGAAAAGCGTCGTCCAGAAAATCCGCAAGGAACAGGTACTCACCGACGACGCGGGCTACGAAGATATCAGTATCCGCGACGAACGGACGACGACCCTCGCCTCGGCCTTCGAACCCGCCGCCGTTATCGAAGCGCTGGCCGAAATCGCCGCATCGCCCCAAGTCTGGAAGATCGACGGCGACAAATACGAAGAGGTGGACATCCTGACCCGGGAGCAGACGATCGGCCGGCACGGCTCCCTGGGCTGTATCGAAATCAGCCTGCGTCCCCGACAAGAAACCCGCTGCCTATGAAACTCACTATCGACCAAATTCCCTGCGACCTCGACCCGTCGCAGCGCATCGCCCTCGACTACGATGCCCAGGATCTCGCCGACGTGCGAAGCGGAAACAAAGGGCACGCCCTCCGACTGCGGCTGCCGGCAACCCGGACCAACGACCGCATTTTCGGATTCGCCGCCGAGCCTTACACGGGCCAGCGCTTCAATGCCGCGCAGCACACGGCCGTTTTGAGCGACGGAGAGGCCAAACTGCTGCAAGGCTCCGTCCGGCTGCTCTCGGCAGCGTACGACTCCGACCCGGAGGGGTATCTGATAGAGATCCGCAGCGGCACCCTCCCGAAATGGGGCCCGGCAACCCGCTGCGGAGATGTTCAACACCCTCGGCATCTCCTTCTCGGGACGGCTCACGCCCACGATGATCCGCCAGACCTGGACCAACAACACCCCGGTCAAATTCTTCCCGGTATGCCGCGACGAATACACCCCCGAACTGTCGTCGGTCGAACTGATTCCCGTAGAACGATTCCTCTCCGTGGACGACTACCACCCGTTCATTTCGGCCGCAACCGTCGTGCAGACACTCTTTTCAGAAGCGGGCTACACCCTTGAAAGCGATTTTCTGAACGGCGAATTTTTCCGCTCGCTCTACCTGAGCGGCGCCTATTCCTCGCGCGACACGAACGCCCTGCGGAACCGCATGGATTTCCTGGCCCGGCGTACGACGACGGCGGCGACGACGGCAAACAGCGACGGCCGTGTGTACGCCAACCCCTACAAGTCGATCAACTCGGTAGGCAATTTCGTCGAAACGGTCAATCCGAACGACCAAAACGATCTGGGAGAAACCCTCACCGATGTCTTTTCGAACAACCACTGCTTCACCGTCGAAGACGGGGAGATCGTCTTCAGGCCCATGACCTCGGTGACGGTAGCCTTCGAATACCACATCCGCTACATCACCGACCACCGCATCCTCGACCGCAACCGCCTCAAAGGAATCGACTCCTTCTACCTGGGCGACGGCACCGAGGTACAGGGCGCCCTCGCAAACCGCTACGCCGACCGCAGAAACTCGACCAAACCCGCCTTCCAGTACCGTGCCATCGTGTTCAACCACACCGAAGGAAACTCCTACCGCCTCACCTGCACCGTCAACGGCACGGCCGGGCACGCAATCGGAGAGTTCGATTCGCGGTCGGCTCTGGTCACGACCCCTTCCGGCTCGACCGTCACGGCCCCGGTACTGCTCTGCAAAGCCGCCGGAAGCACGACCTACACGACCTACACCGGAGATTGGGCACTCTACGACGGCTACATCGGAGAAACCGGACAGACCGAAGTGGAAATGACCGTCCGTACCAACCCGGTAACTGTCACGCCGACCTCGCCCAAAACCTTCTCGACCATCTATTTCTACGGTGCGGAACCGGGGATGAAATTCTCCCTGAGCCGCCAATGTACCCTGCGCCCCGACTTCACCGGCGCACCCGGTCTGAACACCCCGATCTCTTTTGAGGACGTCGCCCGGCACCGCGTCCGCAAATGGGTCGTACTCGATGCCCTGCGGCACCTGTTCAATCTGCGC
>ENA-OQHF01001885-OQHF01001885.1-human-gut-metagenome-genome-assembly--contig:-NODE-1885-length-11075-cov-3.094720_pt1 | contig 11075 bp, 20 predicted proteins | sample MGYA00242559_ERZ504709 | MGnify/ENA primary metagenome ERZ504709 (study PRJEB26092, sample SAMD00036203) | human gut metagenome | host: Homo sapiens | study: EMG produced TPA metagenomics assembly of... | reverse complement strand
CACAAGAGAGATGCTGTATACAAAGCTTGCAGGCGGTTGCGTCTGTCAATGGATGGACTAAGATTACCATCGTAACCAGTCAGTGGCAAGGTACATCAGTTATCTGATGCAAGATGAGGGCATGAAGAATGCATGGTATCTGGCAAGCCGGGGCGAGCGTGAGTATAAGAATAAGGTTATGGTCAAGGCAGAACGTAATACAAAAGATCTTTCGTGTGATGGAGGTTGTCATGGGAGATGAGCATACATTTGACTGCTGGGTTGCATATACAGCTCCGAATGGAAAAGTGACAGCAATCAAACCACATCTTGCAGCATGGGTTGATGTAAGGAGCCGGATGATATTGGGAGATGTGATGTGTAAGGATGCCAACAGTGACATATTGAAAGAATCACTGTTAAAGCTGATCTATCATGATGCAGGAAGCGTACCGCAGTACATTTACATAGATAACGGTAAGGATTACACGGCAAAGAACATGACTGGATTCGACCGGGACGACAGACAGCGGACAGGGTTTGATGATGCAGCAGTTGGATTTTATAAGTCCATTGGTATTGAGGATTTTCACAGGGCACTTCCATATTATGCCTGGGTAAAGGGACAGATTGAAAGATTTTTCGGAACTGTGTGCAGACAATTTTCAAAGTGGTTTATGAGTTATACCGGAACACTCACAGGTTCCAAGACATTTGCCAAGGTGGAAAAGGACATAGATGGAATGCTGGAGCGTGGTGAACTGCTGACAATGGATGAGTTCTATGAGGCGTGGACAAATTGGCTGCATAACTTTTATATGGTCAAGCAGAGTGGCGCACTGAAACGGCAGGGTGAGAAATACACAACACCGAAAAGCTGTTTCGAAAATGAGGATAAATATTTCAAGGCGGTACCGCCGAAGAGTTTTGCAACGATTTTGATGATGAAGTCAGAACGAAAGTTTGTTTACAATGTCGGCGTGAAGCTTGGCGGATATACGTACAGATCAGATGAACTCTGTACCTACATTAATGATTATGTGGACGTGAAATATGATCCTCATGATATGGCTACTGTTTACATCTTTAGAAATGGAAAGCAGGTCTGTGAAGCGTATTCGCAGGAACTTATGGTATTTGCATCACAGCGTGGTGTAGAACAGAAGGCATTAAAAGAACATCTTGCCAGACAGAAACGTCAGATAGCTGCTGACCGGAAAATATTACAGGATGCCAATGTACCATTTAATAAGATTAACGACCAGTACAAAGGCTTTAATGAAACAACAGGCGGCATCGACCTCATGATCGGTAAGAAGTCCAAGAAAAAGGACAATGTTGTGCAGATGCCGGTGGATAACACATATAAAAATGGATTCCGTGGCGGAAAACAGCAGACAGAACAGCCGGAGGAAAACGAATACATGGCACGTAAGGCAGAGGAAGCATTGAAAGCACTGCGTGCATTATAATCAGAATTTTTGTCACAAAAAACGAGAAAGGATGGGAAATTTTATGGAGGCATTAAAGACATATACACAGGAGAAAACACTTGCGGAGCGTGTGAATGACATTTTGGCGGAGATCAAAATGACAAAACAGGAGCTGGCAATGCAGCTTAACATTTCAAGATCGGCAGTGAGCCAGTACCTGAATGGTAAATACAGCTCCAACCCGGAAGCAATCGAAGCGAGACTGAGAGATTTCGTATCCAGCTACGACCGGGGTGATGATGTCGTGGAGCGTCCGGAAGCATTTTTAAACCGTGACAGCGAAGTGGTTGGCAGTGTGAAGCCTAAGATTGAAAATTTTGAATCCACAGATTACGTGCAGATCATCGGTGTGTGCCGGAGCTGCCAGGAAGATATGGCACTGGGAATCATTGTTGCAAAATCCGGTTACGGAAAGACACATGCCCTGCGGAAATATGCCACCATGCCGCGAGTCATTTATATAGAAGGAAATGAAACAATGAACTGCAAGGATATCATCCGCAGGATCGAGGGCAAGATCGGAATGCAGCGGAGCTATGGCAGCATTGATGAACGCACAGAAAAGATCATTGAGTTTTTTAATATCAATCAGGGATATCTCATCATCATGGATGAGGCGGACAAGCTTATTAATAAATACACCCAGAAAAAGATCGAGCTGCTCCGCAACATTACGGATGGAGCACACGTTGGTCTGGTGCTTGCCGGAGAACCTATCCTTGAATCACTTCTCAAGACATATGATGCACGTTTTGCCAACAGGATGGATTTTTACTATAAACTCCGTGGTCTGTCGGTGGAAGAAGTTAAGGACTATCTGGAAGGATACGACATTGAGGACGGTGCGATGGAGGAGTTCATCAGCAGGGCACGGAATACACAGACCGGATGCTTCCGACTGTTGGACAGAACGCTGAACAACGTGATCCGTATACTGAAAGACAGCGGTCAGACAAAAGTAACTATGAAGGTAATCAGTCAGGCATCTAACATGATGATGCTGTAAAAGGGCGGTGATCCTATGAAAAAAGGAATTTTAACGCTGATCATGGCATTAGTTGTTGCGGTGCAGCCGGTGACGACATCGGGAGAACTGGAACAGGATGTTGAGCCGGATCGCATGGAAGAAACGACAGTGGAGGTGCAGGGACAAGTGGAGATTAGCAGTGTAAATGGGATCAATATCTTTAAACTGCCGGAAGAAACGGATATTCCGGAAGAATACCAGAACTACTGTGTGGAAATCGGAAAGCAGTATCACATCTGCCCGGAGCTTTTAATGGCGATGATCGAGCAGGAGAGCTCTGGCAGGGCAGACGTTGTGAATGAGACTGGAGACACAGGACTTTTACAGGTAAATCCAAAGTGGCATAAGGAACGGATGGAGAGGCTTGGAGTGTCGGATCTGACGGATCCATATTCGAACATTCTTGTGGCAGCGGATTATCTGGAAGAACTATTTCAGGAAAGCGACGGCGACATTTATCTGGTACTCATGAAATATAACATGAAACACGGAAGGGCAGAGGAACTGTTCTATAAAGGAAAGTTTTCAGAGTATTCCGTGCTGGTAGAACACAGGGCAAGGGAACTGCAGGAGCTGCACGGCATTAAGGGAGGCAAGTCATGATAAGGAGAATATTAATCGAGATGGAAGCAGAAGGCTCAGAAGCACTTTTACCGGAGATAATGAGACTGGTCATGCAGCATGTGGATATGAATGAGCGATTCAAAATCGACCAGAGCATCATGCCGGATATTCTTCCCGGAAAAAATTCCGGGATAAAGATACCGGAATATGTGCAGCGCGGAATGACACTACGCGAAAAGGGTGTGCAGGAAAATCTGCTTTTTAATGGAAGGAGTGTGGCAGACAATGGCTAGTCCTACAATCAGAATGTTATGGGGAATCGCAAAGTCCCCGGAACTTGGAATGACGGATGAGGAGCTTCACCTGCTCGTATTGTCACACACTGGGAAGGACAGTATCAAGCAGCTGAATAAAAGGGAACTGGGTGTGATGGTCTCTGTGCTTGCAGGGATGAAAGATTCCAGTACGAAGGGTGCAAAGAAAAGGAAACACCAGACCGGGAACCCGGCAACGGTCAACCAGAGGAAGAAAGTATATAAGCTTGCAGAGGAACTAGGATGGACAAAGAAAGCGAGGATCAACGGCTTCTGCAGGAGAATGTTTGGTGTGGAGAGTGTGGACTGGCTGAATTATATGCAGTGTTCAGACCTGATCGAAGCTTTAAAGAGCATGGTGGAACGGAAGGAAAAAGAGGATGGAAAATAACAAGGAATTGTTAATGCGGCAGCCGGATGGAACGGAAGTGGAATTTGAAAAAGCTATTGTGGTCAATCTGCAGGGGAAATATGATGCGTCCGTACACTTTTTTAATTGTGAAGCAGAGGATTTCCTGAGTGCCGCATATGCAGTGCTTACTATTTTGGACAAGTTTGGAATAAAAGACGAATTTCTCAGCCGGTACGATGAAAAATCCTCAAATTGTAAAATCTATGGAGGAAGATACAATGGCGGAGATGAAGATTGTCCGGAATGAGAAAGGCGTATTTTTTGAATTCAAGGATGCGGACATGATGGATTGTGCAGTGATGTGTGGTGCACTCCAGCAGACCATCGGACTGGAAGCCTATAAGCGAGGCATGAGCATGGATGATGTGAGGGATAACATGCTGGAACTGCATCTTAAGGCAATGGAGCAGTTGAAAGAACAGGCAGACAGAGAGGAGAGCGGAAATGGCAGCTAAGAAAAAGAGAATGACACAGAAGGAGAAAGATTTAAACCGGGCATGGAAGAAAGAAATGCAGGAAAAGGGGATCCTTCCACCGGATAAGAAAAGACTGAACCGCAGAAAGTTTATTGAAGAGGTCAGAGATGAATGGAATGCAAAGGATCAGGACTGTTATATCTGGGATTTTTATCTTATGAGGGCTGTTTCATATATGATGTCGCAGACTGACAAACGATTAAATCCATCACCTGAGGCGGCCGGAGTTGCAAAGCTGTTAAAGGCAGCCATGAAACTGAAGGAGTTCCAGGACAAGATCAAAAGTGAAGGGCGTGAGGATTACACGATTACAGAGGAATATGAGTATATCAAGGAAGTCCTCAAAATGTAGGAGGTGTGTTGTGTGAGAAAGAATAGTTATTTTTGCGACCGTTGCGGATGCCAGATTGAAGACTGTGGGGCTAAGATCGTACCGCATTATTTCGATTTTGACACGGAAGATCTGACCGTGCCAATCAACAAGGACATGGAAATCAGACACTATTGCATTGACTGTACCATGAAAGCATTGGAGTTTCTGGAATCGGAAAAGCAGAAACCGAAAAAGAAGCCAGAAAAGAAGCTGGAAGAAAATGCACAGAAAAAACCTTTGGATTCCGGAAAAGTCATGGCACTGCATAACGCGGGATGGGATAATGCCAAGATTGCGGATGAGCTGGGTGTAAGAGAACGGCAGGTTTACATGTGTATTTATTATCAGGAGAACAAAAAGAGCCTGACACAGGAGGAAAATCATGAGTGAGAGATATAAAAAACTGACAAGCCACGGAGCGATCAGCATTCCGGTGGCAATGAGAAGAGATATCGGACTGCAGGGCGGTGATCCTATGCAGGTATCACAGGAAGGCGGCAGGATCATCATTGAGTCATATGTTCCACGCTGCGTTTTCTGTGGGAATACAGAAAACGTGAAGAAATTTGAAGGAAAGGGAATCTGTGCATCCTGCGCACGGAAAGCAATCGCACTTTTGGAAGGAGGGGAAGACTGATGTATGAAAATGAGAATGTGGAGCAGCTTGTAAGCCAGGCAATAGCACTGGACAAGGAACAGAAATACTGCAAAAGAAAACTTGATACAGTAAAAGCAAAGCTCCAGAGCAAGGGACTTGCAATGATCGATGATAGAAATGTGAAATATATCAAGTTTTATTCAGAAGATGGCTCTGTAGCAGTCGGGGACAGTTATAAAATGGACGTCCTGCGACCGGATAAATTAAAAGATATCCTGTCGGAAGAACTCTGGATGGCGAAAGTGAAGGAGAGCACTGAAACAAAGTATTCTTATGATCCAAAGTTTGAGCAGATGTTGAAGGCTGTTTTTACGGGAGATTATACGTTCGAGTGCAGTCTTGAAGAATTTCTTGATGAAATGTCCGTTAAACCGGACAGTAAACAGAAAAAATTGCTGCTTAAGAAATTAAAAGGCGATTATGCAAAAGACAGGGAGACGCTGCTGAGTGTATTCGGCTACGAAGATGATGACACTGCTCCGGATTTTGATGTGGAGCTTTATTATATCTACAAGATCAAAAATGGAGAGCTTATCCGGACATTTCTTCCGGAGGAGTGTCTGTCACAGACGATCGAGGACATCAAGAAGTGTCTGGTCGTCGAATCCAAAACAAGTATCACAATTGATTATGACAATGAATAAGGAGGAAAAGTCATGAGTGAAATTTCAAGTGAAGCAAAAAAAGCAGGTGTTTTAGAACCGGAGAAACCGGTATCTGAGATGACAGAGGAAGAATTAAAGGCTTTCCGTACATCATTCGATCCAGACGAGATGGGATTTGATGGAACAGAGGGTATTGATGAGGAGGATGAAAGCAATGGCAGTAACTAAACCAGAAGTACATAGACTGATCTCAAAAGTTAACTTTTCCGATTCCAACCGCAAGCCGGAACAGATCAAGTATCTGGTAAAGCATTATGTAGGTGCAACCGGCGGAGCAGAGGCAAACTGTAAATACTTCTATAACAAGTTCAGGGGTGCATCCTCACATTTCTTTGTGGGGCATAATGGCGAGATCTGGCAGTGTGTGGAAGAAAATGATACAGCATGGCACTGTGGAACATCAGGAAAATACAAGCACAAAGAATGCCGGAACAGCAATTCTATTGGCGTTGAGCTGTGTGTAAAGAAAGATGCAAATGGCAATTGGTACTATACGGAAGAAACCAAGAAAGCAGCGGTTCAGCTGTTTGCTTATCTGATGGACAAGTATCATATTGATGCAGACCATGTGCTGAGACATTATGACGTTACCGGAAAGAATTGCGGAGAACCGGATGTCCGCAAAGGCAATAAGGAATGGTCACAGTTTAAACAGGATATTGTCGAGTATGGGAAAGAAGCAGCTCCAGAGCAGACGACCACTCCGGAGCCGACAGCACCACCGGAACAGACAACCGCACCAGCGCAGCCGTCAACACCATCACAGGCGGCAGGAGTGCCGTACATGATCGTGACGACATGTGACTCTCTCAGAATCCGCGCCGGAGCTGGCACAGTTTACTGTGTGACCGGACGTATCCGTGAAGCAGAAGGTCAGAAAAAAGAATACACTATTGTAGAGGAAAAGAATGGATGGGGCAGGTTAAAGAGCGGTGCAGGATGGATTTCGCTGGCATACACTAAGAGAGTATAGAGAGGCTGGTCTGAAATGAAAGAGGAACTGTTAAATGAATTAGTTAGCGAGACCAGAATGGAAGATATAGCAGAACGTTACCAGGAGATCGTGAAGATCGTTGGAATAGCTAACTTTGTCAAACTCAGTAATTATGCAAGAGGCGACGAGATTTATTTCCCGAAGGTTGAGAGCGTGGTCAGTCCTGCGAGGAACAGACGGATCAAAAAGGAATTTAATGGTTCCAATGATAAGGAACTGGCAGAGAAATATAATCTCACTTTAAAGCAGATCTGGAATATCTTAAAAGATGAGCCGCCGATCGGGCAGATGACTCTGGATGAGATGCTTGGCATGTGATGATAAAAGCGTGGAGGCGATACAAGTTCCACGCTTTTATAAATGCTTATTTATGCGGTTTCCGGCGATTTTTCCCGGAAAATGTTTTACAAAAATGCTTCCCCTAAACAGTCCAACAGAATAAACCTATAATCAGGTCATGACTTAGAAGTCATGACCTATTTTTTTGCCTCTCATTTGGTTCGTTGCCCTGAAACAAATATGAAGGAGCGTGATATTTTATGACAGAAATTTTGACAATGATTGGGATTGAAAATGCAACAAAAGTGATCGCATGGGTATTAGCTTTTATCAGTGTATCAGCGATCACAGTCTCATTGGTCACAGAAGGACTTAAGAGCATTAAGTGGATCAACCGTATCCCGACAAAGCTTGTGTGCTATGTGGTGGCGATTAGCCTCACAACACCGATGATGCTTGCACTGATGGCTTACATGAAAGTTCCGGTGGAATGGTACATGGTATTTGCTTCCTTCCTGGCATCGTTTGTGGTTGCAAAGGTGAGCATGTCCGGGTGGGATGATGTGAATGAGCTGTGTAAACGGCTGTTCAGGACAAAGTAAGGCGGTGCAGGAATGGATTATGTGATCACATTTTCGGATGTAATGGCGGGGCTGATGTCGATCGGACTTGGAGTGATCACTTTTTTCGCGAAAAAGTGGTTTGACAAGATGGAAAAGAAAGACGATGTTCTGCAGTCCGCAATTGAAAACACAACATCAACTTTGAATAAGAAGATCGAGCAGGGCAACAAAGAGATTCAGGAGAAGATCCAGAAGAATGACGAGAAGGTGAATGAACGGATTGACAAGCTGGAGGAAAAGACTGGCAATGACATCCAGAACATCAGGCAGGAGATCAATGACATTAAAGGCGATTTTGCAACAACATTTGTGCTGCGTGAGGACTTCTTCCGCTCCATGAACGGAGTGGAAGACAGGATGAAGATCATTGATAACAAATTAGACAAACTGCTTCTGATGGGAAAAGAAAACAAGTGAGGTGAGGAGATTGACAGATTTAGAGCAGGCAGAGGTGCAGCATAACAAAGCCATCCGTGGATATATCATCCGCTGTCTCGTAAAAGGCTTTAACAACACGGCGCTTACAAGACAGATCTCAAATTCCATGATGGCGGCAGGACTGATCCTCTCGCCGGACATTGGAAAACACCTCGATTATCTGGAAGATGCCGGATATATCGAGTACACAGATGAAAAAGTCACAGCATATACAGCATATGCAAAGGATGCAGTGATCAAACTCACAAAAGAAGGTGTTGACCTTGCGGAAGGCACAATTGAAGATCCGGGAGTTGATATCTGATGGCAAAGAAAAGAAACAGGACAAGAGTGAGTTCCAAGCTGGATGAGATCCCGGAAGATCTGAGATTGAAAGTTGATGTGATGCTGGCTGACACATCGAATACTTATGAATACATCAGCCAGTACTTAAAAGAAGAGGGATATGACATATCAAAATCGAGTGTTGGTCGCTATGCAATGCGTTCCAACACGGCAAGGCAGAGATTGTTAGAGGCACAGGCACAGACAGAGAAACTGATTCAGGTTGTCAAGGATAATCCGGATGCGGATTATTCAGAGGCTGCGATACTGATGACCATGAATGGACTGATCAATAAGGTTGCAACCGCAGAAGAAGAATTTCAGGAGATGCCGCTTGATAAGGCGGGACGCTTGATCGCATCACTGTCCAGAACCAAGATATACAAGGATAAAGTGAAGCAGGACATGAAGAAAAAGGCTGATATTGCATTTCAGGAGATGGAGGCATCCATGATGCAGGTGATCAAGAATGATCCGGCACTGGCAGAGCAGCTGAAAAAAATCCTGACGACTGCAAAAGAGAGGATGCTGCAGGATGATTGATTTGAACGAATGGATCCGGGAACTTGACGAGGAACCGGACAGGGAATTGATCGACCATGAAGAATATCAGAAACAGCTTTTCAGGGACTATGTTCTCAGAAAAGATGACAATATGGAAAAACGTGAGGAACTTTTCGGGAGATTCTGTTCCGGGGAAATGCTTACCGGAGAAAAAGGGCTTAGAAAGGAACTTGCGGCATTCGACCTTGGATATTTTGGCAGGGCATATCTTTCACATTACTTTACAAGACCATCACCTGAGTTTCACGAGGAACTTGATGAGATCTGGGAGACAAGCGTAATGAAATCCCAAAATCCTATGAAATGTGCAAAAGAGATTTCAAGGATGAAGGGTTCAAGAAATGCCATAGCAGCACCCAGAGGACATGCCAAGAGTACAAATCTTACATTTAAGGATGACCTGCATGCAGCGTTATATGGATATAAGCATTACATCCTGATCCTGTCTGATTCATCCGATCAGGCGGAGGGGTTTTTAGATGAGATCAAAACCGAACTGGAAGAAAATGCAGATATCATCGAAGACTTCGGAGCTTTAAAAAGTGATAAAGCATGGCGCAGCAATGTGATCGTCACGAAAAATGATGTCAAGATCGAGGCGATCGGTTCAGGAAAGAAAGTCCGTGGTAGAAAGCACAGAAACTGGAGACCAGACCTCATTGTGCTGGACGATGTCGAAAATGATGAGAATGTAAATACTCCTGAACAGCGCAAGAAGCTGAAATCATGGTTTGAAAAAGCTGTATCCAAGGCAGGAGATACTTATACAGACATCATGTACATTGGAACAGTGCTTCATTATGATTCACTGCTCAACAATGTATTGCATAATCCAAGATATCATACAAAGAAATACCGGGCAGTGATCTCATGGTCAGTCCGGCAGGATCTTTGGGATGAATGGGAGAGCATATACACGAATCTGTTTGACGAGAATCACGAGGATAACGCACAGAAGTTCTTTGATGAACACCGGGAGGAAATGCTCGAAGGAACGGAAGTGCTATGGGAAGAAAAGCTGTCCTATTATGATCTGATCGTGATAAAGGTAACAGAGGGCGAAGCGTCCTTTAACAGTGAGCTGCAGAATGATCCGATTGATCCTGAGAATGCAACCTTCAACGAGGAATGGTTTGATTACTATGAACCGGAGAACATGGATTTTGGGAGCAGCGAGTTTTACTGATCGGGCAAATGATCCTTCCCTTGGAAAAAATAAAAAATCAGATACCAGCTCCATCATCAACCTGGCACTGTCTTTGACCACAGGTTACATGTATGTGGTAGAGGCATCCGTTGAAAAAAGGAAAACCGGATGTTATCATCGATGACATTCTGGAGATGAACAGACGTAATAAAAGAGACTTTGGAAAGGGTTTTTCAAATTCGGAGTGGAGACGGTGCAGTTCCAGTATTACTTCAAGGAAGTTCTGGCACAACGGTCTGTAGAGCAGGGAGAATACCTGCCGATCGAGGAGATACAGAGCAGTGTCAATAAAATACTGAGAATCGAATCTTTGCAGCCGATCATTGAAAAACAAGTACCTGAAGTTCCGGCGTGATCAGAAGACACTGCTCACCCAGCTGGAAAGAATTTCCCATGGGGAAAAAAATGATGATGCTCCGGATGGACTGCAGATGGCAGTGCAGCTGGCTCAGACAGTTAAGGCAACGGCATCCAGTGGAAAATATAAGAGTGTGATCAAGCGGAAGTTCCGCATGGGAAAAGGAGCTTATTAGGAGGGAGCGATAGTGTCAAAGAAGAAAAAAAATTAAAAACATGAAACAAAAAGGAATTCAATCCAGACGTGGATACCGGGAATAGGGAGACCAGTCAGGGCATCTATAGCGATCGGTGATCCGAATGATAAATACAGTAATTATCCTTCAAA
>ENA-OQHF01001883-OQHF01001883.1-human-gut-metagenome-genome-assembly--contig:-NODE-1883-length-11076-cov-3.446525_pt1 | contig 11076 bp, 9 predicted proteins | sample MGYA00242559_ERZ504709 | MGnify/ENA primary metagenome ERZ504709 (study PRJEB26092, sample SAMD00036203) | human gut metagenome | host: Homo sapiens | study: EMG produced TPA metagenomics assembly of... | reverse complement strand
ATCTCATCCATCTATTACTTTGATCCAGGAACACACACAGAAGGTGATGGTTATCTGTATCAGAACAGAACTTTATCTGACGTATTTGTATTCCCGAACGGAAAAGATGGCAAGGTTGATTCTGTTTACGTTGACGTAGACACTACGGAATATACAGAAGTGTAGGAGGTGGTGCATATGGCACTCGCCTCTTATGCAGATCAGGAGTATTATGAAAAAGTCAGCGGTGTGATCACAACGGATGATCTTGAAAAGAGGTTGTATATCGCAAGCCGACACATTGACACGCTTACATTTAACCGTATTGTAGCAAGAGGATTTGAGAATCTGACAGAATTTCAAAAAGATGTGATACGTCTGGTTGTTTGTAAACAGGCAGATTTTGAAGCAGAAAATGAATCTCTGATCAACAGTGTCTTAAGTTCTTATTCGATCAATGGTGTGTCAATGGGAATCAATGCCGGTGGATGGAATGTGACAGTTCAGGATGGGGTGATCATGAAAGCTGACAATTACGCGATGTTAGAGCAGACAGGATTGTGCTGCAGGAGATTGGGGGCGATCTGATGAAATGGCCAGAGTTAATTCCAAAATCAATGTGTCAGACGGATATTCACATTCGAATTGATAGTGAGGAGATTGGAGAGGAAGGGCAGCCGATCACTCTGATCGATGCGGATTTCAAATGCAACTATCAAGATAAAGCAAAAAGAGTTATGACAAATGAGCAGAAGATCGTACAGGTTACGGGATCTGCTCTTTTTTGTGGAGATATCGCCCCAGATGTACCAGTGATCAGTTGCGGTGTCGCAACAGTCTTTGGAGTTGAGAGAGTGATCGTAAGTGGAGAGAAAGCAAGAAATACCCGATGGGACGGTCAATTATACCAGATTGGAGTTGATGTGATGATCCGTTGCAATTCAATTATAAAAATCAACACACAGAGACTTCGGGAGCTTTCACAGGCACAAGTCACAGCACTGGAAAAGACAGCAGAAGCTTTGCATACCGAAGTGGTACAAGCTCAGGTTATGCCGTTTGATACAGGAAATCTGCAAAATGATAATACATTTGTAGATTATACTTACAGCAAAACAGGACATACAAGGATTGTATCTACAACGCCATATGCCAGAAGGTTATATTTCCATCCGGAATACAATTTTCAGACATACGAAAATCCGTTTGCAGGTGGCGAGTGGTTTAATCCATGGCTTCCTGGTGGATTGTATGAAGACTTTGCACAGAAAGCATTCAAGAAACTGTACCGAAGGGAGAGTGGCGTATGATTTTGTTAGCAGATGTGAAGGACTGGCTGAAAACAGTATTTGAAGCTGATCACTATTACACAGGAAAGTTAGACAACAAAAAAGACAGATCCATTGGAGTGTATCAACGAAGTTCCTATGCTCCAAAACGGTATGCAGTAGGTGGATATAAGAAATATGATACGAAAAGTATATCTGTCTTAGTCCACTGGAACAACAATTCAAAAGAAACAGAACAGGCAGCAGCCGAACTGTTTGAAATATTAGAAATACAGAAACAATTCATGATCAAAGATACAAAAGTAGATTTCTTATCCATGCAGGTTCCTGAACCAGTAGATGTTGGAACGGATGACAAAGGAATCTATGAACGTGTCATTTGGTTTGACATTTATTACGAAAGGAAGGTAGACGATGAGCGAAACAGCTAAAAGCGGAGTATATCCTTGCTACGAAAATCAGTTTCAGATCGACACTGCAGCATCAGGGGCAACCGCTGCAATGAAAGATATTGCGGACTGTGAAACATTCGAAGTATCCTTTGATAACGGTGTGGAGGAATGGACTCCATTTGATACAGAAGGATGGACACGCAGATTAATGACTGCAAAATCCGTTACGATCTCAGTTACAGCAAAACGAAATGTAGGAGATGCCGGAAATGATGCGGTTGCAGGATTGGCATGGAAAAATGGAAGGAATGTAGAAAAAGATTTTCAATGGACGTTCCCGGACAAAACAGTTGTCAAGTTTGCAAGTGCAGTTATCAATGTGACAAATGTAGGAGCAGGAGATTCTACAGCAGTTGCACCTCTGGAATTTGAAGTACAGAGCAATGGTAAACCAACAGTAACACCAGGAGTTTAGGAGAGGGAAACCTCTCCTTTTTTGAAAGGGAGATAGAATGGGAAAAGTAGTAGATATTACAGATAAGCTGAAATTCGAAGAGAATCCGGCATTAGTGATCAACGGAAAGAAATATGAAGTGAATGCAGATGCGACAACCATGATCGAAGTTCTGGCAGAGCTTGGTGATGATGGGGATGATATCTCACCGAAAGCTGTTACAAAGCTTTGTAATCTTATCTTTACAAATAAGGCGCAGAAAGACTTGGAAAAATTACATTTAAAATTTGGGGATTATGTCACAGTTGTGCAGGAAGCAGTTTCATTGATTTCAAGAACCGATGACCAAGAAGAATCGGGGGAGTAGTTGATCCCGGATATGATCTGTTTGAAGATTGGGATCTTATCGTATCTTCGTTTGCGGAGCAGTATGGAATCAGAATCTATTCCAAAGAGTTTAAGGAAATGCAATGGCACGAGTTCAAAGCGCTGCTTTGTGGAATAGGACCAGATACAGCCTTAGGACGGATCGTATCCATCCGATTAGAAGATGATAATGAAGTGATCAAAGAGTTTACTCCGGAACAAAAAGAGATTAGAAACAAGTGGAGAAGAAAAGCCGCTAAGACAAAGACAGAAAAAGAAACAAATGATTTCTTAGAAACGATGAAACAGGCATTTGTTGACATGGCAGGAGGTATAACAAATTGAAAAGATAAAATGTAAGGAATGCGGCCAGACATTGATGGTTGCAGAGTATGTAAAAGGGGAAATCAAATGTCCCCGATGCAAACAGGTAAATATAGTATGGATCCGCAAAGGGAAGAGCATAGGTAAGCACCGTTGTAGTAGCTAAGCCAGCCTACTTTGTGTAAGACAAGGTAGGTGATAAGTATGGCAGCAGATAGTGTAGGTCAGATCGGGCTGGATCTGGTGATCAATCAACAACAATTTAATAAACAGTTAGGCGGAATACAGAACCTAGCAAAGAAGACAGGAAAGATGCTTGCCGGTGCTTTTGCTGTAAAAGGATTAACAAGTTTTGCGAAAGACTGTATTGAGCTAGGATCAAATCTAACAGAGGTACAGAATGTTGTCGACGTGGTGTTTCCGACAATGAACAAAAAAGTAAACGAATTTGCACAAAATGCAGCAAGTACATTCGGACTCTCTGAAACGATGGCAAAGAAGTTTACCGGAACATTCGGAGCAATGGCAAATGCTTTTGGATTTTCTGAAAAGGAATCGTACAAGATGAGCACGGCTCTTACTGGACTTGCTGGAGATGTTGCTTCTTTCTATAACATTTCGCAGGATGAAGCTTTCACGAAACTGAAATCTGTGTTCTCCGGAGAAACGGAGACGTTGAAAGATTTAGGAATTGTAATGACACAGACAGCTCTTGATCAATACGCATTGGCAAATGGATTCGGTAAAAACGACCAGTGCCATGACGGAACAGGAGAAAGTAGCCTTAAGATATGCATTCGTACAGCAACAGTTGCAAAATGCGACAGGGGACTTTTCAAGGACCTCTGATCAGTGGGCGAACCAGATCAGGATTCTGTCATTACAATTTGATTCCCTGAAAGCTTCAATTGGACAAGGATTGATCAATTTATTCTTGCCAATCGTAAAAGTAATTAACTTGGTGCTTGGAAAATTAATGACTCTTGCAAATGCATTCAAGTCGTTTACAGCCAATGATCATGGGCAAGAAGACCAGTGGAGCGTCAGCAAGTCTTGATAAGACGGCGACAAGTGCAGGAAAGGTATCTAACAGCTTGAACAATGCGACAAGTTCCGCAAATAAGCTGAATAAGTCAACAAAGAAAGTTGGAGACACAGCCAAAAAGACGGCAAAGAAGATATCTGGATTGATGGGATTTGATCAGATCAATAAATTGACTGAAACAAAAGGATCATCCGGATCAAAGAGTTCTGCACCATCTTCTGGTACAGGTTCTGCAGGCAGTGGAGCATCTGGCAGTACTGTAGATATGGGTTCTCTTCCCAAGGGAGAGGATGAAAAAGCTACGAAACTTGGGAAAGGCTATGATAATCTACGAAAAGCAATTGATAAGCTAAGAGTAGCTTTTAGTGCATTTAGTAAGGTTGCAATAGGTGCTTTCAAATGGATCTGGAAGAACATGCTGGTTCCACTTGGAAAATGGACAATGCAGAAACTTGCTCCAAAACTGATTGAATTATTAGCCGCAGCACTAAATGTACTGACAGCAGTATGCAAAGCATTGCAGCCATTATGGCAGTGGGCATGGGATCACTTATTCAAACCGCTTGCTAACTTTGTCGGAGATGCGATCATCGGATTCTTAGATCTTCTGGTTAAGGGATTGAACGGATTAGCAAACTGGATCAATAAACATCAGGGAGCAGTGCAGGCAATCACAGTAGCGTTTCTTGGATTCAATGCAGCAGTCAAAGGAATGAAGTTTCTATCATTGATCGGTCAGATGGGCGGTGCAGGAAAAGCATTCAAAGCACTCGCTGAAGTGGTTAAGCTTGCAACAGTAGCGAAGATCAAAGATAAAGCAGAAACATTATACTTAAATGCTTTATATGCTAAAGATGCAGTTGCTCCATTTGCAAAATCATTTGCTACTCTTGCAGGTAAGATCAAACTTGCCGTAACAGCAAAAGCAGCCGATATTAAACAGACAATTCTGTTGGGCGCATCATATGTTAAGAATTTAGCTGTCGGAATTGCAAAAACAACAGTAGAATTTGTAAAACAAGCAGCACAGATGATCAAGAATAAAGCTATCATGATCGCGACTAAAGTAGCACAGACAGCAATGACAATTGCTACAAAAGCATGGAGCGCAGCATGTTCAATTGCCACAGTTGTTACGAAAGCGTTTGGAATAGCAATGGCGTTTCTTACAAGTCCGATTGGATTAGTAATTGTAGCGATTACAGCTTTAGCTGCTGCAGGTATTTTGATTTATAAAAGCTGGGGAAAAATTAAGAAAACCAAGTTTGGAAAATTCTTGATTGGAATTGCTACAGGATTTAAAAGTCTATGGAAATGGGCGAAGAAGAACATTCATCCAATCCAATCAATCAAAAAACTTTGGGAAGGCATCAAGAACAAGAAAGCTAAACTGGAAGCTGAAGCCAAAGAAAAGGTTAAAGGTGCGCTGAACACCCTAAAAGAAGGTTGGGAATCCGTTAAAGACAAAGCGGCATCATTGGTAGCAGAAGCGAAAGAAAAGGCAGATGGTGCGATCGCCAATCTGAAAGAAGGATGGGATTCCATTCAGGACAAGGCAGCAACATTAGTTGCAAAAGTCGAAGGAGCATTGGATACAGCGAAAGACTGGTGGTCCGATGTGAAACAGAAGGCAGCAGAAAAAGTTGCTGGAGTCGTGGCTAAGGTTCAGGGAGCATTAGATACCGCAAGGGACTGGTGGTCCAATGTTAAGGAAAAAGCAAAAGAGAAGATTGGAGATATTGCAGCTAAGGTTCAAGGTGCGTTAGATACTGCAAGAGATTGGTGGTCTGGTGTAAAACAAAAAGCTGCTGAGAAAGTAGAAGGTATCGAAGCAAAAGTTAAAGGTGTACTGGAAACCGCTAGTGATTGGTGGTCCGGCGTTAAGAGTGGAATTATATCTAAAATTGGCGATATAAAGAAAACAGTAGTTGCTACATATGATGCAATTAAGACAAAAAAATTTAATGTTGTAAAAGGTGCATTCGATACAATCAAAAGTAAAACAGTAACCTTAAAAGCTAAAATTAAAAATCTTGCTTCTAAGGGTGTATCTAAAATATCAAAAGCGTGGAGTTATTTAAGATCAAAAGCAAGCACAACGTTAGTAGCTAAGTTTAAAGACGTTTTTACTAGACCTTTGAAAGCGGCATGGAATGGAATTGCTGGCACCATAAATGGAGCGATTGGTGTAATAAACAAAATACCGGGAGTAAACATCAAAGGCAGGGTGCCAAAATTAGCACAAGGTGGCTACGTAAAGAAAAACACTCCACAGCTAGCGATGATCGGAGATAACCGACATCAGGGCGAGGTTGTAGCTCCAGAAGACAAGATGATTGCCATGGCAAAGAAAGCAGCAGAATTATCTGGTGGCAGCAGTAAAGATGATCAAATCATCCGCCTGCTCATGGAACTGATCAATGCTGTCAAATCTATTGATACAGATGTTTACCTGGATGGCAAGAAAATAACCAAAACCGTAAATGACAACAACAACGCAGATATCAGAGCCGGCAAACGACCGATCCTGATCTAAGGAGAAATAAGATGGCAACACTGACATGTGGAAACGCTGCATTGCCAGAGCCGGTTGAGCTAAGCACTTCGGATGAGATCATCTGGAGTGCCAATACCGAACGATCATCATCAGGAGATATGATTGGAGAAGCAATTGCAGAGAAAAAGACATTGGATATCAAGTGGGGAGTCCTCACAGAGTCCGATGTTAAGAAGATAAAAAATAATCTTGTGAAAGGATTCTTTCCGATCACATTTAGAGACATGGGAACAACACATACCATCACTGTATACCGCGGAACTCTTACAAAAGAACATCTGGGGTATATCGGGGATGGTATTTATTATTATAAAAGTGCGAGCGTTCAGATCGTGCAGAAATAGGAGAGATGGAAATGAAGTTAAAAGAGATTATGAGAATCCACGAAGGATTAGTGAAACAGTCAAGCAAAGTTTACACAGCAAAATTAGGATATGCAATTTCTAAAAATATGAAAGCATTCCGAAAAGCAATCGAAGAATATGATGAAAACCGCCTTAAGATTTGTGAACGATACGCAGAAAAAGATAAGGACGATAAGCCGATCGTGAAAGAAAACCAGTATGAAATGACAGATGAAAGCAAAGAGATTGTAAATGAAGAAATCAAAGAACTGCAGGAAGTAGATACTGATATCGATATCATGAAAGTTTCATTTGCCGAACTTGAACGATGTGAAAATGCAGATCGTTATGACATCCCATCTGTAGCCGATATTGAAGACCTGATGTTTATGATCGAAGACTAAGCCGGAGGTGATGCTATATGTATCAGGCAAGTAAAAAATTTGGCGATGCAATAGCAGGGTCAAACAGAAAATTTAATACAAGGCTTCTGGAGAATGAAAAAGTATTAGTAGAATCTGTAAAGAATTTTACAATAACGTCTGGTGCGGAAGAAATAACGATCGGGAGTGCGGTGGCGAGCTATGTTCAGGCAACGATCGAGAATAAAGGAATTGCATTGTCTGGAAAAGAAGTTAGTTTGGAGATCGGCGTGGAAGTCGATGGAGAGATGGAGTATATGCCGATGGGGTTATATACGATCCAGAATCCCAAGATTGAAAGCAACAAGGTTACGTTTACCGCATATGATAGATTAGCAAGCAGATGCAATGGGGCATATTATTCTAAATTAAGTTATCCAACGGATGCAGTAGATATATTGGCTGAAATCAGCACGATGACAGGCGTGGCGATTGATACATCTACATTACAGCGAGGAATCCAGATCAATCAAAGAGCGATCATTGAGGAAGGTGATTACAACGAAGAAACCGATGAAAGCGAAGTGATCACAACATATGTAAATCCTTTTGATGGATATACATACAAAGAAACCATCGGATTTATCGCAGGATTATTTGGCAAATTTGCTATATGTGGAAGAACTGGAATGATCGAGTTTCGATGGTATCAGGATATTTCATATGAGATTCCAAGCAATATATTTTATAACGATCTGCAAGAAACAGAAGAAAGTTTCAGTATCAAAAGACTGACATGTGATAACTCAGATCAGACACTTTTATCTGGATCAGGAGCTACCGGCATAAGTATGCAAAATCCGGTTATGACACAGAATATATTAGACGGTGTTTACAATACTGTCCAAGGCTTAGTATTCACACCTGCAGCATTAAGATTTATCGGAGATACGAGACTTGATATCGGAGATATTATTACTGCTGTAAAAAATGATGGCATGAAATTCACAATACCGATCATATCATTGATAACAAGTTATGACGGTGGATTGATGCAGACAATTGCAAGTTATGGGAATACCGCCGAGGAAGATGATTCTGACACAAAAGGTCCTATAACCGAAATGGCAGAACGAGTTGAGTACGAATTAGCATTTGTAAAAAAACTCATGGTGGATAATCTTACAGCGACAAATGCAACGATCAAGAATCTGTCTGGAGATGTTTTGAAATTTAAAACAGGTGAGTTTGAAACTTTAAAAACTGATGTGGCAAATTTTAAACAGACATTCACAGATGACTTACAGGCGTCAAATGCAAAAATTAACACCTTAGAATCTGACCATGCAACATTTAAAGAAGCAACCGCGACGAATCTTAACGCGACAAATGCTAGAATTGCGAATATTGAGGCTGATTACCTAAAAGCTACAGATGCAAAACTTACCTATGCAACGATTACGAATTTAAATACTACCAACGCTGAGATTGCAAAGCTGAAAACAAAAGATGCAGAGATCGATAAATTAGTTGCAACAAAAGCTACGATCACGGACCTTAATGCAGCAGTCGGCAGAGTTGGAGTATTGGAAAGTAGTTATGCTAATCTCAACACGTTAGTAAACGGCAATCTTACATCTGACAACATTCAGAACTTAACATTGACATCAAAGAATACAACGATTGAAAACGGCATGATCAAAAATGCAATGATTGAGAATCTGTCGTTTGATAAGATCACAGGTATGGACATTAATACAACAAATCTGACGGTACATAGTTCTGATGGTAAGTCAAAATGGAGTGATAATACCATTCAGATTTCTGATGCAAACCGTGTCAGGGTCCAGATCGGAAAAGATGCTTCAAACGATTACAGCATGTCTGTCTGGGATAAGAATGGGAATCTGATCTGGGATGCTCTTGGAGCTACGGAGAAAACGATTCAGAGAAAGATTATTCGAGATGGTATTGTAGCGGATGATGCAAATATTTCTGGTTCGAAACTGGATATTAACAGTGTGATCAAGGAAGTGAATGGTTCTACGACGAAACTGAAATCTTCTACGATCGTTATGAACGATAAGAACCAAACGTTAGACGTCGTGTTTAATGAAATGGAAACAACAGTAGCAGATAATCTGAGCAGTGCTAAGCTGTATGCGGATGGTAAGTTATCCGATGCACAGAAGTATGCCTTAGAACAGGCAAACAGTGCGTTGAGCAGTGCTAAGAGCTATGCTGATAGTGCTGTGGATAATATAGAGGTTGGCGGCAGGAATTTATTAGTTCAAAAAAATATCACACAAGGCTATTTGTCTACAGATGGTAAAGGAAGTTTTATTGGTTCTGGCGGTGGAGATCAAACTAGTGATTGGATAGATGTTTCAGGAAATAAATATATCACAATTACTCTATACGAAGATTTTACAAACACTAATAATTCAGGAAGATATTGTGAGTATGATGCTGATAAAACTGTATAAATACTATTGGTTATAACCCAAGGCAAAAAAGTAGCGTTATTATAGAACTGAAAAGCAATACAAAGTATATAAGAGTTACTGCAATAGAATGCAAAACACGAAGATATAAGATTGAAAAAGGAAACAAAGCCACCGATTGGACACCTGCACCAGAAGATACTCAATCTCAGATCGACAATGTTACAGAGATCACAACATCTCACACAACAAGTATCAGTACGATGCAGGGACAGATATCTTCTTTGATCAGCGAAGATACAACAATCAAAGGAAACTATGATGCTTTACTAAGCAGATATAACGCAACTGTAAATACTGTAGATAGCATGAAAACCACGATTGGCGAACATACAACGATTCTGAATAGTCAGAATGATTCAATTGTAGCTGTCACAACGAAAGCTAATACGATTGAATCCAATTTAGCAGGAACAACTCAGACTGTATCTGAGGTTAAATCAAATTTATCTGGAACACAGCAAAGAGTCACGAAAGTTGAAACAAGTCTGTCTGGTTTGACCACAAGGGTTTCTAGTACAGAAACGAATCTTGCTAATTTAGAAATTGGTGGCAGGAATTTAGTATTAGATTCCAAACCGCAAAAACAAGGGTCTTCTTATGCTGTTGTAAGTAGACATTTAAGCGTTGACTTACAAGCAGGTGTAACATATACAATATCGTTTTGCGGCAGAGTTGTTGATGGTGATGGATCATTAGTTGTGTATCTTTATAGAAATGATTGGAAAGACTCAATACAGAAGTCCACTAAATCTAAGGAAAATACGGTTATTAGTTGGCAATTTACACCAAAGATAAGCGGTGCGTTCCAAATAGAAGCTTATTCGTTTTTATCACAAGGTGTAGCTGGCGGAAATGTTTATTTAGATTGGTTCAAAGTAGAAAAAGGCAACAAAGCAACCGATTGGACACCTGCACCAGAAGATGTAGATCAGCAAATTACAGCTGCGGAAACAATAGCTAGTCAAACTGCTGATAAATTTAATTGGTTGGTTAAATCTGGTACAAATTCAACTGATTTTGAGTTAACTGATCGGACCGCCATATTAGTAGCATCTGCTATTAATATGAATGGATTGGTTACTTTTAGTGGGTTAAATACAGATTTACAGAATACTATAAATAATAAAACGAATGTTTCGTATTTAAATTTTAGTAGTGGTGGAAACACCAAAGGATTTTTTAAAATAGCAACACTACAAGTAAAACAGAATTATGCCAATCAAAATATTATTTTTGGCGTTAACCATAGGGAACATGGTTACACTGAATGCAGAATCAGATTTAGTAACGCAGGAAACACAGACCCTGGAATGGGGAGTTTTAAACAAACAGGAACTCCTGCAAGAGCATGGCGAATCATTAAAACCGCAACCAGTACATGGGATTTATATTTGGCTAAAGCAGATGTTTGGGATGGTGGTCGTGTTACTAAATTTGATAATCCATACGGAGAAAAT
>ENA-OQHF01001881-OQHF01001881.1-human-gut-metagenome-genome-assembly--contig:-NODE-1881-length-11089-cov-3.435961_pt1 | contig 11089 bp, 10 predicted proteins | sample MGYA00242559_ERZ504709 | MGnify/ENA primary metagenome ERZ504709 (study PRJEB26092, sample SAMD00036203) | human gut metagenome | host: Homo sapiens | study: EMG produced TPA metagenomics assembly of... | reverse complement strand
ATGCCGGTCTCTGTTCTCAATGGCATTCTCTTGTATTCAGCAAGCTGAATCAGATTCCTTCTTCACTTTGTATTCAATTTGTATCAAGACTATTCTTTCATATTCAAGTGCATTTTTCGTAAAATACAATCTTTTTTTCTTTAACATGCTCTTAACTTTCCTCAAAAACCATGATAAGTTTTCATTGTATTCCCGATTCCCGATCATATTTCCTCCACAGAAATAACTCCTTCCTGCTGTCTTACCTCACGAAATACAGTATGGCGTGCTTTCCATTTGGCAGCCTCCATTGTTGCCTGGATCACCACACTCTGTGTTTTGGATCTCTTTTTGATGATAACTACGTTGGAGATCAGGATATCCTCTTCCCGAAGCTTCTTTATGACCATACTCATCTTGTCTTCATTTTCAAACTCCATATATACGTCATAGGTATTGGAATGCTCTTCCACATAAACCTCTATATATTTCGCATATTTGAACACCAGAATAAGTCCCAGCGTGGTAAAGATCGCACCGCTGTAAAAGCCGATCCCCACCGCAAGTCCGATGCACGCGGAAGTCCAAAGACTGGCTGCTGTCGTAAGACCGGATACATGTCTCTGTCCGGTCACGATGATGGTTCCCACTCCGAGAAAACCGATCCCGCTGACAACCTGTGCGCCAAGTCGTGCAGTATCTCCGATTCCTGCCCCATTAGAATATACATGGATAAAATCGCCCGTCATCATAACCAGAGTTGCCCCCATACAGACGATCATATGTGTTTTTACACCTGCCACACGCTTCTTCATTCCACGGTCAATACCGATCAGACATCCAAGAAACATCGCAAGAATCAGCCGAAACAGCGTCGATCCCATATTTAAAGTGTGCAAATAATCCGATATTGCATTATATGCTCCGAGAATTCCGCCCATAAATTTGCCCCTTTCCTGTTGTATCATTATTTTCCGCCGGTGATAACGACAATAGCGTATCCTTCCATTTTGCCCTGCACAAACGCCGCAGACCACACTCCCGCCATTCGAAAGCTGTCTAGTCAGCCGGACTCTCTCTGTCCGTCTCACTACGCAGTTTTTCATATGATCCTATGCCCCGGATATACATTATCTGTAGTCTCACAGCATGTAAAACAGCAGGGATACCGGCGCCTGGCGGCGGTATCCCTATCTGTTGCTCTATCTACTGATCAGAGGGCATTCTGATTATTTAATAGACTCGTTATAGTTCTCGATTGCTTTGTTTACAGAAGCTGCAAGCTGATCAACAGCGTCCTGAGTTGTGAGCTTGCCATCATATACCTGCGGCATGATCTCGTTGAATGTAAGACGGGCCTCTGTCTGTACACCGGAAAGAACACCTGCTGTATTGCAGTTTACAGGAGAATCCTTCAGCTGGTTGATAGCTGTCATAAAGTTCGGATTCTCTTCAAGATAAGCTTTCATATCGTCTGTCTCATAAGCTTTCTCGTTGATTGCGAAGTATCCTGTGCCCATGGACCATTTAGCCTGTACATCAGGAGTTGTGATGTACTCGATGAATTTCCATGCTGCATCTTCGTTAGCTTCGTTACCTGTATCTGTAAGCCACAGGGATCCACCACCGATGATAACACCGCCTTCATCATTCTGCTCGATTCTCGGAAGATATCCTGTACCAACTTCGAACGGTGAAGAATCAACTGCGTTTTTCAGGATAGCAGTAGACTCGATGAACATACCAACCTGTCCGGAGAAGAACGCTGTCTGAGTATCTGCTGTTGTTGTTCCGTAATCTTCGAAGTATCCGGAATCATACAGCTTTTTCCACATGTCAAATACTTTCAGTCCGCCGCCGTTGGAATCAAAATCAACAGCTGTAACTGCCTCTGTACGTCCATTGTCATTGTTTCCGTATGTTACGCCAAGTCCTGCAAGCTGCTGCTCAAAGAACCATCCGTAAATAGCCTGTGAATAACCAACCGGAGCTGCTCCGCTCTCTACGATCTTCTTGGCATCCTCAAGAACCTCATCATAAGTTGTCGGAGGAGTTTCAGGATCAAGTCCTGCTGCCTCAAATACGTCTTTGTTGTAATACAGCATAGGTGTGGATACGTTAAATGGCATTGCATACTGCTTGCCTTCTACGGTATAGTAGCTGCTGATAACATCCATAAACGGAACTCTTATCGATAGCCTGTGCTCTCAAATTTGTCTTCTACAGGAATGACAGCACCACTGTCATACATGAACTTTGTTCCTACGTCATACATCTGGCAAACATCCGGAAGACCGGAATCACTCTGCATAGCAGCTTTCAGTTTTGTGATGGTATCATCATAGGTTCCCTGATACTCAGCCTTAATCTCGATCTCATCCTGGGATGCGTTGAAATCATCCACGATCTGCTGAAGCACCTCACCGTTTGTGCCGCCCATTGCATGCCAGAAAGTAATTGTTGTTTTCTCTGCTGCGCTTACTGAACACGGAGCTGCCAGAGATGCTGCCATGATTCCTCCTAAAAGAATCGCCATCCATTTTTTGTTTTTCATATAAAAACCCTCCTTTTTATTTGTTCCGGCCCGCCCCATACAGGCCGGATAAATTAACATTTTCGCTACATTACCCAATATCTGTGATCAAATCAACCTTTAACAGCACCTGCTGTCAGACCACTGATCATCTGTTTCTGACCAATGATGAATACAAGGATTGACGGGATCAGGATTACCATTGCACCTGCCATAACAGGTCGGAAGTCCGTTGCCTCAGCACCCTGAAGCATACCAAGACCAATCTGAACAGTTCTCATATTTACACTGTCTGTTACCAGCAGCGGCCACAGATAGTAGTTCCAGCTCTGAAGGAATACATAGATGATCAGAGCACCAAGTGATGGTTTAATAAGCGGAACACCGATTGTATATAAGAACTTGAAGTTTGTACATCCATCAATTTCGGCTGCCTCATGAATCTCTTTCGGCAGTGTCAGGAATGCCTGACGCATGTTAAATACTGCAAAGGCTGCTGCCGCATTCGGAAGGATCAGAGCTGCATATGTATTGCGGATACCCCAGTCAGCGATTGTCAGGTAGTTTGCGATGATGATCGCCTGGCTCGGGATCATCATGGTTGCCAGCATAATATAGAACAGGACCTTTTTGCCTTTGAACTCCATCATTGCAAAAGCATATGCTGCAAGAGCACCTGTAACGACCTGAGCAAATGTGATAACACCGGATACGATCAGTGAGTTCTTAATGAAGGTAAAGAACGGTGCAAGCTGAAATGCTCTTGTGTAGTTCTCGATAGTCAGATGGGACGGCCAGAACTTTCCGCCGTAGATCTCCTTCAGATCCATCATACTAACATTGAAACAGTAGATAACAGGAACAATAATAATAATTGCAAAAATAATATTCAGCGCATACATCGCCACTTTTACATATGGTTTTTCTTTCATCAGTAGGTCACCTTCTTTTCCAGTCTAAACTGCAGTGCAGTCAGGATGATCAAAATAACAAACAGAATTACGGATTCTGAACAGGCCACACCGAAACGGCTGTTGATAAATGCCTCCTGGTAAATCTCATACACGATAACGTTGGTACTCTCTGCCGGTCCGCCCTGGGTCATCATCTTGAACTCTGCGTATGCCTGTACGGAGTTGATGACATTGATGATGAGAAGGAAGAACAGTGTCGGAGAGATTGACGGAATCGTTACATGACGGTGCTTCTGGAAGAAATTCGCTCCATCCAGGGCAACGCTCTCATAAAGCTCAGCCGGTACACTCTGGATCGCTGCAGTAAGGTAAATGAAATTCATACCGATCGCCATCCATACACTAACGATCGTAACTGCGATCAGTGCATATTTCTTATCTGTCAGCCATCCGATATGAGTTCCGAGCGCCCTGTTCAGGATACCCAGAGAGCTGTGGAAAATAAACATGAACACTACAGATGCCGCTGCTGCGGAAATAGCCATCGGAAGTGCATATACAGTACGGAAAAATCCCTTTGCCCTGATCTTCTCTGTACTGATGATCGCCAGTATAAAACCGAGCACAATAGAAAGGATAACTCGCATAACAGAAAATTTCAGTGTTGTCACCAAACTGTTAAGGAACGTTCCATCTGTAAAAATATTCGTATAGTTGTCAAGTCCTACATACTGTGCCACCTGACCAAGAGGTGTGGTTCTGGCAAAGCTCAGCTGGATCGTCTTAACGAACGGCCAGAATACAAACAGTATAAAAAGGATCATTACAGGAACCAGATAGAGATAAGGCTCCACTGTCCTGAAAAAAAGATTTTTTACTTTTCATTGTATATCACCTGCTTTTCATAAATTTACGTACTACCGATCAGCTGCATCATCACGATATCTCTGTCCCCCTGACAGTGCTGATCATGTTGCTCATTACACATTCTGCTGAAAAACATTTCCGTTATATCTTCCAGCAATTACCCCAATACATTAAGCAAAACTCTCATTTACGTTCTGCTGTCAAAAATGCCCTCTCACTACCCTCCTTTGTATTTGCGCGTTTGTTATCTTTACCAACTTTTTACCAAATGATAACACATTTCTTGTATATAATCAACAGTTATTTCTCTATTTTCCAATATTTCTTTATTTATTTTAAGCAATTATTATTTGATAATAATTGTTTTTTTATCTATTTTATACAATTTATCATACTTCAATAAGGCAATCTATTCTGATCACCTTTTCTAAAAAACAGATAAAAAAATCGGCAGAAAATAACACATCCTTCGATGTATATCTTCTGCCGTTCTCTCTTCTCAATGGCATCATCTGTTTTTATACAAAACAGACACAATCTCAACTTGTTAATCCAGATTATACAGTAAAATCCACTATAAATCAAGACTAAACACGTATTTTTTATGCAAATCTTATAAATACTTTTTTTCACAAGCAATCCATTTCATTACACGGAAATTGTCTTTAATTCACAGCTGTTGTGGAACACTTATACTTTTTTCTTCCTGTACCAGGATATTAAATACAAAACTATACCAAAAATTTATCAAAAATGGAGCAACTGCCACCAAAACAGTTGTTAAAAGTATCACAATTAACGCTGCAATGGCGATCACGATTGCCTTCCCATACCATGTGCTCAGATCCAGTTTAAAGCTTCTTGCCTTTCCGGCACTGCTCTCCGTCCCATTATCCGCATAATCATCTGCGCCGTAGCTCTCTTCAGAATAACCAGACTCATCATAAACAGCTGCACTGTCATCTGTATCGATCAAAGTCTTGGCGATCAGCCTGGGATCTCCCAGTTCTGCCAGGACATCTGATTCACTTCGGCCGTTCCGGACCTGAGACTGAATGTAATCCTCATAATACCGCACATGAGCCGCAGCTCTCCCCTGGGTCATCTGTCCGGACAGCTGCCCCCGTAAAACCTCAAGAAACTCTCTTCTGCTCATAAATATGTCAAACCTTTCTTACGAAATATAATGAAAAAACAAAACTCAAAACAACTCCAGAAACCTCACCTTGAAAATTTCTGCAAATTTTTTTAATACTCTCTTATAATTTTTCTCATTATACCATAACCCATAAATTTAAATCAGAAACAAATCATAAAATTTTGATTAAAAAATAAAAAATCATAGCACATCGCAAAGGGCGGTTCATTTCCGGATGCCGCCAAAGCCGCATTCAGAAACAAACCGCCCTCCATGACGTTCGTTATGCCGTCAAAAATTACTCAACATGAACAGCCCCTGTACTCCTGATATTCATCGGATAGACATTTTCCCTTCCGACATACTGAGCCATATAGTCCACATACGCATCTGCATTCTCGATCGGAAGCACGCACATGATAACTCCTGCAAAACCACCACCATGAACTCTGCAGATACCAGCACCGATCTTATTCAGAAACAGCTTGGTAAGCGCCAGACTCAACGTGATCTTCTGCTCCTTGCAATTCTGCAGAGAATAACAGTTCTGCAGCCACTCCCAGGAAGAATTACCGGACTCCTCAAGAAGACGCAGGAATCCCTCACCGTCTTTATTCTCAACAGCCTTCACAGCATCTGCAACACGTCTGTTCTCTTCATAAAAATGCATCGCACGAAGAACAGCACGGTCATTCGGAATATCCTTCACATGTGCCAGAAGATTCTCCATATTGGACTCACAGAGAAGCTCTACGCCCATAGCCTTCGCAGCCTCACGCATCTCCATAGGAATAGAGGAATATTCCTCACTGAGATCTGCATGGCCCTTACCGGTATTTACGATCACAAGTCTGCAGCCCATATCCTCAAAGGAAAATGCGATCTTCTCACAGCTGATATTCTCTTTATCAGAGAAATCCAGAAGGATCGGACCGCCGGCAGCACAAGCCATCTGGTCCATCAGACCGGAAGCCTTTTTCCAGTAAACATTCTCAGCATACTGACCTGCTCTCGCATACTCGCCATACTCCAGCTTACCTTCATTAAAGAAATAATTGGTGATCGCACATACAAGCATCTCAAAGGAAGCAGAGGAGCTTACACCTGCAGCGGCAATAACCTTGGTAGAAACATAAGCGTCAAATCCACCGGTAGCATAGCCTTTTTTCTGCATATACTCCATAATACCTGCAACAAGAGCATCTGTACCCTTTGTATAGGTTTCTGCGCTGAGTTTGTCAAGATCAACAACTACTTCCTGTTTGTAACCCTCACTGATCATATGGATCACATTGGTTCCGTTTGGATAAGCAGCACCGATGGTATCCAGATCGATACTTGCAGCAATGATCTGACCGCCGTTATGATCAACATGGTTGCCAATGATCTCCGTACGGCCCGGAGCAGTAAAAAACTCTGCCTTGTCATGATGATATTTCTTCTCGAAATTCACAGCAAGATTGGTATAACGGGCGCTGCTCTCCTCTGTCTCACCATAGATTTTTTTCAGCACGTCTGCTGCCGGAATTTTAATTGTTCCCATTTTTCTTCCTCCTGTTATATAGTTTACACCCCAGATCCGGAAGAACCTGAAAAAATCTTCCGCTCTGTCACGCTTCATGTACTTTTATTATAACAGTCCCGTCTTTTCTGTCCATAACAATTTTTGTGTAAAAAACCGTATTATTTTGTGGTGATCCCGGAATATCCCTTTGCATTTTATGCCTTTTCTGATAAAATAAGTTCCACTAAGAAAAGCAGATATACACTTCAGAATCTGCGCACAGAAGGAAGGAGGTAACACCATGCAGATCATCACAGATCCTGCCGGAAAAGAACTGAAAAAAACACGGAGACAGCTCCTTCCCATTCCTGGTAAGCTACGAGCGGCTTTCCGGCTATGAGACCGGTTCCTTTCTGTGGCACTGGCATCCGGAGATCGAGCTTACCTATATCGAAAAGGGCGAAATGCTCTACAAGATCAATCAGAATACCTTTCACCTGAAAGAGGGACAGGCAATCTTTGGCAATGCCAATGCCCTTCATGCCGGATATATGTATCAGGATCAGGACTGTCAGTATATCCCCATAACCTTTGACCCCAAACTGATCTACGGATTTTCGGGAAGCCTTCTTTTCCAGAAATATACAGAACCGATCCTCCGAAGCTTTTCCCTGTCTGCCGTACCGCTTGATCTATCCTGCAAATGGCATTCCGAGGCCATAAAAGATATCCGTGACATCATCGACCTGAACTGCAGCCGGGAACCCATGTATGAATTTGAGGTCATCGCCAGACTGCAGCACTTCTGGAAGATCTTGTATGAAAATACGATCTCCCGGGCAATTCTTCCATCCGGCCAGGATGAAGAAAACTACCGCCGCATCCGTCAGATCATGTCCTATATCGCAGAACACTACTCTGAAAAGATCCTCCTGAATGATGTTGCAGACCTGATCCACTTAAGTCCCAGCGAATGCAGCCGGCTTTTCAAAAAATGTATGAATATCACTCTCTTCGGATACATCCAGGAATACCGCATTGAACGCAGCCTGGAATATCTGGAAAATCCCTCCTGTTCTATTACGGAATCAGGACTGCTGTCCGGTTTTTCGGACTCTAATTATTACACAAAGATCTTTACGAAAATCAAGGGCTGTACACCAAGACAGTACAGAAAAAATCAGGAGCTGTGACATGCTCCTGATCTTTAACCGTTCAGTGCTCCATACATATGAAGCAGAACAATATTTATCTGTGAAAATGGCTGTTATCTGAACAACTCTTTCATTGCCGGATACAGTTTGCGGAATTTCCGGTATTTTTCTTCATATTTTGCAACCAGCTCCGGTTCCGGTTCTACCGTATCTACTACCCTGACCAGCTTATTACAGATCGTTTCCACGTCTGGGTATTCACCGCAGCCTACTGCTGCCAGCATTACACCGCCCATGGACGGGCCTTCCTCATTCTCTGGCACATCCACCTTCAGGTTCATCACATTTGCAATGATCTTTTTCCAGAGAGGGCTCTTAGCTCCGCCGCCGCATATCTTGGTGCGCTCAATATGGATCCCGAGGCTTCTTGCAACCTCAAGGGAATCTCGAAGTCCGAAAGCAACTCCTTCCAGAACAGCCTGGGTCATATCTGCTCTCGTGGTATCCATGGACATTCCGAAAAATACGCCTCTTGCATCCGGGTTGTTATGCGGAGATCTCTCTCCCATCAGATATGGAAGGAAGAATACCTGATTCTCACCAAGCTTCCGGATCGGTGCCTGCTCTGCCACGAAATCCTTTGTCTTAAGAATCTCCTCAGACCACCATTTGTTGCAGGATGCAGCACTTAACATGCAACCCATAAGGTGATAGCTTCCATCTGCATGGTCAAAAGAATGAAGTGCATTGTTTTCATCTACTCCGAAATCTTTGCTGGAAATAAAGATCGTACCGGATGTTCCAAGGGAAATGTTGCACTGGCCATCGCCAACCGTTCCTGTTCCCACAGCTGCCGCAGCATTGTCGCCTGCACCTGCTACAACCTTCACATCTTCTGAGAAGCCAAGCTCTTTTGCAACTTCCGCTTTCAGGTTTCCGACTACCTGCCAGCTCTCGTACAGCTTCGGAAGCTGTTCCTCTGTGATATGGCAGATCTCAAGCATTTCCTTTGACCAACAGCGGTTCTTCACATCCAGAAGAAGCATACCGGAAGCATCGGATACATCTGTGCAGAAGGATCCGCTTAAGCGATAGGCAAGATAATCCTTCGGAAGCATGATCTTTACCACTTTTTTAAAATTCTCAGGCTCATGCTTCTGCATCCAGAGGATCTTTGGTGCAGTGAAGCCTGCAAATGCAATGTTTGCGGTATACTGAGAAAGTTTTTCCTTTCCGATAACCGTATTAAGATATTCCGTCTCCTCACCGGTACGGCCGTCATTCCAGAGAATCGCCGGACGGATCACATTGTCATCTTTATCCAGAGTTACAAGACCGTGCATCTGACCGCCAAAACCGATTCCTGCTACTTCTTTGCGGTCAATCCCTTCTGTGAGCTCTTTGATCCCTTCCATGCTCTGGGCGAACCAGTCCTCCGGATTCTGCTCAGACCAGCCCGGATGGGGAAAGAACAACGGATATTCTTTTGATACGATGTTGCAGATCTTTCCGGATCCTTCCATAAGAAGAAGCTTTACAGCGGAAGTTCCAAGATCAACGCCAATATAATACATAGTGATTTTTCCTCCTGTAAATACAGAAACCGCAGCTCTCAGTTCGCAGCGCCTGCACGCCTGAGAGCCCGCGGTTTCTGAATCGTATTTAACCAAATCAAGAAAGTCCCCTGCGGGGTTACGAAAAGCAATAAGCAGCGAGTGGAGACTTGCTTGTATCAGGCAGCACGTACGGATGATCTTACCTGCCTGTTTTAATTATCTCCAAGGATTCTCTGTCGGATATCTCACGCCTGCCGGCTGATTGTAACCGATCTCTTCAACCGGTACACCAATGTATTTGAACACCTCGAAGAGAGCTTTTCCGTGATGTCCGAATGCTACAGCACCGTGATGCGGGAATCCTCCCTCGATCAGCACGTGACGGTAGAAACGTCCCATCTCCGGAATTGCAAATACACCGATAGCACCGAAGGAACGTGTTGCAACCGGAAGAACCTCGCCGTGTGCGATATATGCGCGAAGCTTGTTGTCCGCTGTACTCTGCAGACGATAGAAGGTGATATCTCCAGGCTTGATATCTCCCTCAAGAGTTCCGTTTGTAACCTCGATTGGAAGGGATCTTGCCATGATCATCTGATATTTCATCTCACAGAAGGACAGCTTGCTGGATGCTGTGTTTCCACAGTGGAAGCCCATAAATGTATCCTGAAGTGTGTAGTTGAATTTGCCTTCGATGGACTCTTTGTACATATCCTTCGGTACGGAGTTGTTGATGTCAAGAAGTGTAACGATATCATCACTTACAACCTGTCCGATGAACTCACTTAATGTTCCGTAGATATCAACCTCACAGGATACCGGAATTCCCTGTGCTGTCAGGCGGCTGTTTACATAACACGGAACGAATCCGAACTGTGTCTGGAATGCCGGCCAGCATTTACCTGTCAGTGTTACATATTTACGATATCCCTTGTGATCTCTCACCCAGTCTTTCAGAGTCAGCTCATACTGTGCAAGTTTCGGAAGGATCTCCGGCTTCTTGTTTCCTGCGCCAAGCTCCTCTTCCATCTCTTTAACGATTGCCGGGATTCTCTCATCACCTGCATGATTGTTAAATGCCTCGAAAAGATCCAGCTCAGAATTCTCCTCGATCTCTACGCCAAGGTTGTAAAGCTGTTTGATCGGTGCATTGCATGCAAGGAAGTTTGTAGGACGTCGGTCCGAAGCTGATGATCTTTAAGTTGCTAAGTCCTTCTGATTTGCTCTTTCGGCGATCGGAAGGAATCTCAGTGGATCAGTAATGCATGCACAGTCCTCTGCATCACCTACCGGATACTCCGGAAATATAGGGACTTTTTACATTTACGAAAGCCTGGCCAGATTTGGTAGCTTTGCGTTCAGCATAACCGCAGTAAGCATCTCCACGTCCCTGGCCAAGAATTATCCTGTGTTTTCCTCTGCTGCTGCGATGAACATCTTCGGT
>ENA-OQHF01001880-OQHF01001880.1-human-gut-metagenome-genome-assembly--contig:-NODE-1880-length-11091-cov-5.606074_pt1 | contig 11091 bp, 16 predicted proteins | sample MGYA00242559_ERZ504709 | MGnify/ENA primary metagenome ERZ504709 (study PRJEB26092, sample SAMD00036203) | human gut metagenome | host: Homo sapiens | study: EMG produced TPA metagenomics assembly of... | reverse complement strand
CTGTGAAAGGTTCTCTTTTCTTTTTGCAACTGTGAAATGGCAAGATAATAACGTTATATACATTGTGTATTAAGTGCAGATATTGTATTTCTGCATGATGGGAACATAGGGAGTCCATATAAAGGCACTGAATACGGGACATGATGGAAGCCTTTCAACACTTCATGCAAACAGCAGTCAGGATATGCTTTCCCGAATTGAAACGATGACATTGATGGGGATCGATCTTCCCCTGGAAGCAATCCGAAGGCAGATCGCTTCCGGGGTAGACATTCTGGTACATCTCGGGCGTATGCGGGATAAAAGCAGAAAGCTGCTGGAAATCACAGAAGTATGTGGATTTGAAAACGGAGAGATCCAGACCAGGCCGCTGTATCGCTGGGAAGAAGGAAAGGGACTTGTAAAAACCGGAGAACTTTTGCATTGTGAAAAAATGAAACGGGCAGGAATCAGACTATGAAAGAGCGGAAAGGAAAGAATCAGAAATGGAGATCTACGAGGAAAGATTACAGGATGTATCATTTTACGGGGAAGGAGACCGCAAAGTATCTTCTGGAGGGAGCTGCCGTATGCGCTGCAGCCGACTATCTGTTTTATCAGAGCCTTCCTGTGTTGCTGTTTATGCTTCCAATACCAGTGCTTTTTCTGAAAATGCAGAGGAAAAAATGCACTGCACGGCAGCAGAGGGAGCTGAATTACCAGTTCCGGGATGCTCTGACGGCCATGAATGTGGCGGTACAGGCCGGCTATTCCGCGGAGAATGCGGTGCGTGCCAGTGTAAAGGATCTGGGGAGACTTTATGAAAAAGGAAGTGATATACTGGATGAATTTCGGTATATCGAAAGCCAGCTGCGTCTGAGTGTTCCGGTGGAAGAGCTGTTCCTGGATCTGGGAAAACGCAGCGGAGTGGAAGATATTGAAAATTTCGCAGCAGTATTTTATACAGCAAAAAGAACAGGCGGGGATATGACGCAGGTGATCCAGAAAGTAGCCAGAATGCTTAGTGATAAGATCGAGGTAAAAAAAGAGATCGAGGCAACGCTGGCCGCAAAGAAATCGGAACAGATGGTTATGAGTATCATGCCGGCCGGTATCATCTGCTATCTGAAACTGACTTCGCCGGGATTTTTGGATGTACTTTATGGGAATCCTTTCGGAATCTGTGCCATGACAGTTTGCATGGTGATCTATGGCTTGTCTTACTGGCTGGGTGTGAAGATTGTAGACATAGAAGTGTAGGTGAGGATAATGTGGATACATATTTTGATATTTATGGTGATCCTTGGGGTGTTTCTGGCAGGAAAAATGGGGCGGCTGCCTCCGGAAGCCGGAAATCCGGAAGAAAAGAAACTGTTTATACGGATAGCGCTTGCCGGAAATATCATCGGTATGCTCCTGACATTTCAAAGTGGCGGAGATAAGGTTTATTCATCCGGATACCGTATGGAAAAAGAGGAGACAGGTGCTTATGAAGAGAAATTCAAAGTATCTGTAGACGGAGAAGAAGCCGGTTCCCTGTATGTGCAGGTGCCGGAAAAAGAAACAGAAGGATCCGAAGAAGAACCGGAAACAGAACTTAGCGAAGAACAGCAGCGCGAGAAAGAGCTGCAGGACATGATCGTACAATATAATCAGAAAAAAAACGATCCGCAGTACTATTATCTTCCAGATGAATGGAATGGAAAACATCTTGAATGGGAGCAGCCAAAAGACAAAACAGGAAACCTGCTTTCAGCTCTTGGCCTGGCAGCAGCGGCAGCAGCTGTCATTGCAAAAAAACGGGAAGAACAGAATGCTCAGATAAAAAGAAGAGAACAGATGCTGATGGATTATCCAGGACTGATCATGAAATTTACCCTTCTGGTGCAGGCAGGCTTAACTGCCAGAAAAGCGTTCCAGAAAATAGCACTGGATTACGGAAAGAGAGAAGATGGTAAAAAACGTGAGGCTTACGAAGAAATCCGAGTAGCCTGTTATGAGATGGACAGTGGGATTTCCGAAGCAGAGGCTTACCGGAGATTTGGAGAACGGTGCGGACAGGTAAAGTATAAAACTCTGTCAACACTACTGATCCAGAACCTCCAGAAAGGAAGCAGGTATCTGGCCGATCTGCTGGAAAAGGAATCCGTGGAAGCCTGGGAGGAGCGAAAAAGAAAAGCAAGAGTGCTGGGAGATACAGCAGCAACAAAACTGCTTCTTCCGATGGTCTTGATGCTCCTGGTGGTGATGGCGGTGATCATGCTGCCGGCATGCCTTTCCTTTTACGGAGGGTAGGACTGGAGAACAGAGAAAGGAAATGTGAGGTGACAAATGAAAATATGTGGAAGTATGTAAAAGAATTTGCGATGGAAGAGGATGCGGTGGGTGTTGTGGAGATCATCCTGATTCTGGTGGTTCTGATCAGTCTGGTCATCATCTTTAAGGAACAGCTTACAGCACTTGTTAAAAAAATCCTTACAAAAATCACAAAACAAAGCAACACGATCTGAAAATGAGAAAAAACGGTGATATCTGCTGATATTTCCGTTTTGGAAAGGAGAGGTACCCCTTGGCAGGAAATGTGAAAAAAGGCAGCATTACGATCTTTCTGGCTCTGATCTTGAGCCTGGTTCTTTCTCTTGTGTGTGCCAGCATTGAATCTGTACGCATGGCAGCTGCCAGGACACAGATACTTAACAGTATGGATATTGGCTTATATTCCTTATTTGGACAGTATGACCGAACGCTTTTGGAAGATTATGAGCTGTTTGCACTGTATGCAGGTGGAAAAGAAGAACTGGATATGGCTTCTGTATATGATGATTTTCAGACTTATATGAAACCTGTATTGAAACAGAACAGTCAGAAACTGGAGCTTCTCCAGGGCGGATTCAATGGTTATCAGCTTCTGAGCGACGGAAAAGGCGAGATTTTTTACCAGCAGGCTGTTCAGTATATGCGTGAAACTCTGGGAAGCCAGGGGGTACAGACTCTTCTCGGAAAACTGAAGGATCAGGAAAAGAAGACAGAGGATGCAGAGAAAAAAGGAGAATAGGCAGAAAATAAAGGAACGTTGGATTCCTATGATTCTGCTATTACGGACGCCGCGCAGAAGAGCGAAGAAGCAAAAAAAGAACAGGAACAACAAAAAAACCAGGGAGATTTTTCGGATGCAGGAAATGGGGATGATTTTACCGGCGGTGTTGATGAAAGCGTGGAAAATCCTATTCCGATCATCAGAAGAGTCCGTAAAATGGGACTTCTTGATCTGGTAGTACCATCCGAACGGGGAATATCGGATGCGGTTACAGACAGAAAAAGCCTTACATCCGGAAGAAAGCTCCAGACAGGACTAATGTTGGATACGGATATACGATCCGATAATTCGTATACGTCCGGAATATTGTTTGGACAGTATCTGCTAAAGAAACTGGGAAATTATCGAAGACCGGCAGCGGCGGGGTTGAATTATCAGGTGGAATATATTCTTGGAGGGAAGAACAGTGATCGGGAAAATCTGAAGTCCGTGGCAGGAAAACTTCTGGTGATCCGTCAGGGGGTTAACATGGCGTATCTGCTTTCAGATGGTGGAAAACGGATACAGGTCGAAACACTGGCGCTGGCGATTGCCTCAGGTTTTCTGATCCCACCGGCGGCAGCAGTGATCGAAGCGGCACTGATCTTTTGTTGGGCATTTGCGGAGAGTATTCTGGATGTCCGGGAACTTTTTGCAGGAGGACATGTACCTCTTATAAAAAACTCCTCAGACTGGCAGCTGTCTTTGCGTAATCTGCCCAATATCCTGGACAAACTGGATTCTTCAAGAAAGGATGCAGGGAATGGAATGTCTTATGAGGATTATCTTCAGGTTCTGCTTATGGCGAAAGGAAAACAGGATAAAGTTCTGAGAGGAATGGACATGATCGAGTGCTCTGTACGTGAAAAGGGAAAAAGACCGGGTTTTCAGATGGATCACTGCATCGCTGCCCTGGAAGCGTCTGCAGATGTAAAAGCAAACAGACGGAAAATATTTACAGTTACACGTCAGTATGTGTATGAATAGAAAGAGAGGTGTACAGGGATGCTTTTTCAGAAAGAAAAAGAAGATAAAAATCAGATAAACAGACTGGATCAAAAAAGAGAAAGGCGCTCTCGAAGAGCTTTTTTCCTGCTTTCCCCGATAAGCCGGAAAACGCTTTCTGGAAAAGTATCCCTGTGCACCTTTCTGAAAAAAGCAAGTCTCACCCTGGAGACTGCGATGGTTTTGCCGCTGTTTTTTTTCGGAATGCTCACGCTGCTTTCTTTTATGGATATTTACAAGGTACAGACGGAGCATCTGACCGGCTTGTGCCAGAAAGCAAAGGAAGCAGGTATGTATGCGTATGGTGCCGGCGGTTCAGGTACAGAAACGATCACATTGCCGGACGTATATTCCTATCAGCCCATAGGTGGTCTGATCCCGCTTCCTAAAATATGGTTCCATAATACGGTAAAGGTTCATACGTGGAATGGTGTGATATACGAAAATGGAAAGGATACAGTGGAGAGCCAGCCTATGGTGTATGTGACAGAATCAGGAAGTGTGTATCACAGAAAACTGGGGTGCAGTTATCTGAATCTGTCTGTTCAGCAGATATCAGGCTCTTCGGTTAAAGCTTTAAAAAATGCATATGGAGAAAAGTATCAGGCCTGTGAGCTGTGCAGTCGTGGGCAGGAACCGGCCGGAGTGGTATATATCACAAAAAAGAGTAACCGTTTTCATAACAGGGAAAGCTGCAGCGCATTGAAACGATCTGTACGGATGGTGAAAGAAACAGAGGTTTCCGGTGAAATGAGTGCCTGCGGGCGATGTGGCTGAAGGGAGAGATCATGAGCAGTGTAAAAATTTGCATGACTGTACTTCTTGGAATTAATACATGGACAGATATCCGAAAAAAAGAAATCTGTTTACCGGTGCTTTCTATTTTTCTGGCAGGCGGGATCCTGTGGCGAATCAGGCAGGGACTTCTCTGGCCGGCAGGGATTATTTCCATGGGAATTGGAGTATTTATAATTTTGATCGCTTTGATCAGTGGAGGAATGGTCGGATTTGGAGACGGATTGCTAATACTGACAATGGGCTCTGTGCTGGGAGCCGGAGAACTGGCAGGGATCCTCTGTGGGGCATTATTGTTGTGCGGAATCTACTCAGGCATTGAGTATCTTATGCTAAAAAAGAGTCGAAGTGAGGAAATTCCTTTTGTACCGTTTCTGTTGATCGGATATTTGGGAGGGATATTTTTGTGAGAAAAATAAAAAAAGGAAGCTTTACAATAGAAGCTGCATTGCTCATGCCTCTGGTGCTTATGATACTGATCGGAGTGCTGTATCTGGATTTTTTTGTACATGACAGAGCATATCTTACTGCGGCAGCTTATGAGGCAGCAGTCAGCGGCAGTATGGAAGGATATAAAAAGAAAGGGAACATATATGAAAAGGCGGATATACAGGGTAGAATGCTGGGAGATATCGGGCTGCCGGGAGGAGAGAATCTGAGCATGCAGACAAATGCAGGAAAAACTGTGAAAGTAACTTACAGACTGGAAGTACCTGCCGGGTTCCTGGGGCAGAAATGGAAGCTGGAAGTCAGTGGTAAGGCAAAGCCTCTGCGGCCTGTGGGATGGATCCGCAAGGTAAAAGGAACTGTGGATATGCTGGGAGAGGTGACGCCATAAAATGAGAACGGAATATAAAAGAGATATGAATCATAATTACCTGATCCTGACAGGAGAAGAGAGGATTGATACAGATTCTTACCAGGTAAGGATGATCGTGGCCAATGCTGTGCCTGATCTTCTTCAGTGTCGGATACAGGGAATCGACGGAAAATTCATGGTGTATTATGATATAACTTCCAGGCATTCCATGACTGCGCTTTTTGAGGAAAAAAAGATGGATCTGGAGTCGCTTCAGGTGATACTGGGAGGCTTTATACAGATCATGGAAGAAATGTCCGAGTATCTTTTGAATCCCTGTCAGCTGATCCTGGAACCGGAATATATCTATCTGGATGCGGAAAAGAAAAAAGTGTCCGATTTTGTTATCTTCCGGGATTTCATGGGGAAATACAGAAACAGTTTCAGAGTCTTGCGGAGTATATCCTTCCAAAGCTGGATCATGAAGACGGAAAAGCGGTCATGTTGGGATATAATGTATACAGACGTGCACTGGAGGACAGCTTTCATCTGGAATACATCAAGGAAGAGTTATATAAAATATGTAACAGCGACGAGGAAGATTTTTCTCCATATGAAAAAAAGAAAACAGTGGTTCAGGAAGAAAACAGGATGACAGAGGAGGAAAAAGCAGAGGATCTGTGGCAGGTGGAAGGCTGGGAAAGAGCCAGTGTGTCCGGAAATGAAAAACAGAAAAAATCTTCAGTGGATTCACAGAAGCGGAAAACAAACAAAATATGGAAGCCAGTGGCTGGATTTGGTGCAGCATTGGTGCTTCTTCTGGGAATTACGGCAGGAATGGCCGGCGGATATATTCCAAGAATAAGCAAAGAAATTTTTCTTCTGGGAATTCTTGCAGCAATGATACTGGGGATGCTGAGCTATATTCTGATCAAAAAAGTCTGTGGAAAAAAGAAAAAACTGGATACGCCGGTGCCTGAGCAGAAATATGGTGCGGCGGAAAAAGAGGCAGCTGTATATTCTGAAGATCAGAAAGAATCTGGTACGCTGTCAGGGAGCAATGCTGATGACAGCAGAAAAGAACTGGAAAAGATCAAAAAAAATATCCCGACAAAAGCGGAAGATTTTTTAGATGGATTTGGTGAAACAGTAGTTCTTTCGGCAGGTGCATCCAAAGGTCCTGCTACATTAGTAAGCCGGGAACCGGGGGAATTGGCTACCATTTATCTGGAAAGAGATATCACAGTGATCGGAAAACTGGAAACTGCGGCGGATGCAGTGATCAATATACCAACTGTCAGCAGGATCCATGCCAAGATCCGAAAAAGGGAGGGGGCATATTATCTGGCAGATCTGAACTCCAGAAATGGGACTTCTGTAAATGGACAGCTTCTGAAAACAGGAGAAGATTATTTGCTGGAGGATGAGGATGAAGTTGATTTTGCACAGGCCCGTTATATTTTTTTGAAATAACAGAGCGAAAAATCCAGTTTTGTATCGTACTAATATGGGACCGTAGGTTGTCCGCCTGATGAAAATCTGTTAAAATAATGAAATAAATTCGAATTTTCAGATTATAACAGCGAGTTATGGGAGATATTTCCGGAACCGCTGTGGAAAGAGGCCGGAATTGGAAGAAATAAAAAAAGAACCTGTGACAGTTTTACTGATCCTCATAAATACGCTGATCTTTCTTGTGGTGGAATTTACCGGCGGCTCGGAGAACGGGCAGCATATGCTGGAATGCGGTGCTGCTTATGCACCGCTGATCCTGGAACAGGGACAGTGGTATCGGATGTTTAGCAGTATGTTTCTGCATTTTGGTGCGCCGCATCTGATCAATAATATGTTGGTTCTGTTTGTGCTTGGCCAGAGACTGGAACCGGTAACAGGAAAGATAAAATTTTTTTCTGATCTATATATTTGGTGGTCTGGGCGGAAATATGCTCTCTTTGTTTTTTTGATATGTATGCAGGAAACGCTTCTTTATCTGCAGGAGCTTCCGGAGCTGTTTTTGCAGTCATGGGCGGTATGATCTATGTGATCATACGGCACAGAGGAAGAGTGGCAGATCTGACTGTCAGACAGATGTTGATCATGGCCGCATTTTCACTGTATTTCGGATTTGCAAGTGAGGGCGTGGATAACGTAGCGCATATAGGCGGTTTGTTGAGTGGTTTCCTGATCGCTGTAATTCTTTATCATCCCAGAAAAATATGGAAAACAGTTCCCTGACCGGGAGCGCTCTCAAGCGTGATGTCTCCACTGTGTGCCTGAGCGATCTGTTTTGAAACAGCAAGGCCAAGGCCGGTCCCGGATTCTTTGGTTGTAAAAAATGGCTGAAATATCGTAGCCTGCTGTTCCTTTGAGATTCCACATCCGTTATCCTGGATATCAATGCGGATGCCGGAATTTTCCGGAATGACAGAAAAAGAAATCTTTCCTCCGGGAATGGGAACGGCTTCCCATGCGTTTTTCAGAAGATTCAGAAGCATCTGCCGGACACGGATCCGGTCAAGAGCCATCGATGGCAATGAATCCGGAATATCTGTTTCAAGTGTGATCTCCAGATAATCCAGAGTAGGTTTTATGGAGGAAAGGATCGTTCGGAGGTAGCTGCAGGTGTCAATGTTTTCTCTTTTGACATGGCCTGCATTATTAAATGCAGAAAGTTCATCAAGAAGTTCTTTTACATAATCAAGATTATCCATAACATCATCCCAGTGCTCATATTCTTTGACCTCAGGATGTGCAGATGCGATCATCTGGAGTCCGCTGTTAATAAGAGTCAGAGGATTCCGGAGTTCATGTGAAAATTTTGAAAGTGTATAATGAAAATCGTTTTTCAATTTACTGACTGTAGTATCGTTGCACATATTATCACCTCGAAAAAATATTAACATCAGAAATTTCAAATATCAACAAGAACAGTATTGAAAAATTCGAGAAAATACGACAAAATAAGAATATAGATAAAATAATTTTGCAAACAAGGAGGACAAAATAATGGGAGATTGCATATTTTGTAAAATCGCAAATGGAGAGATTCCATCAGCAACACTTTATGAGGATGAGGAATTTCGTGTGATTCTGGATCTGGGACCGGCAAGCAAAGGACACTCATTGATCCTGCCGAAAAAGCATGCAGCGAATATTTATGAACTTCCGGATGAGACTGCCGGAAAAGCAATGATCCTGGCTAAAAAAATGGCAGGAAAACTTAGAGATGCACTGAACTGTGATGGATTTAATGTTGTGCAGAACAATGGAGAGATCGCAGGACAGACTGTGTTTCATTTTCACATGCATCTGATTCCGAGATATGAGGGAGATGGTGTTGGTTTAACCTGGAAACCCGGAGAACTCAGCGATGAGGTGAGAGATGAAATCTTAAAGAAAATTAAAGAATGACAAATAGCCACTAAAGAGGAAAAATGAATAATCAGACATTTGAAGAGTTTTATCTTAAATACCGAAAAATATCCAGAGGGTATGCGTATGGGGTTCTCCATGACTGGAGTACTGCTGATGATGTCAGTCAGGATGTACTTTACAAAATGTATACTATAAAGGATGGCCTGAATATTGATAATGAAAAGATGATGTTTTCTCTGATCAAGAGGGCATCTATGAATAAGGCTTTGGATTATATAAAGAAATCAAGCTCCAAGCATGAGTTTGTCTGTCAGGAAGAAGTTGCGGCATTTCTGGAAGAACAGAATTCGGTCGATGCGGAAGAGGTATTTCTGCGTAAAGAGAAGAAAGAATTTATGTATATGGTGCTGAGAAGATTTCGAAAGAAACAGCCGATAAATTATGAGATCTTAATTCAGGTCAAATATCTGGAGATTTCCGTTGAAACAGTTGCAGAAGAATATGGTCTGACGAAAAGTGGTGTCAATAACAGGATATATAAAGCGAAGCGCTGGCTGCAGGAAGAATTTCGCAAAGTATACGAATAAAAGAAAACCCTGCCAGCCCGGAAGGGAGTGGCAGAGTTTTCATATGGCTGTTGTGGAAATATAGTCAGGCTCTGGCGCATTCTTCAATAAGATCAGTGATCTTACTGATGGAATCTACCTGGCCGTTTCCTGCCATAGCATCTGTATATTTCTGACGATCGGTATAGAGCTGGCGGATGGTTTCCAGAAGCTTTTCTTCTGTAATCTCCTCTTCTTCCAGCACTTTACTGAAGCCCTGGCGTTCGAAGGATCGAGCGTTAAGAATCTGGTCACCACGACTGGCTTTGGCAGAAAGCGGGATCAGAAGATTTGGCTTATGAAGTTCGCGGATCTCACAGATTGCGTTAGCGCCTGCGCGGGAGATCACGATATCAGCCATGGCAAACAGATCCGGAAGCTCGTCCTGGATATATTCATACTGGACGTATCCGGCAGTACCGTTGAGAGATTCATCGGTTTTTCCCTTTCCGCAGAGATGAACAACCTGGAATTCCTTCAGAAGTTCAGGGAGGATCTTGCGGACATTATCATTGACAGAAGCAGCTCCCAGACTACCACCGATAACCATAAGTACCGGTTTGTCAGCAGTGAAACCACAGAATTTACGACCGTTTTCCGCATTTCCGGAAAGAAGTTCCTGGCGGATCGGAGTTCCTGTAAGAACTGCTTTGTCAGCTGGAAGATTGGCGACTGTCTCAGGAAAATTACAGCAGATTCTGGATGCAGAAGAGAGACAGAGTTTATTGGCAAGACCTGGAGTCATGTCGGACTCGTGGATCAATGCGGGGATTTTTAAACGTTTGGCCGCGATCACAACGGGAACCGTAACGAAACCGCCCTTGGAAAAAACAACGTCCGGTTTCAGCTCTTTCAGAATCTTTCTGGCCTGGCTGAATCCCTTCAGTACACGAAACGGGTCAGAGAAGTTTTTGAGATCGAAGTAACGTCTCAGCTTTCCGGATGAGATTCCATAATATGGGATTCCAAGTTCTTCGATCAGTTTTTTTTCGATTCCTTCGTAGGAACCGATGTAGGAAATCTTATAACCAAGCTCCCTGAGCTTTGGAATCAGGGCAATATTTGGAGTTACATGTCCGGCAGTACCACCGCCGGTAAGTACGATGTGTTTCATTTGGATTCCTCCTGAATAGTCATATACTATCATTAAATATGAACTCTAACGGAGGAATTGTCAAGGAAAGATAGGATTACAGGAGAAAAATAATGGAAAATTTCAGGGATGCCGAACTGAAAAAATGGTTGGCAGAAGAATATGAAAAAGAAACCGAAGAGATGGAAAAATCCTGTTTCCAGATGGAGTGATTCCTGATGATGGAGAAACAGAAGAGGAGGCAAAGGCTGCTTATCAGAGGCTTGTAGAAAGACTGAAAGCAGATGGTGTTTACAAAGAAGACGAAACTGACAGTATTAAAACTGATGATCATAAAGAGAATGTAAAAATCGTTTATCTGCCC
>ENA-OQHF01001875-OQHF01001875.1-human-gut-metagenome-genome-assembly--contig:-NODE-1875-length-11108-cov-2.313724_pt1 | contig 11108 bp, 10 predicted proteins | sample MGYA00242559_ERZ504709 | MGnify/ENA primary metagenome ERZ504709 (study PRJEB26092, sample SAMD00036203) | human gut metagenome | host: Homo sapiens | study: EMG produced TPA metagenomics assembly of... | reverse complement strand
AGATGGGCTTCATCAGGCAGTTGGACACAGTATTGTGCTGTCAGCCTTGCTTGCAGTTTTGCTTACTATAGTATTTCAGGCAGCTGTTCGTCCAGTACTTGCTATTTTACAAACCCCAGAGGATATTAAGCCAGATACGATTTTATATCTTCGTATTTTATTTGCTGGTATTCCCATTGTTGTTGCATATAATTTATTGGCATCTATGCTGCGCGCAATTGGAGACAGTAAGACACCTCTTATTGCAACAGCCATTGCTGCAGCCAGCAATATTGTATTAGATTTGCTTTTTGTATGTGTGTTTGGATGGGGCATTGCAGGGGCAGCAGAAGCGACACTTATTGCTCAGTTTATTTCAGTAGTATATTGTTTTTTCACAATAAGAAAGCTTACGCTCTTACATCCGCGCAGGAAAGATTTGCGCTTGGAAGTTGAATTGTCAGGCAAGCTTATGCTTCTTGGTCTTCCGATGGCTTTCCAAAATTTTATTATTGCCATTGGATCTATGATTGTACAGCGCTTGATTAATTCGTTTGGTGTTATTTTTATTGCAGGATTTACGGCAACGAATAAATTATATGGAGTATTAGAAATAGCGGCCACTTCATATGGCTTTGCCATGGTTACTTACACAGGACAAAATCTTGGCGCAAATCAGCCTAAACGCATTCGTGAAGGTTTAAAGGCAGGTGTAATTATTGCACTTATTACCTCGACAGTGTTAGGCGCCATTTTGATTCTTTTGGGAAAACCATTGCTTTCGTTGTTTATTTCAGGTACAGAAGAAGAAATTTCACAGACACTTGCGATTGCATATCATTATCTTTCTATTATGAGCGTATGCCTGCCAATTCTTTATGTTTTGTATGTATTGCGTTCTACTCTGCAGGGATTAGGTGATACAGTAAGTCCTATGCTGTCTGGTGTAGCAGAGTTTGCAATGAGAACTGGGTGTGTGCTTCTTCTTCCATTATGGCTTGAGGCAGAGGGCATTTTCTATGCAGAGGTTCTTGCATGGACAGGTGCAGATCTTGTATTGATTCCAAGCTGTATCTGGGCACTGCGTCATCGCTTGACTAAAAGTGACGACACTAAGAGAAATCTGTAAAATGACAGCAAAAGAACTGGTGATTTTAGAATAAAAATAGAGGAATAATAAAAATGAAGAAATTAAATTATATTGCGCTGCTCCCTATAGGGGTGTTTTTGGTTTTATATCTTGGACTAGGAATTTTATTTGAATATGTGATGAAAATTCCAATGGGATTTGATAATGTACCAATTGTGGTAGCATTTTTGGCGGCAATTCTTACGGCCTGTCTGCAAAATCCGAAGCTACACTTTGATCAGAAGCTTGAAATAATGGCACAGGGAGTTGGCGATAAGAATATCATTACGATGCTTTTGATTTTCTTATCAGCAGGATCTTTCGTAGGAATTGTAGGAAGAAGCAGTGCAGAAAGTGTTGCCTATTGTATGCTGTCATTGATTCCGGCGCGCTTTTCAGTAGCTGTTTTATTTGTAGTAGCTTGTTTTGTATCAGTTGCCATGGGAACATCAGTAGGTACAATTACGCTTCTTGTTCCAATTGCAGCGGCTGTCTCTAAGGCATCAGGTTTTGATTTGCCGTTTTGTGTTGGATCTGTTATGGGAGGAGCCATGTTTGGCGACAATTTGTCCTTTATTTCAGACACAACGATTGCTGCGTGCAATGGTCAGGGATGTAAGATGAAGGATAAATTTAGAGAAAATTTTTGGAATTGCAATGCCAGCGGCAGCAGCAACGCTGATTGTGATTTTAATCTTGTCATTCCAGACAACAATCAAGGGACATGTGAGCCAGCCATATAATTTAATTCAGGTTATACCATATGTGCTTGTATTGATAGGCGGTGTGGTTGGAATTAATGTATTTTTAGTTTTGCTTATTGGAATTGGATCGGGTGCATTGATTATGCTGATTGGCGGCTATGTGGAGCCTGTGGAAATGCTCATACGTATGGGAAATGGTGTTTCTGGAATGTTTGAAACATGTATGGTTGCGATTCTGGTGGCGGCAATGTGTGCGCTGATAAGAGAATATGGCGGATTCGAGGCACTTTTAGGAATTATTAGAAAGGCATTTAGAGGAAGAAGAGGCGGTCAGCTTGGAATGGGACTTTTAGTTGGTGCTATGGATATTGCAACGGCCAATAATACAGTTGCAATTGTAATGGCTAATCCAATTGCAAAGGAAATGGCAGTTGAATATGGAATTACACCAAGAAAGGCAGCTTCCATTTTGGATACGTTTTCCTGCATTTTTCAGGGTGTAATACCATATGGTGCACAGATGCTTGTTGCTATTTCAGCAGTCAATGAGCTAGGCAGTCAGATTTCTGCTTTTTCAGGTTATGCCAAGACTGTACTATCCAATGTTTCTTTTGATCAGTTCTCTGATTGCTATTGTTGGTGTAAAGGGATGCAGACGTCGTTTACAGAAAAAATAAGGTAATTAAGAAAGAGGAAGCATAATGGATTTTTTTATCCTTTAGAGAAGAAATTACAAAATACATTTTTTGCAGAAGATATGCTGCAAAAGGCTGATATAATATTGATTCCAGGAAATGCATATCCGCAAAATGCTGAGCGTGCGGCAGCATTATACAGACAAGGTTATGCACCATATATTTTGCCAAGCGGAAAATACAGTACACTAGTCGGACACTTTGCAGGTGTTTTGGACCGGGCAGATCGCTATAACAAGGAGTACAAGACAGAATGGGAATTTTTAAAAGATGTTCTTGTTCAAAATGGCGTGGATGAATCAGCAATTTTAAAAGAGGATCAGGCAACCTTCACATGGGAGAATGCCAAAAACTCAAGAATTGTCACAGATCAAAATAAACTAGTGATACAAAAGGCTATTTTGTGCTGCCGCAATGTACATGCAAGAAGAAGTCTTATGTATTATCAAAAATCTTTTCCAGAAGCGAAAATATTTGTCAGTCCATCGGTGATTGGAAATATTACAAAAGAAAACTGGTATACAACGAAAGATGGAATTGATGCAGTAAATGCAGAACTTTCCAGAATATTATATCAGTTTTCACTTCTCGTATAAAATAAAAAAACTGCTAGTTTTTGCTAGCAGGTTTTTTTGTTCTATTAATCGCGAATTACCGGAAAATAGACTTGATAAGGTTCATATCCAATGTCGTAGATAGGGATGAAACGAATACCTGTTTCCTGATAGCGTGTGCGGAATGTGCGTTTCCAGTTTCCCCATTCACGTTCATTATCATGAAGCAAAAGTGTTTGAAGCTCATGACCGTGTGTGTGAAGCGAGCGCTCTTCACTGCAAAGGCCGGCAAGTGCGATTGGTCCAAACGAAATGCAACAAGATCTGGATCATCGTCTGCAGCGACTGCAGTGATGCAAAGAGGAAGAATAAGGCGAAGTTCATCACCATTTGCCAGTTGCGTTGAATGGTAAGAAATCCGTCTTTTGCATCAACAGGCATCTGTTTGCCGTTAAGTTCAAAGCAGACATCCTGAAATACGGCTGGATTTCCGGCGTAGGAATCGGTGCGTGCACATGCCCAATCTGGAATGCGAAGTTTTAATGAAAAATCAGCGCAAGGGGAATCCATTTCAATGCGCATGCAAATTGCCATACAGTCTGGCTGAATTGGATAACGCTGTGTGTTTTCATGAATTGCTTGTTCAGCAGAGCTTGTACTTGAAATGTGGAAGCTTCCGCTTAAGCTATCTTGCTTTTGGATTAAAGTAACATTTGTGCTGCCAATTGAAAAGCGTGCAGTGGAGTCGAAATATTGAGCAGCATATAAATTTGCACCATCCTGATAGTACAGATACTGGTTATGGGCAGCATTTGCCTGTACGACAGAGCCATGACAGCAGAAGAAGTCTTGTGTTTTGGAAGCCCATCCCTTGCGTGATCCAGCGCGCATTGGAAGAAAATATGTAAGAAGACCTTCTGATGGATAAGAAGATATCTGACCATTTGGAAGATCCTCCTTCCAGTAGGCTTGCGCAAGGATGCCATTGTACAGATTTTTTTCAATATAATCCAGATAGGAAACATCGCCAGTCCAGGTAAAAAGAATGTTGGCAAGACGAATCATATTGTATACACTGCAGTGCTCTTGATTTCGTTCTCCAAGGCGTGATGCCTGGCGATGCTTTGGTGTCCAAATCTCACCATTTGTCTGACCGCCGGTAACGAAATAACCACGATCTGTAACAGCACATTTCCAGTAAGCAAGCACAATATCACGATAACGCGTAATTTTGGTTGCTTCATAAACAGCGGCACAGCCGATGATTTCTGGAATAGTTGTATTGGCATGCATATTTGTTAGTACGTCTTCTCCAGCTAAAAGAGGATCAAATAGGCGATGACGGTCATAACGCTCAATTAAGGTTAGATACATGCTATCTTTGTAATATCATAAAGCTGAGCCCATATTTCAAGCATTCCACCAGTTTCAAAATCAAGAATGTCATCGAGCTGTTCTCTTGTACGATTGTCTGTGTAGCGAAGGAACCATTTGGAGAAATCAATTGCAATGGTGAGGGCTTCCTCATTTTTTGCATATAGATACATATCAAGAAGTCCCATAAAGGTTTTGTGTACGTTATAGTGAGGAGCCCAAACTTGCTTTTTGATAGCAATCCAATGAAAATATTTTTCTGGAATAGAAGCAGCCCATTCGCCGCCATTGTCAAGCTGACAAAGACGAAGCTCATGAACAATTTCATTTGCTTTGCCAAGCAGAGCCTGATTGCCAGTTTCATCATAGTGAATGGCAGCCGCGCTCAGCCAGTGACCAAGAAAGTGACCACGCAGCTGACAGGAGGGATCTTCCCAGCCGCCATGCTTAAGTTTTTTGTTTCCAAAATTTTGATAACGGCCAGCCTCTTGCGTAAAATTTTGCAGCAGAGCATCGCTTTCTAGCTCCATCAGATAGTCCATATTTTGCTGTTCTTTGTTAAGTAATAATTGATCCTGTAGTGTGACATCAAGTCCTGATAATTGTTTCATTATAATTATAATATCCTTTCTGGCAAATGCCTTTACGTTTTTATTTACTTATAGTATAATCGGAAATGAAATAAATAAAATGAAATTTATTCGGTATTTTTTATAAAATAATCGCATATAAAATTGTGTTTCGCGAATATATTTGAAGATTGCGGGAGTGCAAAGCACGTAGCAATCCGGTATCAAACATCATAGTATGAAAGGAATAATATATGGAAAGCGAGTTACAAAAAAAACAGCTGCTTTTGGCAGCAGATGAAATGCCATTGCTTAGGGAATGTGCTTTTTTTAAAAGTGAAGATGGTTTTATGCATCCTAATCGTATATTAGATTTTGATGTGCTTATTTACGTTGTGAGTGGATCAGTGCAGGTTGTTGAGGATGATCAGGAATATTGTATTTTGCCAGGAGAATTATTATTTCTTAAACATGGTTGTCATCATTATGGAACGAAGAGAAATCCACCTATGACAAGCTGGTATTATTTTCACTTTTATCTTCCGAAAATTACGGCACAGACAAGATTTGATCCTTTTGAAAGTTTTACATATGCCCGCAGTTTAAACAAGGAAAATCATAGCTTTTTTTATCAATTGCCAAAGAAGATGAAACTGGAATCTTATTCAAATATAGCTCAGATGCAGGAAATTTGTGATTTATTTGAAAAGCGAAATCCACTGGAAAGACTATTGCAAAACACAATGCTTTGCAGCCTTTTATTGAATCTGTACCATGATAGTGAATCAGACAGAAAAGTAGCACTAAGCAGACAAAGAACAGATCAGATGATTGCGTATCTGCAAAAACATTGTGAAGAGAAATTTTCTTCAGTTGACATTGAGACATATATGGGATTGTCATATAAGCATTTGAATGATGTATTTAAGAAAGAAACAGGAATGACACTTCAGAAATATCATTGTCAAATGCGCATGGAACGAGCAGCGAGACTGCTGCAGCAGACAGACTTAACTGTCACGCAGATTAGCGAAAGACTAGGCTTCGATGAAGTATTTTATTTTAGTAATGTTTTTAAAAAACAGATGAAGCTTTCGCCTATGAGCTATAGAAAAAAATGTGTAAGAATTTAAAAAATGCCTTGACATGATGTATATTATAATATACAATAAAACTAGGAGGAATTAACGATGAATGAGAACAATATTCAAATAGAACAGCAGTCAGGAATAGAGCAGCAGTCAGAAGCACAGGCAAAGCGATTACTGGCATATTACAGCTACTTGAGAAAAAGTCAAAAAATGACTCAATCAGAATTAGAGCGCATTACTGGATTGTCAAGAATCGCAATTAATCGCTGTGAAAATGGAAAATTGATGCCGACGATTCGCTCCATGAATAAATTATTGGCACCACTTGGATATCAACTTGGCATTGTGTCGCTTGATGAACCAGACAGTGGGGATTATAATGAAGAAATAAATGAACGGCAGAACGAGAAAACGAGTTGGAAATCACGTATTTCACTGAGCTGGCCAAAAGAGGAAGAGAGGTTCAGTAGAAAAAGGCGGCAGAGCTGTTCAAAAACAAACTATTGGATACACTAGAGCCTGGCAGCTACGGTGCACTGCAGACCATTCATAAACATCATTTTTAGTGATATTTATGAGTTTGCCGGTCAGACACGAACAGTGAATTTTGCAAAAGGGAATTTACGATTTGTACCTGCTATGTATTTGGATGCGGCACTTGAAAGCATCGAGAAGATGCCACAGTCCACATTTGATGAGATTGTAGGAAAAATATGTGGAGATGAATATTGCACATCCTTTTCAGAAAGGAAATGGACGAAGCATTCGTATCTGGCTGGATCAAATATTAAAAAAAGAGCTTGGAAAGGTTATTGACTGGAGTTTAGTTGATAAAGAAGAGTATTTGACAGCGATGAAGGTAAGTCCAATTAAAGATGTGGAAATCAAAATGCTCCTAAAAGCTGCATTGACAGATAAGATTAATAACAAAAAAATATTTATGAAAGGTGTTGACCAAAGCTATAGCTATGATGGCTACAGCAGCTATAAAACAAAGGAGTTTGCCCCTAAAACCTGTACAAAAGCAAAAACAAAAATACAGGAAGTGAGGGAACAGGATGAAGAAATGGAGCAATAAAAAAGCAGAATGGCTGTTAGTAATGTTAGCTGTATCACTAACGGCATCTGCTTCATGGACGATTACGGCAGAAGAAAAAAGCGAAGCTATAGATCGATATATTATAGTTGAACTAGAGACTCTTACTGCGCCAAACGTTGATGCAGAAGAGATGGAATTATCATCAGAATCAGAGCAGTCAACAGAAGAAACAGTTGAAGTAGAGTCTGAGCCTGAAGTTGTGCTGTTTTCACTTCAGGATAGCCTGGATTCAGAAGAGTACATTGTAACCGGGATCAGCGTAGATGAACCAATCATTGCCCAGCTTCTGGAACAAACAGCGGACTATCAGAACTATGATACTATTGCCTTGTATGATATTACTTCTTATCAGCAGACAACTGATGAGTCATATGACTTTAATCTCCAGATTCCAGAGGATGCGGATATTACACTGTATCAGACAGTGGATGGGCAGCTTCAGGAAAGTACTCTGGATGTAATGTGTACAGAGGATGAGTATAATCGTCTGCCGTTAGTCAGTTACCAGTCCGAGACAAATCACTGGTTGGTATTTTATCTGGGAGCAAAACAGACTAACGAAGCCGTGTCCGATTCGGACACAGAGGATGCAGTCAGAGAAACAGAAAGTGCCGCAGAATCACTCGAAGGAAAGAGTAAGCCAGATTCTGAAGAAAATACAAAAGCACCGGAGACTAAGCCGGCTATACCGACTACGGTTGCTCCGACAACAAGCACACCAACGACAAGCCTGAGTACGACAGCGCCAACCAAAGTACCTGAAACACAGCCGCAGACAACAGCACATACACATGCATGGGTTCCAGTGACATCTGTTGTCCATCATGATGCAACGTATAAGACTGTGTGGGTGCAGGACTTTGCAGCATGGGACGAGACAGTGATCACAAAAGCGGCATGGGATGAGCAGGTACTGGTTCAGGATGCGTATGATGAAAATGTGATGATTTCAGATGCGTATGATGAACCGGTTTATGCATGGGTTGGAATTTGCAATGAGTGTGGTCATAAGTTTTTAGATCCAAATGAAGATATTGATGTTCATATGGGTGCTGGCTGTTGGTCAAGCTGGCATGATGAATGGATGCAGGTTGGAACAACGCACCATGATGCTGTTTACCAAACAGTTCATCACGAGGCAACATATCAAACAGTTCATCACGAGGCAGAGACGACAATCGTCCATCATGATGCAACAGGTCACAACGAACAGGTAGTGGATCAGGCAGCATGGGATGAGACAGTAATTACTGGTTATACCTGCTCTGGCTGCGGAGCAGCAAAATGAAAGTAATATATCAAGATACCAGAGTCAAAAAGTCAGAAATTCGATGTAAGCTCGCTTACAAGAAGATTTTTGATATCAATAAATAAGTAATAATACATAAGAAAAAAGCATCTGCATAACTTCTGAAAATAACAGGATTTATTGTTGGTGCTTTTTTCATGCTCTTTTTACATTGTGTTCAGTTTGGACATGCGAGAAAACACAGAATACTGTGGAAAGGTTGTGGCAGAGATGCCATGACCTTTTTTCGTGGAAGAAACAGAAAGGAAAACAGTTATGGATCGTCTAAGAGGACCGCCTGTTTTAAAGGCAGGCAATAAGCAACAAACAGATCCTGTCAGATTTTCTGACGGGATTTCCAATAAGAAAGGCATGACGATGAATTTAAAAAATAAAAAGGAAAGAGATTGACTTCTACACTGATGGCAGTACTTATGAGCGTATCGACAACGCTGACACCAGTAAACATCATGGCATCAGAGCTTGAGACATCGTCCGCGGCAGTCGAAAGCACGCTTGAGGAAACAACTGCAGAGACACAGGTGCAGACCGTATCAGAGACGGCAGTAAGCAAGACGCAGGAACAGACCGCATCAGAGACGACAGCTAGTGAAGCACAGACGTCAGCATCAGAAATGCAGCCGGTGCCTGAAACGACAGAAGAAGTTTGTACAGAAGAAGTCCAGACCTCTGGAGAGGGTGCAGAAGAAACATCTGCAAATGAAACACGTGGACCGGATGACGAGGAAACAGCAGAGACTGCCCAGATCGAAACAGAAGTTGAGACCATGGCTGAGTCCGAGGCTGAGTCTACAAGTGAAATCGAAACTGAGGGCAGCACCGAGGTTGAGAAAGCTGATCCGTTTGCAGCATTAGATCCGTCTGCCGGATTTACTGAGGAAGCTCTTGCAGCAATTGATTTTTCCAGTAAGAGACTTTTGATAGCCGCAGACCCAGCCGTGATCATTGATCCAGAGCATGTTCTTTCAAGTTATGCAGGCGTTTACCTGATGCAGTATGAAACTGAGAGTCAGGCAAAGTATGCATATGCATACTACTACGGAAAGTCAGAATTTGTTGATGTTGATACCGTCATTTCCGTAGCAGACGGAGATAACAGTGCGAATGCAGCAGCTCCTATGGCTGCCAACGAAAACCCAATTGCTGAACTGCATGAAGCAGTTGCCGGAAATCCGGTAAAGGCTGCAGGTGCAGTTGCCGTTATTGATACAGGTGTGAATGGCGTGGCAAATGTCACGGAGTCTGTTTCCATGATCGGTGACAACACAGCAGATGAAAACGGACACGGTACAAAAATGGCACAGCTGATTGCAGAGCAGAATCCGGATGTATCCATTCTTTCCATCAAGGCATTAGGTGCTGATGGAACGGGAGATGTGTCTGCCGTATATGCAGCAATCCAGTATGCGATAGACAAGAAGGTTTCCGTAATCAACCTGTCCATGTCAGCAGTAGGAACAGCCGAGAATGCAGCATTAACGTCAATAATTGATGCAGCTGTAGAGGCAGGCATCGCGGTTGTCGGCGCAGCCGGAAACAAGGGAATGGATGTACGTTTCTTTGTACCAGGAAATATCGAGAGTGCTTATATCATAGGCGCAGCCGATGAGAATGGTGCAAGAATTACATCTTCCAACTATGGTTCGACGGTTGACTTTAACGTAGTGGCAGACTCCACGTCAGAGGCAGCTGCGAAGTTTTCCGGTTATTATACATTAAACGGGGCAGTAGCGGATGAGAAGCTGGTATTCCCGACCGATTATGTGAAGGAAGAGAAGATTGACTACAATGGCCCAATCATTAAACATCAGATTTCTTTCTACAACTATCAGGGCAGCCGTGATGATCTTGTATGGATTAGTGAGAAACTAATGAAAACAGAGATTGATGACGAGTATATTACTGCGCGCATTGGTTTCGCGGAGGATGCACAGGCAGTAAGCGGGCTGGATATTTATGTCGATTTTATGAGTATCGACAGCGAGCATGCAATTACGGATGAGTGTACGGTTGATCTTACAAACATGATTGTAAAGATTCCGGCATCGTATAAGGATTCCAATCTTACGATTCGCTGGTACATGCCGAATGCATCTTATCAGTATTGTTATGATACGGATGAAAAATATATGATTTCCAACACACCTGAGAAATTTAAGGTGGCATATAACGCAGTTGGAGGGTTAACACTTAAGACTGCGCAGGATTATGTTAACGGAACGTATAAGCAGGGACGTACATTTACGCATACTGCGGATTCTATGAACCATTGTTATGTGAATTATTCTACTGATGGTATTAAAGTAGGTGATTACTATACCATTACAAGTGGATATATCGCTAGCGTGGAGGAGAAGCCAGGAATCTATACGACACGAGGTGAAATTGCTTCCATGTTTGGTCCGAATGCATTGAATAATATTACGGAGGCAGGATATGCTTCAACGCAGGCATTCCTGGTTCATTTTAATTCTGTTACACGGGATTATGACAGTGCAGATGTTTCCGGCTGGTTTAACACGGTTGGCGGTAAGTCGGAAATCGCACCGGGTATTATCCGTTCTGATATTGATAATATTCAATATACAAGAACTGATGGAACTAC
>ENA-OQHF01001869-OQHF01001869.1-human-gut-metagenome-genome-assembly--contig:-NODE-1869-length-11118-cov-2.917751_pt1 | contig 11118 bp, 10 predicted proteins | sample MGYA00242559_ERZ504709 | MGnify/ENA primary metagenome ERZ504709 (study PRJEB26092, sample SAMD00036203) | human gut metagenome | host: Homo sapiens | study: EMG produced TPA metagenomics assembly of... | reverse complement strand
GCAACAGCAGCTGACCGTTCACATATACATCCGTGGTATCCGTTCCGTCGGCATTTACATGGGTCACCAGGGTTATGGTGTTCCAATCGGATACATGGTATTCGCCGGTCAAGGGACTGTAACTGCTGCCGCTGACATTGTAGGTGAAATTCGTGCCATTGGAGCGGATGCAGAAGGCTTCGTTGCTGGTGGAAGTAATCGTACCGTTTCCAAAAGCAATGCGGAGATTCTCGTACTTGGTATCGGCAACACCGCCCTGGATTTCCGCCTCATTTTCCACCTTAATGCGGAACTGCATAGAAAATGTACCGGACACGGGATCAAAGGAGAGCACCGCCTTGGGCTGCGCCGCACCGTTGCCGTCCTCCACCGTCATTACACCGTCCTTCACATCCACCGCGGTATAGGCCTTGGCAAGGGACACCGACCAATGGCTGCTGTCCAGTGTACTTCCATCAAAGGAATCCTGATAAATCACCTGGCCGGGCTCAAAATCAGCGGTGACAGAAACGGTGACATAGCGCACCAGTTCCGGGTTATCCAGGCTGGTGACACTGATCTTGGCGGTGCCCACCGCTTTGCCGGTCACGGTGCCATCGTGGTGCAGGGTGACAATTTCAGGGCCGGAAACGATGGCGTACCGCACCCCTTTTTCCGAAGCGGTTTCGGGCAATACCTCAGCTTCGATGGCGGCGGTTTTACCCCGACTGAGGTTCATGGCCGTCTGCTTCAGCTGCATAGACTCAGCCCGGACCATGTCCTGTTCGGCGCGCACCTCGATGGCGGCTTCGTCAAACACTTTCTCGTCCCGCAGGCTGTAAGCCCGAACCACCGCTTTACCTTCCCGGACGGCGGTGATATAGCCATCCTGGCTCACGATTACGGCATTGCCGGATACCACTTGGTACCCAACCTGGTCATAGCTGCCTGCCGGCTCTACCTGCACATAGGCTTTCACCGCATCCTGCAGTCCCATGACCGAAGGAACATAGAGCAGCTGCAGGCTCTGGGGGGTAGGTACATTTTCCTCTGCAGGGATCTTGCTGCCCTTGTATACCTTCACATCGTCGATGCTGAACTCCATCTTATCGCCGGTACCGCTGTGGATGTCCAGTCGGTTCACATAATCAATGGCGTTGCGGTTGGCAATGCCGGAGCCTACCAGATAGCCGTTCATGTACACATCGGTGGTATTGGCCTTGGCGGTGCCGTTGTTCGGGGTGATGATGTAGGTCACATCCACCCAATCACCGTAGTTGCCCACCACCTTGTCCGCATTAAGAGAAATAGGGGTATAGGCATTGGTGAGGACATAAGTCAAATCGGAGAAATTGCCTAAGGCGCCCTTGGCGGCGTTGCGGACACGGAACAGCTCGGTGGTATTGGAATACCAGCTGTCCGACCCGGCCGCCACGGCATACATACAGCCAAAAGTGAGATCTCCCGCCTTGTGTTCCCCCAAAGCATCGATCCGCACCCGGAAAGATATCGTGGTGGTGTCGGTCTGGGGCTGGAATACAAAGGAAATTTTACTGGTGGCATTGTTGGAATTGTCCCGGAACCGGATTACGTTCCCCTCGGATTCCTGCTCCAAGGTCACCGATGTACCCTCGGCCGATTCCGGAATCACCTGCATAAACTCAGTGTTGAAGGCTGTATGCAAATCCAGCCCGCTTTCGCGGCCGAAATCACAGCTGTACAGTTTTTCCGCCTGTACGGCTTCCCCCTGCTGCACCGTGACATGACAGGTAGAAGTGGCGATGGAATTGTCCACACTGGTTGCCCGCACCACAGCGGTACCTTCCTTCAGGGCCGTGACATAACCTTTGGCGTCCACGGCCACAACATCCGCGCCTTCCAGCACATCCCAGGTCACCGCTTTGTTGTAGGCTTTGATGGGCTTCACCGTAACGCTCAGGCTGGTGCGCTCTCCCGGCTGCAGCTGAATTTCACTGCTGTCGATGCGGATGCTTTCCACCGGGGTCTTTTCCACAGTTTCGCTGTGGGAAATACCGGAGCTGTACACCCACACATCGGAATAGGCTTCCTCACTGGAATCTACCGAATCCTGGATGTAGTTGCCCAACTTGAAATAGTACCAGGTATCCTTCCAAAGGGGGTCCGCCGCCACAAAATTGTGGGAAACAGTCATAGGTTCGTTGTCATCGGTATCGATGGTAACATAGGCAGTACCATCCACCACTTGGATCTCGGTGCGGTATTTTTCGCCCAGTGCCACCTCGGGATAGGCATAAGCAAAATCGGCGGAGGTTTTTTTCGGTGGTGTTTTTCAGATACACAATCACACTGCCGGTTCCCTTGGCCTTATCGTAGGCATACAGCACCTTCACCAGAGGATTGGCGTTGTCACCGTTCTGCTCGATGCCGTGGATCTGGGAGGTGATCACCTTGCCGTTGGCCGGTACATGGGTGACCTTCTGCTCGGCCACAAGGGTATGGGTGCCCTGCCAGGTCCAGTTCACCGTTTTGTCCTTAGGGTCCAGCATTTCCCGCATCTCGGAACGGGCATAAGTGGTGTTTCCGGTTTTGAATCCCTGTACCGGGCAGTGGAACACCACGGCGTCTTGTCCGTTTTCGTCAGTAGCCGCAAAGAAAAACTCACTGGTGTAGCCGTCCGCCAGTTCCTGTGGCGATTTTTCCAGCACCGAGCCGGGCTTGGTATCGCTTTCTACCGGCAGCTGCAATTTCCAGCCACCGGCCACGAAATCAATGCAGCCCAGCTCGCCCGGCGTTTTTTCGTCTTCACCGTCGCCGTCTCCTTCTCCGCTGTCCGTTGTTTTCAGGCTCACCCGCACATCGTCGATGTATGCGTGGGTCTTATCCATGCTGCCGGTCAAAAAGGAAATGTTGTCCAGACTTTCCATGACGATGTTTTCTGTTTTACAACTCATGGCAATATTCTCTCCCAACAACTCCCCGTCGGCATATACGTCAAAGGTCTTTGTTGCGGTGTCGATCACCGATTTCAGTTCGATCCATTTTCCACACAGATAAGCTCCATTTTTTACAGAGGGAGTTTTTTGGGAATCCCCTCCCCGGAACTCGTAGGTGCGGGAATCGCTGCCGGTGGTTTTAAACCGCAAAAACTCCCCTGCGCTGGAGGTGCTGCTGCTGCCGCTTTCCTCCTTGGAACCCGCCGTCAGGGCAATGGTGGACTTTCCCTCATCGGAAACCACATACAGCTTGTACTCCACCACAATCTCCCCGGCCTGTTTACCGATTTCAATGTTTGCCTTACTGGTTTCGCTGTCGCTGGTATCATTGAATTCCAACACGTGGTTTCCATCCATCTCGACCACGGAAACCCCACCGCTCAGCTTGACCCCGGCGCTCAGTTCGGATTCAAAATTCTCATCCAAAATAACCGTGTACTCCTCCGGCTCCTGGGCATACACCGCCAGGGGCGTGGGAATGCAGGTCATTCCCATGGCCACGGCCAGTACCGCACCCGCGGCCTTTTTCATTTCGTATACAGGTTCACCAACACTCCTCCTTTGTTATACTTTTCTAGATAAAGGCCTGTCCGCCGTTGATCTGGATCACTTCGCCGGTGAGGAAGGATGCCTTGTCCGAAGCCAGGAACTCGATGACGTCGGCCACCTCCCGGGGCTCGCCCAGGCGCTTCATCAGGATGCTGTCTTTCCAGCTCTCCACCAGCTTGCGGTCGGTAGCAGCGTGGAAGGGGGTATCGATGGTGCCGGGGGAAACCATGTTCACCCGGATGCCGAACTCGGCCAAGTCCTTGGCCAGGGCACGGGAATAGCTCTGCACCGCTCCCTTGGAGGCCGCATAGATGGAAGCTCCGATACCGCCTCCGTTGGTCACTGCAATGGTGCTGAAGTTGATGATGGAGGGGTTGGTGCCTTTTTTCAGCAGCGGCAGCGCTGCACGAGTGTTGAAAAACAGGCTGTCGAAATTCAGCGCCATTACTTTGCGCATAAAGCCAGTCTCCATCTCGGAAACCCGCTGCCGGCCGCCCAGGCCGCCCACGTTGTTCACTAACAGATCCAGATGATCAAACTTCTCGGCGATCTTGGCAAAGGTCTCGTTCACCTGCTCCTCGCTGGTGGCGTCGCATTTATAAAAATGTGCCTTGATGCCCTTGCTTTCCAGATTGCTCATCACCGTGTCCCGGCCTGCCTCGTCGATGCCGGTGACAATCACCTCATACCCGGCCTGGCCCAGTACCTCGGCCGTTTTGCCGCCGATGCCGCCGGTGGCTCCGGTAATCAATGCTGTTTTCATACTTAATTGCCTCCCATATGGTTTGATTTCAAACAGTAAGCTGCATGCTGTAACGTACCTTTTCTCCCCTCGCCCGCACAAGAATGCTACGGCGAGTCTGGTTGACAGGATTATCCTTGGTTTTAAGGAGGAACAGCTCCTGTCCATTTTCCAGCTGCAGTTCTATCTTCATCCGCAGTTCGCCAAAGACAGCCCAGAGAACTGCTTTATCCCCCAAAACCAGCACCTTTTTGGTTTCCTCCACATGCTGGTAGCCATTTTCCGAAAAGCCCAGACTGGCATCCTCCAACGGCATCTCACATTCCAGCTGAAGCTGGGGTTCCAGATGGAATACATAATCGTATACCCCTGGCTTACCCTGGACCAGGAATTCATCCACCAGGGAATCCTCGGTAATGTGCAGGTTGCGCTGGTAATCAATACCCTCGTAGACATCCAATGCCAAACCCGAAAAGCTGTCTGCATCAAAGTGCAGGCACTTGCCCGGATGCACCGAAGTGATATCCTGGCCGTTCCAGCATACGGTATTATGAGACAAGGTCTTTCGATGCCACTCGTTGCACAGCCGGGACTGGTAACCCGCATTGGAAAGATCCCGAGAAATGCGCTGATCTTTATACATCACCTCGATGTTCATAATATCCGGATGGGCATGAGATTTGCCGTTGAGGCCATATTTCACAAACACATTCCAGTTGTTGTTGCGCAGCATGGCAAAGTTGGAGGTGGGGAATGTATTGGAGACATGGGCCACCGGCCGGTAATCGCTGTAATCAAAATCGATGTTGAACAGCAGCTGTTCCAGACACACTGTCCCGCAGCAGTAATAAGGCTCCGAAAGGGGCAGAGTGGTGCGAGGATTGGGGTCGTTCTCAATGATTTTTAGCAGATTGCCCACCTTGCTCTTTTCGCCAAAGGCCCGGGCGGCGGTGTGATACACATAGCTGAATGTGCGCAGATTCAAATTGGGCCAACCGTCGTTGGGATTGGGCAGATACAGGTTGTCAAAGGCGTATTCGTAGGCTTTCTCAAACATCCGTTCAAAATCGCTGTGCTCTCCTGGCCAAATCATACCCGTAAATCTTGCTGAAGAGGAACAGATAAGAAACGCCCTCCAACAAAAAGAAGTTGTAGTGGATGGAGCCTTCGTACCAGAAGCCGTCGGCAGTCACACCCTCGGCCAGCTGACGCCGGATATTAAAGGGGCTGGTGAAGGCGTAATCGATCATCTCCTGATCCTTCATGGCAAGACCCATCACACCGATGGCAGCCAGCGACCAGCAGCTGATATTGTGGATCTCCACCGCCTGGGGAGCCAGCAGCCGGAACATCTCCCGGAAAAGCTTGCGGTGCACATTTTCCAGCCATTCCTGCTCCAGTTCAGGGCGCAAAATCTCAATGGTCTGGATAAAGCGGATAGCTACGATGGCCTCATTCAGGCCCTGAGGCATCATTTTTCCGCATCCCCACTTCATGGTTTCGTAGCTGTCAAAAATCTTGTTTTCCTTGTTGTGCAGCACGAACTCATGGTAATGAGCCGCGTAAAAATCGATCACCTGCAAAGCGTAGTCCCGGTATTTTGTCTCACCGGTGGCCTTGTATACCGCAGCCGAAACCAGAGCCAAAACCACAGCCCGGTTGCGATAGAAGGTGACCCACACGCCATCCTGCACATCGTTGGAATATACCTTTCCGCAGATCTCACACCGGTGGCTGTGGGGCGAATTCAAATCAAAAATCAGCCTGCCGCCATCGTCATCACAAAAATAGTGGTGCCCCCATCGGCTCAGCTTGGCGGGCGAATCGCAGAAGGAGGGCAGAAAGTCATCTACGTCCTTCTTCATCGCCAGAATCGCCTGACGGTTGCGGGGCAGTTGTACCAGTTCACAGAACCGGTCGTTTACATAGTTCATAGTTGGTTCCTCTTTCTCTGCACAGCGTTTACAGCGAATACTCCGCCGTTTCTGCTCCATCCCTGGTCACCCGCAGACGCACCGGACTGCGGCCAACGCCGGCATCGTATTCCCCCACCGTCAGCTTGTATACGTTGCCGTTCCATTCCAGGTGAAGCATTCCCTGCTGGCAGCAAACCTTGGCCTCGCTGCCGGCAAAAGTAAAACACTCAAAGAATACTTGGCTGGTCTGGGGGGTCTGGGAATCGGTAGACAGGGTATGGATGCAGGTGCGGCACAGCTTGTCCTGTTCCTGGGTGGTCATCACACTGACCACCTGCTGTTCATACTGCCGCGTCTCTGTCGGTGCGCTGGAAAATACCTGGTATCGGATATCTCCTGTCTCCATGGGATACCGGTATCCTTTTTCCTGGGGACAGGGCAGCGGATCGGTGTTGCAAATGACCGAATAGATATGGCTCTTTTGGCTGTTGAAAATATCCGCAAACAGCCAGAAGCCCAAACCGTCGGTCACCAGCACCCGGCTTACCTCCTGCATCTGCATATGGCGGGGATACACCCCTGCTGTCTCGCCCCGGTAAACGGCCAGGTTTCCCTCTACCTTAACGCAGGAAACAAAACCGCCGTAGCTTTCGGGGGAAAAGTCTTTTCCCTCTTCCTTCTGCCGCTGCTCCACACTGGTCATATAGACGTCGTTGACGTCCTGGGCGTCGGTATATCTACCATCCACCAGCAGGACATTGTGGTTATCCGGCATCAGATTGCGGTTGTAACCGTCCTCACAGGTGAAATATTCGCCGCCGCTGGCAAAAATATAGGACAAATTGTCGGGGTGATGGTGAGACAAAGAAAACAGATCGATCCCCTCGTCTTGCAGGATCTTCCAGCCTTCCCTCCATTGCTTGGCGCCTCCCGGCGCGCCGCACTTGATGGAAAACACCCGGGCGTCCCGCTGCCAACTGCTGCGCAGAGCCAGCAGACCCAAATCCTCAAAATACCGAGCCAGGGGCAAATCGTCAAACTCCCGTTCTTCCACCGAGGGGTCGTACCACAAAAACTCGAAAATCGCTTCGGGCAGAATTCCGGGCTTCACCTTGCTGTTGGCAGCTTCCTGAGCAAGGAATTCCTTCACCACCATATTTCCCAACTTCTGGGCATGGCCGTTGCGGTATTCCGCCGCTACCTTGTAGTAAACACAGACCGGATGGCTGCTGTAACGGTCGTGGCAGTCGCCGTAGTTCATCTGCCGGGTAAAATCACCGTTGCACTGGTACAGTCGATAATAAAAGGTGTTTTTCAAGTAGGGGCTGGATTGGAAATAATCGATTCCTTCCTGCACCTTCAGCAGATGAGCATAGACAAACAGCCACATGCCGCCGTAGCGCCAATAGGTGACGCCCTCGTAGTTGGAACCGTCCTCTGCCATCAAGTCAAACACCCGGGCAAAGTCCTCTTTGGCTTCCTTTATATATGTATCGGCTTCCTCAGCCTGTCCCTGCATGGCATAGCCGGCGGCAGCCAGCCCCGTCATGTTGATCCAGTTGTGGTTCTGGTAAAAGTTGGTGGACCAACCGCTGCCGTAGGTATCACGGCGATAGTCGAACATCACCTTAGCATGGTGACGGATCTTACAGAAGATCCGCTGCTTTTCCTCTTCGGAAAGATAGGGCTTCAACCAGTCGTACCCCAGAGAAAGGCCAAACAATATCCAGGACGCGGATAAATCTACATTTACCAGATGGGCATTTCCCCATTTTTCATAGGACAGCACCGTGTTCATAAACCGCTTGGCATCCTGCAGATACTGTTCGCTGCCGCTGAGTCGGTAGGCCAGGGCCAGGTTAGCAATTGCAATGCCCATATATGTTGTGCTCTCCTTAGGATGTTCCAGAGGCAGCTCCATCTGCTTGTATCGGTCGGCCTGTTCCAGCAGACGCTTGTACTGCATAGCACGACTGGTATCCAGCTGCAGGCAATAGGGTTTCAAATCACCGATAAATATCAATCGATTCACCTTCTTTTTACTTACATACCGTAGCAGAACCGGTGCGGATTGCCCGCAGTTTGTCTGTCAGGCCGGTGATGGCACTGTAAAACAGAGTATATAGGGTGGCAAATCCGAAGGGTTCGCCAGCCACCACCACCGTTTCTGGGGACAGCCCTAGCAAACCGACTAGAAACAGGTTGATATTTTGGTAGCTGAGATATACCAAAATCACCACCAGCATACTCAATCCCAAGTCGCCCAGTGTCTGCAAAGCCCGCTGCCAGCCCTTTTTGTTGCGGTACCTGTGGTTTACAATCTCACCGCCCCGCACGATGTCAAATACATTGTACGCGATGGGATTGTACACCACAATGGTAACAAGGCCGATACCCACTCCCAGGAAAAAGATCAGGTCGATGGGACTGGTGTATCCCCCTGCCTGGGTACCGAAGCCAATCATAAAATAGCACATGCCCACAATCCACCAGCGCAGCAGCGTGGCTTTGGCATTGTCTGAGAATTTTTTTTGCGACGAGTATGCTTTTTATCCATTTTTCCTTACCTTTCCGTATGCTTTCTGCATGTGTCGATCAAAAGCAGAACACCGGACAGAGCGAACATAGCCATAAGTGCCAGGCTAAACCATACTGCCTTGTATACCATGGCTGGTTCCAGCGAATTTTTGGGTACGGATAGCTGTTTGATAAATAGATACCAAGTCTGCCCCCATGCCCACAGTGGCCGCGCACAGAGCGATAGTAGCGTATCCCGCAAAGGAACGGCTCACATGCACTTGGGTGGATTCAAACAGAGTAACCAACCCCAACAGCACAAACAGAAACATGATGAATCCGCATATCTGATTTTCCAGCAGCAGCAGAGCGCTGGTGTGCACATAGGTGAAAATCAGATGCGCAATCGCTGCCACTGCAATGAGCAGTTTGGCCACTGTCTGGATATGGATGTTTTCTTTCAGTTCACGCATGGTCGTCACCTGCTTCCATATGTAAGATCGCTTCGCCCGTTTCGGCATCGAAGAAATGCGCCCGGGACATATCCGGCTTGAGATACAGCCGGCCGCCAAAGCAGGCCGATGTATCGTCGATACGGCACTGTACATCCTGCTGCTGAATCTGCGCGTGGATGATGAGATGGCTGCCCATAAATTCTTTAGCCACAAAATCCGCCTTGAAAGTACCATCGCCGGCCTCTTCTGCAAGGCTGAACACCTCGGGATGTAAACCCAGGGATCACTTCCTTGGAGCTCCAGGCCTCCAGCTTGTGGGCTGCCCAAGGGGCGAGACGCAACCGATTTTCACCGCACACGAAGGTTTCCCCTTCCAACTTGCCGCGGATAAAATTGATCTGGGGCGAGCCGATAAATCCCGCCACAAACATATTCACCGGCAGTCCGTAAATTTCCCGGGGCGTACCCACCTGCTGCACCACACCTTCCTTCATCACCACCATACGGTCAGCCATGGTCATGGCCTCGGTCTGGTCATGTGTGACGTAAATAGTAGTCACCTTTAGGCTTCTCTGCAGCTTTACGATCTCGATGCGGGTGCTGTTGCGCAGTTTTGCATCCAGATTGGACAGCGGCTCATCCATCAGGAATGCCTTGGGATGACGAATGATGGAACGTGCCAGAGCCACCCGCTGTTTCTGTCCACCAGAAAGCTGCCCCGGCAGCCGGTTGAGATATTGCTGGATATCCACCGTTGCCGCCGCCTGTTGGACCTTGTCATAGATGGCCGTGTCCTTCTGGTGCTGCACCTTCATGCTGATACCCACATTGTCGTACACCGACAAATTGCCGTACAGCGCGTAATCCTGAAATACGATGGCAATATCCCGCTCCACTGGAGGACGGTTGTTGATCACCTTGCCGTCCAACAGCAGCTTGCCGGAGGTGATCTCCTCCAGGCCCGCCAGCATGCGCAGAACGGTGGATTTTCCACAGCCGGATGGTCCCACAAAGACGATAAACTCGCCGTCATCCACATCCAGATTGAAATCATGGATGGCATGAAACCCATTGGGATACACCTTGTTTACATTCTGAAACTGTATTTTTCCCATCTGTATGCCTCCATCATTTACTGGTTCGGATGTGCCAGCTGCTTCTGCAGCCGGCGTCGTTTGGAGCTTTTGCGCAGGCTGTTGCCACCAGCAGCAAACAACAAAGCCGCTCCCGCTAGGTTGGCGACCAGGATGATCTGCTCACGGTCATAAGGCTGTAGCACAAAGGGTACCAGCACAAACTGACGAAGCAGCATATAACCGCCCACAATCAGACTAACTGCTGCCCAAGGTATTTCGTACACATTCACCTTCACCGCACAGGTAAACAGCAAGAACAAAAGGAAAATGTTCACGATCACCGCAACGCCCATCATAAAGGTAACCGGCATCACGTCCAGAATACTCACCACATACACAAATTCCAACAGGGTGGCCAGCAAGATCATGGCGTAGGAAGGCGCATCCTTTTTATAGAGGGTAACATATACCTTTTTCTCTTTTTCCGAAATATCCGGCTTCATATCAGGCGCCTCCCTTCTGCAGTTTTTTGTATCGGATATGGCTGAGCAGCAGCACCGCCGCAAAAGCTACGCAGACAATAATCTGCACACTATATATCCCGATACCCACCTGAAACGTAGTAAATTTGAGTTCATACCCGGTGATTCCGTCAGCGTACAGATACTGAAAATCCAGTCCCTTGTAATACGCCCAGATGGCGAGAATGTTGCGAATGGCGTTCACGGCGCCAAAGCAGCAGCAGCCCATATACACCGTCATCACAGCAGCCGCAAAGCGGTCCGGCACAGCTGTGCGGATCTCCAAAAGAACAATCATCAAAATACCGATAATTCCCACAATGGCCCACACCAGGATCTGCCGGTTGAATCCCTGCAGGATCACCTCGTAAAACTGGGCGATTTGTTT
>ENA-OQHF01001868-OQHF01001868.1-human-gut-metagenome-genome-assembly--contig:-NODE-1868-length-11118-cov-5.715404_pt1 | contig 11118 bp, 12 predicted proteins | sample MGYA00242559_ERZ504709 | MGnify/ENA primary metagenome ERZ504709 (study PRJEB26092, sample SAMD00036203) | human gut metagenome | host: Homo sapiens | study: EMG produced TPA metagenomics assembly of... | reverse complement strand
ATCGTAAGTGGTTCCCTGACACTCTCCTTTGATGGCATCGTCTTTAAGTAGCAGCAGGGGCAGACAGGATTACTTTTTTTGAAAACTTCCGGATAGTATCCGGCGATCATGCTTGCAACCACACCGCCCTGGGAAGACCGAACAGGAAGATGTTACGGACATGTTCCAGAGATTTGGCATAATCGAGAATTACTTTTGCGTCTGCAATCTCATTTAACACGGTCATATCTTCCAGTTTTCCGTCGCTGTCCCCCATGTCCGTTAAAATCAAACCGGACAGAAGCAACCCCTTTTTCTAACAGAGCATCGGCAAGAGCCGTCAGTAATTCTCCGTTGCGGTTTTCCGGTAAATCCATGCATAAGAATAGCAATGTCATAACTGTCTTTCTCCGGCAGTAACAGTTCTCCACGTAAAGTTAATCCGTCTCTTTTCAGTGCTACGTTCATAGTACATGCTCTCCTTTGCAAATATAGTTTGATAGTTATCGCTACAATCTCCGGGAGTTACCAGAGATCATAAATCTTCATTGTTTCGGGTGTCCGATATTCGTGTTTTTCATAATAGCCGATCAGTGTTCCGTCTTCATCCCGTAAAGCAATCACATAAACATCTTTTAATTTCTTTTCATTGTGTGAAGTATAAACGATATTGTGCGATGAATCCGCTGCAAACCAGTCGATGATCTGATGAATCTTCGTATTCGAATCCGCGTTGTGACAGTTTAAGAGGTTTTTCCCGATCAGTGCTGCCCCGCCATATTTATGATAATCTTCGACGGCAGCAGGATTCATGTAAATAATCGTATGTTCCAGATCACAGATTACAATAGAAAGCCGGTCCTGATCAACGATGCTTTTAAAATAAGGGGATAAGATCTGTTTGGTGTCTGACATGATGTTTTCGTCCTTTCTGTTACAGTAAAATCTAACATTCATTATGTCGTGAGTTCGCCGTTCTCCGCTCCCGATGAACAAACTTCGTTTGCTCCCGCTCGCTAACGCTCATTATATCATGATTCGCACCTGCGGTGCTTGACGCTGCTTTCGCAGCTATCATGATCGCCATTCGCCGCTCCCGATGAACAAACTTCGTTTGCTCCCGCTCGCTAACGCTCATTATATCACAGATTGAGAAAATGAAACAGAAAAGAATACTCAGAGAATCCGAGATGGAATGCTCAGGGTATATATCAGTCTAATGTTTCCAACACCGACGTTCCTTCCCACTCTCTCACCTTCGGAATCCCCATAAGATCTGCAATCGTCGGGGCGAGGTCAAGCAGGGTAAGTCCATGCAGCTGTACAGCTTTCGGGAATTCTTTTCCGATGAAAAACATCGGGATCGTCATATCTTCCGGGATATTTTCGCCGTGTCCCCGGTCGTGGCCACCGTGGTCAGCGGTGATCACGATGGTGTATCGGTCATGGACAGCTTCGTAGACCTGCTGGACGCAGGAAAATGCATTGTTTACTCGGTGCATATATTCCGATGTCATCCAGCCGTGGTCGTGACCGCCTTTGTCGTCCGTTTCCACCAGATATAGATATACAAAATCCGGCTCTTTCCGTTCAATCAGGGAAAGGGCTTCCTGCGTGAGCAGAAGATCTGAATTATCCTCTTCGTATTCATTGACAAAGAGAGAGTATTTCATATTTCCGGATGTCCATACATGACGCATTGGTTCCCAGCCATAGAAAGCAGCGCAGGTTTTATCCGCACGCTCCAGCTGCTCTGCCAGTCCACGGATCGGTCGTACCGGCGGCATGTAGTCGTTGGTGATAATCCCGTGGCGGATGGGCGGAACGCTGTAAAAGATTGAGGTGTGCGCCGGAAGGGTAACCGGTGGCACAACAGAACTTGCATCCGGAGAATAGCATCCGTTTTCTCTCAGTGTGTTTACAAAAGGATGTCCGCAGGTTTCCACGGCATCCGGTCTGAGTCCGTCGATGGAGATCAGAATTACTTTTTTATTCATATGTGAAATTCCCCCGTATATACAAAGATTTTGATACCGGCTGATTCTGCACTAGAGCCTTTTTCAGACACGCTCTAGAAAGCCGGATATCATCATATACTCAGTATAGAATTCCATTCACATCATGTAAAGAGATTATTATCTGATTTTCTGTGGATTTTTCAACGGCTCGGAATTACCGGCTGATTGTGCGATGATCTCAAGCGGCAGCATACGGATTTCTTCGTATGTCCTTTCCTGGCAGGACGGATCCATGGGGAAATCTGCATTTTCTTCTACAGTCTCTACGGTGATCGCAGGCTTATGCAGCAGTTCGGAATAATAATTGACTGGACTTCCGCCGTTTAAGCGGGACAGGTATTCCTCTTCCTGTTTACCAAGAGAATAATTGGATAATTTCTGCATATAACGCGCCAGCTTGTGGTTACGCTGATTATAGGAAAATGGCATTGCCTGCCTGTAATAATAGATAATGCGCCCTCTGGAATGAAAATCGAGGTAGCCGATGGTATCCCACTGTTCGAAGACACGGATCAACGTTTGCGTTTCCTGCTCGCTGGCGGGATATTCGCCGAACTGCTGCTGGATATAGGATTTACATGGAAAATTCCGGTTAATATCGACTGCTCTGGCATTGTATTTCCAGTAGGGCCAGTCCACACCGCGCATCTTACATGCCTGACGGAGAATGGGATTGCGGATGGCACTGAAACTTTCGGTGGCAATGACATAACCGTCCGGGTTGACAATGGGAAGAAAACAGATGGAACAGTGGTTGAGCAATTCTCGCACCGGATAATTCCCTATATATGAGTTATCCTGATATGCCTGACAATATTCCTGTGCCATCCGGGTCAGAAGTACCGGATTGATGGATTCTTTTCCATGGATACCGGCTGTCAGGATCAGTGTATCCAGTCCCGATCCGACACGGAGCATCGGAATTGGTCGTTCATCATGGCTCTCCCCTACTTTTTGTAAATCGTGGATTCCGGGTACTGCGTTCCGGATTCCCTGCAGATTGCGGAGGAGTTCTTCATAAGTATAGGATTGATTTAACGTAATCATACAGACCTCCCTGTGTCATATGAAAATAATAATAAGAACTTCGGGAAATATATTCCCTTTTATGTATATATGCGGAAGATCGTATTTTAGAACCAGAGAGAAAAAACAGATAAGACAAAAAATGCACAAATAAAGTGCCGTTCAAAACAGCAAATTTGAACGACAGCTTTATTTGTGTTTTACGTAGAATTCTTATGGACGAACCTGACCGTTTCCATAGATAATATATTTTGTGGTTGTCAGGGCAAGCAGACCCATCGGTCCTCTTGCATGAAGTTTTTGTGTGCTGATTCCGATTTCCGCACCGAAACCAAATTCAAATCCATCTGTGAATCTGGTGGATGCGTTGACGTATACACAGGCGGCGTCTACTTCATCGAGAAACTTCTGTGAGTTCGTGTAGCTTTCTGTGATAATTGCTTCTGAATGACCTGTGTTGTAACGGTTGATATGGGCGATTGCCTCGTCCACGGAATCTACGGTTTTCATGGAAATCACATAATCCAGATATTCTTTTCCCCAATCCTCTTCTGTTGCGGTGACAGCATCGGGAACCAGTTCGCAGACCTCCTGATCGCCGCGGATCTCCACGTGTTTTTCCTGTAAGCGTGCAGCAAGAACCGGGAGCAGTTTATCCTTTACCTCTCTGTGGATCAGAAGGGACTCACAGGCGTTACATACACCTACCCTCTGCGTTTTGGCGTTGATAATGATATCCACAGCCATAGACAGATCTGCGGTGGCATCGACAAAGATATGGCAGTTGCCTGTACCGGTTTCAATGACCGGGATCGTGCTGTTTTCCACAACGGCGCGGATCAGACCGGCACCTCCTCGCGGAATCAGAACATCCACATACTGGTTCAGTTTCATGAATGCAGCGGTAGTCTTTCTGGAGGTATCTTCGATGAGAAGCAGAGCATCCGGGTTCACGTTTGCTTCCGACAGTGTGCGGCGGATGCAGGTTACGATCGCCTGGATAGAATGAAACGCATCACTTCCACCCTTTAAGATCACAACATTGCCGGTCTTAAAACAAAGACCGAATGCATCGGCAGTTACATTTGGACGGGCCTCATAGATAATACCGACAACACCGAGGGGTACACGTTTCTGACCGATACGAAGACCGTTGGGACGCTGTTTCATGCCGAGCACTTCGCCGATGGGATCATCGAGAGCGGCAATCTGATACAGACCTTCTGCGATCTGTGCGATGCGATCTTCCGTTAATAAAAGCCGGTCCAGAAGTCCCTGGGACATGCCATTTGTCCGGCCTTTTTCCATATCCTTTTCATTGGCAGCCAGGATCTCAGTTGCATGGAGCTTCAGATCGTCGGCAGATTTTCTTAGAATCTGATTTTTTTCTTCACTTTTGAGATGTTGCAGATCCGGTTTTGCGGCCTGCGCCCGTTTCCCGATATTATCCAGGTATTCCATATGTATTCTCCCTTCTGTAAGTTCCTGCCTGGCAGTACTTACCAGTAAATTGTTTTCTCTGTGATTACCACATCCGGCAGCAGATCAGTCGGTTCGGTGGGAACTTCCTCCATCATCTGGAATTCGAATGCCAGTGCTGCGGTAAAATGACTGGTGTGTCTGCTCAGATACCGGTCATAAAAGCCTCCGCCGTATCCTACCCGGTGGCGCTGATTGTCGAAGGCGACTCCTGGCATTATCATCAGTCCATCCTCTCCGTCTGCAACCGGAAGACTTGTTTTCGGTTCGCGGATACCAAAATATCCCGGTTCCAGATCCTCTGGCTGTGAGATCTGATAAAAGATCATATCTTCTCCGACAACTTTCGGAGCAGCCACTTTTTTCCCGAGACGGAACGCTTCTTTGATAATTCCGTCTGTCATAACTTCGTTTTTACAGTCTATGTACAGATAGATCCAGTCGCTTTCCTGAAAAGCAGGAAGTGAGAAAAGTTTCTGCCAGATCTTTGCACTGTTTTTACAGATAGATGCCGGATCCGTTTCTTTTCGGCGTCGGAAAATTTCTTTTCTAATGGCTTTCTTTGCTTCCATATTTTTCTCCCAGATTGGTGATGCTTCCGTCTTTTTCCTGGATGTTGATGTTATCCAGCTGAGAACGGAGGTTCATACGTACGCTTGCGATGAATTCTTTTCGAAGTTTATGCTGCTCTTTTTTTTCTTCCGGTGTCAGTTCCTGTGTTTTTGCCTTTCTGGCAAGTTCGTTGATACGGTCAATTCCTTTTTGATCCATGTTTCTGTTCTCCTTTTACAGTATCCGTTCCAGAAAATCCAGAACGTAAAAATCATTTTTCTTATGGGACAGGAATAGGGTTCCATAAGGGCGTCCCTGTATGATCTTATGGATGACATGAAAGTCGGCACCGTTGGCGATGATCATATCAGTTCCGGCGGCACTCGCGATCTCGGCAGCAGTCAGTTTGGTTGCCATTCCACCGGTTCCTACGTTGCTTCCGGTACTTCCCTTTCCCATGGACAGCAGATGCTCATCTAGTTCTTCTACCACATCGATGAAAGTTGCTTCTGGATTTTTATGGGGATCATCGGTAAACAGCCCGTCAATATCTGAGAGAAGAATCAGAAGATCGGCACCTACCATAGCGGAAACCACTGCGGATAACGTGTCATTATCACCGAATTCAATTTCATAGGTAGATATGGTATCATTTTCATTTACGATGGGGATCGCTCCCATACGTAAGAGTTCTTCGAATGTATTTTTTGCATTTAATCGGTTCAGATTATTCAGAATCGTATGTTTGGTCATCAGAATCTGGCTGGCAACCTGGTTATATTCTGCGAATAATTTCTGATAGATCATCATGAGCTTTGCCTGCCCGATGGCTGCACATGCCTGCTTTTGTGCCATGCGCGATGGTTTTCTGTCATAACCCATAGTTTTACTTCCTACCATGATGGCGCCGGAAGAAACCAGGATTACGTCTTTTCCCTGATTCCTCAGATCGCTGATTTCCCGAACCAGAACTTCCAGTTTGATCAGATCCAGATAGCCGGTATCCGGGTGAGTCAGGGAAGAAGAACCGATCTTGATGACGATACGTTTTTTATTTTTCAGTTTTTCACGAAATGTTGTGTTCATTCGTTTTTATCTCCTGCCTGTTTTACTGACATATTGGGATTGCTGGTGCATCCGCAATAATCTATATCATTGTACCGCACCAACGGAGAAAGTTCCAGTATTTTTTTAGCTGGAATAATTTTCGAGAAAACTGTAGAGTTCCTGACGTGAGTTCAGCCGATATTCCTCCTGGATTTTTTCCCGGACAGACATCGGAAGACTCTCTTCGGAAATCTCCGTGGCCTCGTAGACAGAACCGTCCGGATGCTGGATAACAACCTTTCCGTCCACGATACGAACCAGATAAGAGGGCTGCAGGATCTGTTCTGTTTCCAGCAGCTGAGATGGCTGTATCTCTGAGGTATCGGAGCTTCCAAGCTGGTAGCTGAAATAGTATCCTGCAGTCAAAAGAAAAAGACAGGAACAGACGATTAATACGTAAGAAAATCGGCGCATATAGAACACTCCTTTTTCTTACAGTATCAGCGAATGATTCCTGTCTTATTCATAAATTTCAGCGTTTATTCAGTAAAAATAATCATTTTAATATTCAGTATCCGATGCTGCAGCTTCTTCTGCTGCTGCCTGTGCTTCACTGTCTTGTGTATCTGTGGAGGAAGCAGAGCTGTCATTGGAACCAAGAATCTCCACACGGTCTGCGTAAGTATCCTGAATAATACATACCCAGGTCTTACCGGTATCCATAGTGATCTGATTACCGTTGGTATCATAGTAGAAGGTAGCTCCCCATGGAGTGTGTTTTTTCCAGGTGATATCGATGGCCTTTCCGTTTACAATATATTTTCCTACATTTGGTTCATCAACGTCGATGTTCAGATAACCGTGTTCATTGTATTTTCTCCAGGAAGAATATTGCAGAATGATGTTTTTATAGGCGATCTGTTCTCCGGTCAGCTGATCAATCTGTTTGTCACCGTACTGGAAACGATAGTACAGTTTGTCTTCCGGATTGTATTCAAACCATGGCTCATTCAGGAAATATCCCGGTTTTACGACATTTGCTTCTGTCTCACCCGGAAGTTCCACTTCATCATCTACGCCGCAGAATGCATAACCAGGCTGGAAGTCCTCAGCGTATTCCTGACTGTAGCCGTTGATCTCGATACCTTTCTGGATACCTTCAAAACTTGTATAAGCGTTGTGGGGAGATTTTCTGTCAGTGGTACGATAAAATACCTGATCACCGTATCCGGCCAGTCCACTGATATTATTTACCTCCGGTAATTCCAGGAAAGGAAGGGCATAAGCAGACTGTCCATAATGCGTATAGATCGCATCAAATCCTGAAGCGTAGAAAATATAATAATCACGGCAGCTTCGTACGGAACCGATCTTTTCCAGATTATCATAATCTTCAAAGACACCCATCAGACGGGTGATTCCACCTTCCACAGGTGCTTCGTATACTACCCCGGCATTAGCAATACCGGCCTGTGGGCAGGCAGGTCTCAGATTGTTGAGCATAACAGCAACCGGGCGACGTCTTCCGATGGCTTCCGGTACATATTCTCCGGTCAGATAACTTACAACATAGCCATCCGGAATCGGATCTTCTGTGGGTTCCGGTTCTTCAGCAGCCATGGCAGTTGGTTCCGGTGTTACTTCTTCTGTTGCTTCTTCTGTTGGTTCCGGCGTTGCAGTCGGTTCGGCGGAACCAGACTCGTTTTTCTGGCATCCGGTCAGCATGATGCCTCCTGCCAGCCCAAGGGCTATGATCAGTTTTGCATATTTTTTCATATGTGATCTCCTTTTCGTTGATAAAATTAATCTCTTCCAATCTGCAGCTGCTGCAGTGCTTTCTCCTGTTTCTGTTCCATGACAATACGTTCCTCATCAACCATATGGTCATACCCCAGAAGATGCAGCATACTGTGAGAAACTAAAAATGCGTATTCTCTTTTTACACTGTGTCCGTATGCTTCTGCCTGTTCCACCGCTTTCGGTATGGAGATCATGATGTCTCCCAGAAGAAGCTCTCCACTTTCCGGATCAAAGCAGCTGTCATCGTCTTCCAGCACAGAATAATCTGCAGGTGCCGGAAAATCAACCATAGGGAAAGACAGCACATCCGTTGCCCGGTCGATCTGACGATATTCCAGATTGGTTTTATGAATCGTTTCGTTATCTGTGAGAACCAGGCAGACCTGTGATTCATAGGGACATCCTTCCTGATCCAGAACGGTTTCCATGACATCTTCTGCGACCTTCAGAAAATCAAAATCAAAGGTCTGTTCCTGTTCATTGGAAAAATCAATACTCATAACTGTTTCCCCTCCGTCGTTGATTTTTCGGTGATGCCGGTTTTTCCGGGTGTTTCTTTTCGTAGGCTTCATAGGCCTGTACAATCTTTTGTACCAACGGGTGACGGACAACGTCTTTGCTGGTCAGCTGACAGATGGAGATCCCTTCTACTTTCTTCAGCACCTGAAGAGCCATCTCCAGACCGGATTTCTGACCGGAAGGAAGATCTTTCTGAGAAGAATCTCCGGTAATGATCACTTTGGATCCGAATCCGATACGGGTCAGGAACATCTTCATCTGTGCCGGAGTTGTATTCTGCGCCTCATCCAGAATAATAAATGCATTGTCCAGTGTACGACCGCGCATATAAGCGAGGGGGGCAACCTCAATCAGCCCTTTCTCCATATTTTTTGCAAAGCTTTCCGGTCCCATGATCTGATACAGTGCATCATAGAGTGGGCGCAGGTAGGGATCCACCTTACTTTGCAGGTCGCCGGGAAGAAATCCCAGTTTTTCTCCTGCTTCGATGGCAGGACGGGTCAGGATGATTCTTCCCACTTCGTCATTTCGGAATGCTGTGATCGCCATTGCCATGGCAAGGTAGGTTTTACCGGTACCGGCAGGCCCTACGCCGAAAACGATCATATCTTCACGGATCTTATCCACATATGCTTTCTGTCCCAGCGTTTTTGGCTTGACCGGTCTTCTGTTGATCGTGTGACAGATACAGTCTTTATCCATCTCCACAAGCGGAGCTTCTTTCTCTTCCATGGTCAGTGACAGTGCATAATCCACATTCTGACTCTGAATGGTATTTCCTCTGACAGAAAGCCCCAGCAATTCCCGGATGATCTTTTCCGCTTTCTGCACATTTGGTGCAGGCCCTACGATCTTTAATATGCCGTCACGGGAAATCAGTGTTACCTGTAAGGTGCGTTCGATCTTTTTTATATGTTCGTCAAACTGTCCGAAGATATTTCTTTCATGTTCTGCCGGAATTTCTATCAGCTGTTCGATGATTCTTGCCGCCATTCATCTTGTCCTTTCGTAACTGTTTTTCTTTTAAAATGTCAACACGGACATTCTATTCTTTCATTTTACCACCTTTTTAGTGGAATTGAAGCCCTTTTTATGATTTTTCTGTATTTTCTGTATGTATATTGTTAATGTTCAATGGTAATATCCCGCGAAGCGTGTTACCGGGAACGGAGCAAACAGTAACTGTATATCGCTCCTGTACCGTGAAATATCTCACCGAACACAGCGTGGACAACAGGAAAAATCAGTTTGTTTCGGAAACAGAAGACGTGGAATCCGGAAGTGCTTTCCGGACTATCGGAGCTTTTTCACTTCCGGGAATCTGTATGATCACATAGCCCTGTGAACGGCATCTGTTTGCAGTGAGTCTGGTACGGATGTTCCGGGAAAGAATCAAGGCATCTTCGCGTACGAGATTTTTCAAGAAATTTTGCAGATGTTTTTGTGAAAGTTCCAGAGATTCTTTCGGTGTATAGCAGTAGGATTTTTTTTCATAGGGAACGGTTATGATTTTTCCCACGGTGACTGGCAGGTAAAAACTTGGGGTAAGGGTCAGTCGGCGTTCGATGCGATAAATTTCAGAATTATTTTTTGGGGCATGATACCAGGAGATATCGGTTCCGAAGAATGTAAAAAAAGGATAGCTTTCTTGCTCTCCGGGATAAGATTTTACAGTGACCGTCCGGGAAAATTCATCATAATAAGGAAATTGAGTTTTTATAACGATATCTGTATCCGCACGCACATATTCGTAACGTTGTATCTGACTGTCATTATCCAGGATTGCAACCGAACCAGATACAAGAATATCTCCTTTTTTACAGACATCTCCCGGCTTTACCTGTGGCATTCCCATACGGGTGATGATACTTACTACGGTGCCATTCCACGGAGCGGTAAGATCCCAGCTGGTGAGGGTGTCCGCTAAGGCATCCGTTGACTGCGGGATTTCGTCATTTTCTCTGATATCAATAATCAGACAGGTTCCCTCAAGCTTTGCAGATACCCAGACAACACCGGGAAAGGCCTGCCGGATTTTCTGCATCAGCTTCTGGCAGTCTACATTTTTCTTTGCCATACCACAGTGGATATCCCATTCGGATAATGTATCCAGGAGAACAGGTGTGGTATAATAACGGTTTCCAGTGATCTGAATATCCCAGATACGAAGGGAACATACAAATAACAAAAAAAAGGCCAAGAAATATTCCGAGAAAAAAATGCCTTTCTTTTTCGTGCATGAAGTAAAAAGAAAGGCAGACCGTTTTTAGATAAGATATGGATCCGGGCATCTGTTTTCCGGCGAAACCGGCCAAGACGCAGGAAATCTCTGGCAGAGAGTTCCATTTCATAGAAGGAAGCTTCCTGGGTAAGATTTCGAAGAGGAATCCGATTATGTACACAGAGACTGAAAAACCGATCCGGTGCAGGGCTTTCCAGACGAATGCGAACGTAGCCGCGGATATATTTTTTTATAGAATCCAAGAACGTACCTCCCGATCGTCGCAGTCAGATTTCATACAAAACAGATGTGATCTGTCCTGTTACTTTCATCTCAAGTGCTGTGTAGTAAAGAACGCTGAGGGAAACTCCCTGAATGCGTATTCTTCCATTTGCGGTCAGTACTAAAAGATGATCGGAACGGTATTCCAGGATACTTCGGTAATTTTCCAGAAGAATCTCCCGTTCACCAATCAGT
>ENA-OQHF01001867-OQHF01001867.1-human-gut-metagenome-genome-assembly--contig:-NODE-1867-length-11124-cov-3.079022_pt1 | contig 11124 bp, 13 predicted proteins | sample MGYA00242559_ERZ504709 | MGnify/ENA primary metagenome ERZ504709 (study PRJEB26092, sample SAMD00036203) | human gut metagenome | host: Homo sapiens | study: EMG produced TPA metagenomics assembly of... | reverse complement strand
TAGTAATGGAGATTATTGATTAAAATTTTTCTTTTGAGCTTTTATTCATGTTTTATGGGTATGATGCGGTATAATGTTTTTCTTGTCATGACTTTATAATTCAGAAAGTTAACAATATATCCGGTGATACAAGCTGCTATGACTGAGCCTTCTCGAACTCCTTCTATACGCATGGTGTAAAGCCAGTGATATAAGAATGGCCAGACTAACCAGTGTAATATCTACATAAACTTTTACATTACCGAATTTTTTATTACAGCGTCGGGCTATATATTTCACAAGTCCTTCAGCGCTCATCATTGCTGCTTTAGGTTTGATTTCTAACACTACGCCTATGGATTGAATGATGCATCCTGCCAGTAGAATTCCTACAGCCATACCATAGTTACTTGGAACAAGATTGCGGATGAGTATCATGTTTAAATCGATAAAAGCAGAAAATATAAAAGAAAAAGGTATCTGCAATAAAATTTCTATGGTATCCTTACGTGTCCCATATTTGCCGCTTGCCAGCCATAGTTGGATGATAATCATGAGCAGATTTACAATAAATGTCCATGTACCGAGGGATAATGATGTGTTGATGCTTAATACATAGTTCATACTTGAAATGGGTGTAGTTCCTAAGCTGGAATGAACAATTAATGATATACCCATTGCTAAAAAATACAGACCTGCGATGAATACTAAATATCTTTTTATAAGACTTTCTTTTTCCATATCGTTATATGAATTTTATTTCTGCAAATTTCATGTATTTTTTTGAAATAAGATTCATTGATTCTTTTTTTAATATTCTTTAATTTTGTATATTGCTTCAGATATATAAATCTTTAAACTTTAGTAATATGGATATAAAACATAATGCAGAACAAAGAAGATTTGAGATAGAAGTTGATGGATATAAAGCTCATGTAGCTTATAGTATTCATGATAATGGTTTGGATATTCGTCATACCATTGTTCCGTCAGAGATAGGGGGGAGAGGAATTGCATCTGCTTTGGTGAAAGCCGCTTATGATTTTGCTCTTGAAAATGCCCTGAAGCCCATCGCTACTTGTTCGTACGCTGTAATATGGTTGCAGCGTCATCCGGAGTATCAAGGGGAAATAAGTAAGGACTATTGTGAAGGAAACTCGTGTGCACTATAGTGAATGAACGCTTCCTGATGATTTTTATAAAAGTCATCAGGAAGCGTTCATTTTTATGCAACTGGATTTTCAAAATGTTTCCCACATTGCTTACAAATGTATTCCCAATGTTCTGTTTTAAGGGGAGTTGCTGTAAGCAGAGATAAAAATGTCGCAAAGAGTGCACGTATTTTTTTCTCTTTTTTCAGGGCATATTCAATATTGTCGGAGTGGCAATATGGACAATATTTCATTTGTTTTGCTATTATCTCATTTTGTTCAAGTACTTTCAGAGCTTTTTCGTATTCATCTTTCATACACAAAAATATCTACGCCAATATTATTGATATAGCCTTTTAGTATGTTTGAGCTATTTTCATTATGTAATATGCCAGCAATTACCTTCGTTTTCTAAAGCTCCTAAAATAAGCCTTGCTTGAAACGAGCTGTCGCAAGTGATAAGCCTGACTGTTTTCATCTGGTTCTGATATTATAATTCTTTTGAAGACTTTCTAAAACAACCTCCGTAAATAGTTCCAGGTATGGTATATCTGAAAGTATTCAGCTCGTCTGTTCGTTCGTCTACTTTTTCCAATAATCCTTCAGCATCTTTCTCTGAAATGACACCATTTGATTCCATTTGCTTGATTGTTCTGCGCTCGTTACTTAATAACATGCGAATCGACTTTAACGTTAAAGCATGTTTGTAAGCTCTGGGGAAGTTTATAGCTAAACTGTCTATAAGTTCACTCATAGCTTTTATGTTCAGGTTTATTTCTTCTTTTAGCGTGTTTACAATCGATTGCTCATTGAGTAAGTCTGAGTTCTTTAATTCATCCAAGAATTTCAAATCTTCTTTCTGTAGAATGATAAATCCTCTTCCCAAGTCGTAAATTAGTGCGATGCGTTTACGGAAATAGAAGCTCATCAGGTTGTGTAGGTAGGGCTCTTTTCTTAAACTGTTCAGTAAAGCAGTCCGGTTGCAGAAACGAAATATTGAAAGGCGATTGTCTAATGGATATGTTCCGTCATGATCGTATAGTTCGTCTAATGAGTTCATTAATCTGCGGAAAGTACTTTGCGATATAATGCCTTCATCATAGAGTTGATGGCAGAGAGCCTTTTCTCTATCTAGTACACGTAAGCGAACTTCTGTAAGCATGGCATGAGTTCCTGCTGTATGAGTAACTTCCTGCGGCTTTGGAAAATATAGTGTCTGACTTTTTCCCAATTGGTACCCTCCAAAGCATCACGCTTTTCTAAACGTTCCAGATATTTTTCTGAATTTTCACGAATGGTTTGCTGGATTTTATTTTCTAATATAATGCGTGCCGAGGGTATATTGATTAATCCTAATTTATTCAGCAACCATCGTGTCGTAGTAGCATTTACGCAAAGTGTTAATGTGACTATTCCGGCTGTGAAAAATAATACTTGGCTGCGTACCTCTTCAGGTATAGCAGGGGTATAAGATACCATTAAAGCCAGTGTCATACCTAATGCTCCACGTAATCCTCCCCATGTCAATATAACGGACTCACGTTTACTTAATCCATATCCCATTCTTTCATAAGTGGATATAGTAACATTATCATGGCGAAGCGGAATAAGTTGAGGCAAATGTAAATCAGTATTAGAATTCCTAGTGCTCCCCATGTAAAATTGACTTTCTGGGCAATTACAATTCCTACCAAAATAAAAATCAGTGTGTTGCGATATAGGTAAAGGAGCTCCCAGAAATGTTCCATGAAATTATTAACTTAGGGGGTTTTAATCTTGGCTTACCTACGTAAGTGACAGTTAATCCAAAAACCAGCAGGGCTATGACTCCTGAAACTCCCAAATAATATTGAGAAACAATAAAGGTGAGATAAGCTGAGAGGATCACAGCACTGTTTTGGATCATTTCTTCTGAGTTTATTCGGGTAATAAACCAAATAACAAGGCGTGCCAGTAGGAACCCCAATAGTGTACTAATACTTACTACTTGTATAAATTCCATTACTGGTGAGGAGGAACTTCCTCCCGTTGCTGCATAAGTTCCGAAAAACAGCATGAAACATACGATACCTGTGCCATCATTTAGAAGTGATTCTGCGTCAACAAGTGTAGAGAATCGTTTACTGGTCTTTAATTCATGAAGTAAAGCAACGACTGCAACCGGGTCGGTAGCACTAATTAAAGCTCCGAACATAAGCGCAAGTCCCCATGTCCACGATTCAAATCCAGGAACAATATGGGCGATTCCTATTAATAATGTACCGGTAAGAAGCATACAAATGATCAGCCCCGGGACGGCAAGTAGAGTTGCATTTGCTAATGTCTTTTTGAATATATGCAGGTTGAGTTCATAAGCTGCATCAAAGATTAAAATGGGGAGAAATAAGTAGAGTATTAAATCAGGGTTGATATTGGCTACAGAGTTTACACCTTCTGACAGATCACTCCAAAAATTAAAAATTCCATAACGATTTAATAAACCTACTAACAGTCCGACGGCAAATAGTCCTACTGTATATGGAATACGTGTGTGCCGTAATAATGACTTTAGTAAAGCTCCGATAACAAGTCCACCAATAGTTAATAACAGTGGTGCCAAAAATGAAGTGTCTTCCATAAATATTAGTTGTTAGGGTATTCCTTTTTAAGCAAAGGTAACCATTTAAATATTCTTCTCCTATGTTTTATCTATATAATTTGAGGCTATTTGTCGTGCAACAGCTCTACTAGGCTTACCTGTATCAGTTAACGGGAGTGTATCTATTCGTATGATTTGCTTTGGACGCCGATAAGGAGGAAGTTTTTTTATGGATTCGTTTATTTGTTCGTGGTTTATATGAACCGCTTCTATTAATAAAACTATCCGCTCTCCAAATTTAGGATCAGGTACGGAGGTTATCATAAATGGACAATCGAGTAAGGGCTTGAGTTCTTTTTCTACTTGCTCGATTTGTACTTTAACTCCTCCTGTATTGATTGTGTTATCTTTTCTTCCTAAAATACGAAATAGTCCGTGTTGATTAAATTCTGCAATATCATTGGTTCTCAAAAGTTCTGAACATACTGAAGGTGCATGAATTATCAATGTATTTTCTTCTGATAAGCTGAGGCTGACATTATCAAATGGAGTGTACCAATCTGAGTGGTCACTTCCATTCAGTCGGCGTAGGGCAATGTGTGAAAGTGTTTCTGTCATTCCGTATGTGCTCCATACTGCGTGAGGAAACTCTTGCAGAGCTTTTCCAAGTGCATCATCTATAGCTCCTCCACCAATAATAAGATGTTGTATCTGCATGAGTAACTTTCGTTCAGACGGAACTTGTAGCGAATTGAATACTTGCATGGGAATCATGGCAGAAAATACCGGAGGAGTTTCTATGTTTTGCATCGGATGACCGCATGGAGGAATGGGAATGAGATTTAATCCCGCTACGAGTGAACGTACCACAACCATTTTCCCTGCTATGTATTGTAAAGGCATGCAGAGCATAGCACTATCGCCTTGATGTAGTTTGAGGAAAGAAATTGTTAGTATGGCACTATTCATCATTTTTCTTTTCTCTACCCAAAGCTCTTTAGGCTGTCCTGTTGAGCCAGATGTATGAACTTTTAGCGTGTTGCTGTCGTCAAACCATTCTGCCAGAAAATCAGCAAGGGAAGAATAGAAACTATCCTTTCCATATAGGTCATAGAATTTTTTCTGTAGAAGGCTTTTTCCGTCAGAAGCAGAAATCTTTGCTTCCGAAGCGGTATAACGTTCACCATTAATGGTAATAGTTTGTTGAGCTCTTTGAGTGATAAATGTTGTCATGGGCAATGTCATAATAGGAATTTGTTGAAGTCTGGTTCTTTTTCTTCTGGATGAAACCATAACCAATCTCCTTGTATATGAAGCGGATAATCGATATTATCAGTGAAAAGCATACCAGTTCCTAATCCTTGAGGTATATCCGGACTTAATGTTGCACACCATTGTGCGATGGCATTTAGTCCGATGTTAGATTCAAGTGCTGAAGTAACCCATGAACCAATTCCCCGTTCCTTGGCTAGTTTTATCCATTCAGTAGCCCCTTGTATTCCTCCATGAAGAGAGGGTTTTAATATGATATATTGTGGTCGGATTGTTTCGAGTAATTCTATTTTGCGTGCAATAGTGTTTATGCCTATAAGTTCTTCATCCAGAGCTATTGGAAAAGGAGATTGTTGGCATAGTGTTGCCATTTCTTTCCATTGACCTGCACGAATAGGTTGTTCGATGGAGTGTATGTGGAATGCATGTAAGCTTTCCAATTTGAAAGGGGCATCAGCGGGAGAGAACGCCCCATTGGCATCCACACGTAGTTCTATCTGCTCGGGAGAGAAATGCTGTCTTATATGCTCCAGTAGTTCAAGTTCTTTATTGAAATCGATTGCGCCGATTTTGACTTTAATACATCTGAAGCCCAATTTCATTTTTTCTTCTATGCGGGAATACATTTCATCGAAATTTCCCATCCATATGAGTCCATTGATGGGTATTTCTTTTTCTCCCTTTGAGAAAGGAGTGTCCCAAAACTGTAAATTGCCAGCTTTCAGGTGAGCAAATGCGGTCTCTAATCCAAACAGCATAGATGGATAAGGGCGAAGGGCTTCGTAATCAAGATAGCCATTTAACTCTGTCTGATGGCAGTGATAAGCCAGAATTTCACTATAGTCTGGTAAGTCGTCACAACTTAATGCTGGAAGTGGTGCACATTCTCCTACGCCATATTTTCCTGTTTGGGTGTCAGTGAGCAGTACATACCATACTTTACGTGTATGATAAACTCCTCTAGATGTTCCGGCAGGCTGCTTGAAGTGTAATGTTTTGGGGATGATTTTTATTGTATACATAGGCGTTTGATCTTGATCTGATTTAAAAAGGTACTTAGAAAGAAAAAACTTTCTGACGATATGTGCAGAAAGTTTTTTCGATATTGTTTATGGCATTTTAGGGTAATTTGCTCCAGTCTGGTTTGCGTTTTTCCAAAATGCTCGTCCTCCTTCTTGTGCCTCTTCTGTCATATAATAAAGCATAGTGGCATCTCCGGCAAGTTCTTGTATGCCGGCTTGTCCATCTAATTCTGCATTCAGTCCGGCCTTAATCATACGTAGGGCAAGAGGGCTATGTTGCATCATGGTTTCCGCCCATTCTACTACTTCATCCTCCAATGAATCGAATGGAACTACCTTGTTTACTAATCCCATTTCAAGAGCTTCTTGTGCTGAATACTGACGGCAGAGGAACCAGATTTCTCTGGCTTTCTTTTGACCGACGATACGTGCCAGATAAGAAGAGCCGAACCCTGCATCAAAACTACCTACTCTTGGTCCTGTCTGTCCGAATATAGCATTTTCGGAAGCTATTGTCAAATCGCAGACTACGTGCAGGACATGTCCTCCTCCAATGGCGTAACCATTTACCATAGCAATTACCGGCTTAGGTATGGAACGAATTTGTTTTTGCACATCTAGCACATTCAGTCGAGGAACTCCATCTGTACCGATATATCCTCCATGACCTTTCACATGCATATCTCCGCCAGAACAGAATGCTTTATCTCCAGCTCCAGTCAGAACAATGACGTTTATATCTTGACACTCACGGCAATAATATAGCGCATCACTTATTTCGGATGTAGTTGTCGGAGTAAATGCATTGCGGTAACGTGGACGGTTAATTGTAATTTTGGCAATTCCGTTATAAAATTCAAAAAGAATATCTTGATACTCTTTTATCGTTTTCCATTCTCTCTTTTGTGACATAGTGGATTTATTTTTGTTTTAGGTTATGGTAATATTCTTTGAGTAATTCGATATCTAATGCTTTGTCTGTAAATACTTCCAGAAGAATCGGATGGGTAGTTACATCAGGTTGGGTAAAGGCATTTATGGCAGTATGTAGTTCATTTCCATTATGTGCTGAAAGATATTCGAATCCTCTGTCTTCTGCCCATGCACGTGCAGATGTTGTATGGGTAGCGGTGACAAAGCGTCGTGCATTTTCATGTAATTCCAAGCCTGGAAGTGCATGAAAAATTTCTCCTCCTGCATTGTTTAGAAGCAGAATACGTATGTTTGTGCCATAATTAGAATTCCAAAGGGCATTCATATCATAGAAGAAGCTTAAATCGCCTATGAAGATAAAGTTCAGTTTATCAGAAGCTGTTGCATATCCTAGTGCGGTAGACAGTGATCCTTCTATACCATTAGTACCTCTGTTGGACAAAATTTCCACTTCTTCAGGCAAATCGAACAGTTGTGCATAGCGTACTACGGAGCTATTGGCCAGATGTAAAGAACATGGAACAGGAAGATGTTGGATGACTTCACCAATGGCACTCATTTCCGAATATGCAAAACTAGCCTGTGGGATAGCTTTTGACCGTGTTTCCCAAATCTTTGGGTACTCTGGTGTACGGCTATCTAACATTGGGGCTATCTTCTCCAAAAATTCGAAAGGATCCATTTCTATGATAGTGCTCAGTGAACCAAACAAATCGACGACTTCTCCATCAACAGATACATGCCAATGCTCCATCGGGGGATGCTTACGCAGAAATTTTTTTAAGCGTTTTGAGATAATATGTCCTCCGTATGTGATGAGTAATTCAGGACGCATTTTTTCTTGTTCTTCATTGTTCATCGAGCAAAGTAGAGGCTCTATATTTCGTATAGGCATTCCGGGGATGGTACGATTACTTATATTTTCGGTGAACCATGCGAAATGCTTGTACAGCATTTTGGTATATTTTTTGTCGAACAGATAAATCAGATTCATTTGTCCGACCACGATCATGCGTCGCTGGTATTTGTTTAATCGTTCAATGAGCGGTTGGTAATCTTTATCATAAATATTTAGTCCCTGGTAACGTGTAATTACTCGTGCACTAGGTAACTCTTTTTCAGGAAGTAAAAAGAACGGCTCACTGATCGGAACGTTGATATGTACTGGCCCCTTACCGTGATGGTTGAGCTCCAGCAGGGCTTCATTGATAAGTCGGTTGCAGAACCATTCACTTTCTTCGTTTGTTACTTCGGGTAAATTTACCGATTTTTTTACTAATGTACCGAATACTCCCGGTTGTGGTAATGTCTGCCCATCCATTTGTCCAATCCAAGCCGCTGGGCGATCAGCTGAAATTATTACTAATGGAACTTGCTGGTAAAAGGCTTCTGCTACAGCTGGGTGTAAATTTAATAATGCTGTACCTGATGTACAACACACAGCAACAGGAGTTCCCCCATGCAAGGCGAGTCCAAGTGCAAAGAAACCAGCACTTCGTTCGTCTGTCATCGGATAACATGTAGAGTCTGGTATATTGGCAAACGTTTGAACTATTGGAATGTTTCTACTTCCTGGACACAAAACGATGCGCTTTATTCCAAATGATCGAAGCAAAGAGGCTAGTTTGTAATATGCTTTTTTTATCAGTATACATAGCTTTATTTTTATAAATATTCCTCATGGTATTCATTTTCTGCTGTGTTTCTTCCCATTCTGTTTCAACGGTAGAGGAGGGAAGTATTCCGCCTCCGGCATAGAATGTTGCAGTTTTATCAGTAATATTCATACAGCGTAGATTGACATAAAGTGTTGTTTCACCTTGAGGATCTAGCCATCCGATAATTCCTGTATAATAAGCCCGGTTATATCCTTCGTTATTCAAAATGAAGTAGTATGCTTCTTCTTTGGGAAGGCCGCATACTGCTGGAGTGGGATGAAGCTCCTGTAAAATGTCACCTAAATGAGCTGTATCTTTTAGTTCAAAATGAAAATCAGTTTTTAAATGGACTAATTGTCCGGCTCGTGCCGTATAAGGACCTTTTTCCTTTAATTTGTTTCCGAAACGTTTTTACAGTTTGCCGGATGTATTCACTGACAAATGCCTGTTTCGTTCTGATTCTTTTCACTCCATTCCGTAGGCATTATTTCACCTTGCATAGGCATAGTGCCTGCAAGAGCTACTGTATGCCATTCTGTATCTTGTCCGCTTAAAATAATTTCAGGAGTACTTCCTATCCAGGTTCCAGTCTGTGGAGTGTGACATAAAGAAATCATCATACGTGGATAGTTATTACATGCACGTATAAATGCCGTAAGAGGAGAAAAATCTCCTTCTAATGCTTGAGTATAATTGCGTGACAGGACTAACTTTTTGAAAGTATTATCTTCTAGTGATGAAATGAAACGGGAGAAAACCTGTTCATATTTTTCTTTTGCTTCCTGAGTATTAGTGCTTCTTTTTTCTTTTGAATTGAAGGATGAGGAAAATTCAAATGATATTGATGAGGCAAATGCTTCGAGAGTCTGACTGATATTTTCCCATTCGTGTGCAACTTTATCCGGGCGTATAAGGACTGCCGGATATTCTTCTGTTTGATGAAAAGGAGTCATGACAAATCCTCTTTTACCGTTTAAAGCTGCCGGGCTGTTTAGTACTTCTACATCTTCTTCTTCCTGTAAAACCAATATTGGCTCATCTGTCCAAGGCAGACGATATAGAGCAAAACTGAAAGGACTACGTGTAAGATTATCTATCAGCTTGTGAATTGTTGTTCCGGGAAGATTCATAATCGTTTTTTTACTATTAAATTAACAATGCGTGCAGTAGAAACTAATTTACCTTCAGGAGTGGTTATATCGACATTCCATACGTGTGAAGTACGTCCTCTGTGTACAAGTTTTCCCACAGCTTCGACGTAAGTACCTATTGGAACCATGTGTACATGGTTAGCACTTATCTGTATGCCGCAAGGCATTTGTCCAGGTTCACATAAAGGGATTGAACCGTATCCTGCAACAGTTTCTGCTAATGCAAGAGAGGCTCCTCCATTTAAAATGTCTACAGGCTCACATGGGCGTGAAGTGCGTTCGTCGACAGGCATTGTTGCTTTTACATAACCTTCTTCAACGGAGATAAGTTGAATTCCGAGATTTTTTGCTAATGACTCCGGAAGTTCATAACATTTCTTTTCGCTCGTTTGCATAAGTCTTATATTCGTAAACTTTTGCAAAGTTACAATTTTCCATTCAAAAGCTGGAATAAGGTGTGAGAAATTACCATATGTTAATCTTTCTGTCATGCCATTGTCGTACTTTTGCACCCGGATTCAAATATAAAATAATATATGAGAGATAGCATTGATTTTAAAACGATGAATATACCGAAGCTTTTTTCGGAAACTTCTTATTCCTACTGTATTAGGAATGATATTTAATGCGATATTTATTATAACAGATGGTATATTTGTAGGTAAAGGTATCGGAAGTGATGCGCTGGCTGCTGTTAATATTACGGCTCCCTTGTTTCTGATTAATACAGGAGTTGCTTTAATGTTTGGAATAGGTGCTTCAGTTGTTGCTTCTGTCCATTTATCACAAGGAAAAGCAAAGGTTGCACGTATTAATGTGACTCAGGCGATTATTGTATCATCTGTTTTATTATTGATTTATGCAATAGGAATCGTTTCGAATGTAGAGCGAGTTGCTGTCTGGTTGGGAAGTTCTGAACGTTTATTGCCTTTGGCTGTGGAGTATATGTACTGGTTTGTTCCTTTTTTGGTCTTTAGTGCTTTACTCTGTTCTGGTATGTTTTTTGTCCGTTTGGATGGGGCACCTAATTATGCAATGGTGTGTAATATCATTCCTGCTATAATAAATATTGTGCTGGATTATGTGTTTATCTTTATTCTTAAATGGGGAATGTTTGGTGCCGCTCTTGCTACTAGTTTGGGCTATATAGTTGGTGCTGTTATAATCTTGGCTTATTTGTTTCATCCTGAAAGGATACTGCATGTATGCCGAGTAAAATTGAGTAAAAAGAGTTTGTATCTTACCATAAGAAATGTAGGATATATGTGTCGCTTGGGATTTTCTTCATTTTTATGTGAAACAGCTATTGCAACTATGATGTTTGTTGGGAAAATTATGCTTTTTTATCCGTTATTTAGGAGAAGATGGTGTAGCTGCATA
>ENA-OQHF01001866-OQHF01001866.1-human-gut-metagenome-genome-assembly--contig:-NODE-1866-length-11125-cov-2.646390_pt1 | contig 11125 bp, 12 predicted proteins | sample MGYA00242559_ERZ504709 | MGnify/ENA primary metagenome ERZ504709 (study PRJEB26092, sample SAMD00036203) | human gut metagenome | host: Homo sapiens | study: EMG produced TPA metagenomics assembly of... | reverse complement strand
ATCCCCTAACCGTGAGTTACATAACGTAAATTACAGATTCTGTGGTGCAATTCATAACGTTGACCGGGCATGTATAAGCGTCCTCTCACAAGTCAGAATTTTATATGTAATGAAAAAGAAAAACGGTACAGACAAATATGATTTCCTTCGTGAGCCATGGAGATAAGACTCTTTAGAGGCTTATCGGAATGTCCGGCGAACAGGAACATCATATTTCGTCTGTACCGTTTTTCTTTTTCATAAACCTATAAAATTCTGACTTGTGAGAGGGCGCTTATATCTGCCACTTCACAGCCTAAGAAAGCACCACAAAATCTGCTGCTCTACGGTAAGTTAATCTCCGGTTTAACCGCGCAGGATGGCGATATTGCGTTTTAATGAAACAAGCGCTGCATCCACATCTGCCCGTGTCGTATCGCCACAGAGTGTGATTCTTATCGTGCCTGGTGCATATTCTTCCGGCACTCCCAATGCCTTGATCACATAAGAAATCCGTTCTTCACCTGTATTACATGCGGAACCGCCTGATGCACAGATTCCATCTTCGTCCAGCAAAATCAACAGCGATGCCCCCTCAAGTCCTTTAAAACTAAAATTCACATTTCCCGGTAACCGGATACTGCGATGTCCATTCAATTTTGCATCCGGAATTTCATGCATCACACGCTCGATCAGATAATTGCGAAGCATAATTTCTTTTTGTACTCTTTTTCTCATGTTTCCGTAAGCAATCTCTGCTGCTTTCGCCATTCCTACAATTCCGGCTACATTCTCCGTACCGGCACGTTTTCCTCTCTCCTGACTTCCGCCATGGATAAAAGATGGGATATCAATGCCATCACGGATATACAAAAAACCAACGCCCTTCGGTCCATGAAATTTATGTGCACTTGCGCTCAGCAGATCGACCGGATAATAATTTACGGAAAGTGGTATCTGGGCATACGCCTGCACAGCATCTGTATGGAATAAAATCTGTTTTTCGCGCGCAATTTTTCCAATCTGATAAATTGGCTCGATCGTTCCGACTTCGTTATTGGCAAACATCACAGAAATCAACGTTGTATCCGGTCTTATAGCATCCATTACCTGTTCCGGCGAAATCAGTCCATCCCCGTCCACTTCCAGATAAGTAACATCATATCCCAGTTTTTCCAGATACTCGCAGGAATTCAAAATGGCGTGATGCTCAATGTTGGTTGTTATAATATGCCGCCCTTTTTTCTTACAAGCGGCTGCAATATTTTTTACTGCCCAGTTATCAGACTCAGAACCACCTGATGTAAAATAAATCTCTGAGGTTTTTGCATGCAGGGTTGCTGCAATGACTTCCCTCGATTTTTCCAATTCTCTTCTCGCATCTTCACCGATACTGTAGGCTGTGGATGCATTTCCATAATTTTCCTGTAAATAAGGTTCCATCGCCTGTTTTACAGCATCAGACATCTGAGTTGTCGCCGCATTATCCAGATAAATCTGTTTACTCATTTTCTCCTCACTTCTCTCATATACTAAATTGATGAATCTGGCACTTCCAAACGCACTCATTCGGTGTCCAGAAATTTGAATCCCGGGAGGTCAAATGTCAAAAAATCTATCTGTAAAAAGAACTTTATTTACCGGAACCCTGCTGCTCACAGCAGCCGGCATACTCTCCCGTTTCATTGGTTTCTTCTATAAGATATTCCTCTCACGCACAATTGGTGCAGAAGGTCTCGGAATTTACCAGCTGATTTTTCCTGTTATGGCTCTTTGTTTTTCGCTGACCTCCGCCGGAATCCAGACATCTGTCTCAAGATTTGTATCCAGTGAGATTGGAAAGCAAAATCCTGCCGGAGCCAGATTTTATCTGCTGATCGGACTGATTCTGTCTGTATGCCTGTCTGTTTTTACAGGACTTTTTATGTGGAATCACTCTGAATTTATCGCAGGCTCTTTTCTGCAGGAAATGCGCTGCGCCCCGCTGATCAAAATACTGTCCTTCTGTTATGTTCCATGCAGTATCCACTCCTGCATTAACGGTTATTATTACGGATTAAAAAAAGCGCTTGTACCGTCCCTCTCCCAGCTCGCTGAACAGTCTGCACGTGTCGGAGGCGTCTATCTGATTTATCTCGTTGCACAGAGTAACGGCCGTTCCATTGCCATCTCTGACGCCGTGTGGGGGCTTGTATTGGGCGAAATTGCCGGAATGCTTGTCTCCTTAAGTTTTATCGGTTTTGGAGCCTGTAAGGGCAATATAAGAAAAACGACATGGTCTCTGCTTACCATGTCGTTTCCTCTGACGCTCAACCGCCTGACACTTAATTTATTTACAACCATCGAAAATCTCCTAATACCATACCAGCTAAAACTGTTTGGATACAGTTCCTCTGACGCATTGAGTATCTATGGCATCCTGACCGGAATGGCATTTGCCATCATCATGTTTCCAACTGTCCTGACCAATTCCATCTCCGTCCTTCTGCTTCCGGTCGTCTCCGAAGCCCAGGCGAAACACAATGACAGACTCATCCGGGAAGCCATTATAAAACAACCGAGTCCTGTCTTCTACTTGGTCTACTCTGTACGATTGGACTTTTAGTTCTCGGTGATTTTATTGGCAACTTTATTTTTAAAAATGCACTCAGCGCCACTTTTATCGTTACAATGAGCTGGATCTGCCCGTTTCTTTATCTCGGAAGCACATTAAACAGCATCTTCCATGGACTTGGGAAACCTGGAATCACACTGTTTTTAAACCTTTTCTCCTGCCTGATCCGTATTCTTTTTATTATATTTCTGATTCCAGTTATCGGTATCAAAGGTTACCTGACCGGCCTTTTAATCAGTCAGATCGCGCTTTGCGTCCTTGCTTTGCTCTGGCTCTACCGCCTGATGAAAAAGGGCAGTTCCGGATAATCTCCAAACTGCCCCTTTTCTCTGTTCCTATAAAAATTTACAAGTTCTACAAAACGGTCTTTCCATGCTTTACAATTTGTCTGATGTTAAAATCTTCATCCACGATCACACAGTCGGCATATTTGCCATTGTCGATACTTCCATATTTCTCCCACAGTCCAACTGCTTTTGCAGGATTCTCTGTTGCACATGCCACAACCTCCTCAAATGGAAGTCCTGCTTCTTTGACTGTGAACTTCATGCAGTTAAATAAGTTGGTTACAGATCCTGCGATCGCACCGTCCACTGTGAGAGTTGCCTTATTGCCATGTACCTGAACTTCCTGTCCTCCCAGAGAATAGATTCCATCCGGCTTACCGGTTGCCATCATACTGTCACTGATCAGGATAATCCTGTCTTTTCCAAACATCTTAAAACTCGTGCGGATGGTGGATGGATGCAAATGTACACCATCGCAGATCATCTCAACCATAACATTTTCATTATCACAGGCTGCTCCGATCACGCCCGGTGCCCTGTGGGTAAATGGAGGCATTGCATTGTAAAGATGTGTCACCTGTCTCGCACCATGTTCAAATGCTTCCTTTGCAGTATCATAATCGGCGGTTGTGTGTGCCACTGACACGCGCACTTCCCCTTTTACGCTGTCAATAAATTCCATTGCTCCAGGTTCTTCCGGTGCCACAACGCAGACACGGTATAATCCGTCCGCCTCCTTCTGCAGCCTGCGGAACATCTCCGCGTCAGGTTTATGCACATATAATGGATTCTGAGCACCTTTTTTCTCCATGGAAATAAAAGGTCCTTCCATATAAATTCCGACTAACTCAGCCTCTTTTGTAAGCAGTGTCTCATCCGCTTTCTGCTCCTCATGGAATGTTTTTGCAGCTTTGCTGATCGTCGTCAGTTCCTCCTCCGACAATGTCATCGTTGCCGGGTGAATGGAAGTGATACCATTTTGCAGCTCATACTCTGCCATGTGGCGCATCGCCTCTACGGTTCCGTCACAGAAATCGACTCCTGCGCAACCATGAAAATGAATATCGATCAGTCCCGGGATCACATAACAGCCCGCTGCGTCGATTTCCTTTCCATCGCCGGAATCTGCTGCGAAAAAGCTGCCATCTGTCGCTACTTCCTTCTCAACGAATTTTCCATTTTCAAATACTTTACCGTTTAAAATCTTCATTGCGATTTCCCCCTTGTCCTGTCCGGTGCTTTTTTCTATACACGGAACAGCTTGTCTTTTTTTTCTTAGCTTTTATTTTAGAATCCTGCTCATGGAAAGTCAAGTTTCACGCAAAAAAATCACAGAAATATACAAAAAATGCACAAGAAAAACCCCGGAAATATAAAACTTCCGGGGTTGTCTGTTATGAATCGTCATGAAAAACTACTTGTCCGCATTAAACACGTGATAAGTATTCACCTGTACGTGTATCAATCTTGATCACATCATCCTGCTCAACGAACAATGGAACATATACAGTTGCACCAGTCTCAACAACTGCTGGTTTTGTAGCACCTGTAGCTGTATCGCCTTTGAATCCTGGCTCTGTATCTGTAATCTTTAACTCTACGAAGAGAGGTGGCTCTACGGAGAATACGCTTCCGTTGTGAGAACATAACTTAACCATCTCGTTCTCTTTTACGAATTTTAAGGCATCACCGATATCATCTTTGGATAATGCAATCTGGTCGTAAGTCTCAACGTCCATGAAGTAATATAAATCACCATCAGCATATAAGTACTGATAATCTTTTCTCTCGATACGTGCCTGAGGACATTTCTCTGTTGGACGGAATGTCTTCTCAACTACACCACCACTCTTAATATTCTTTAACTTAGTTCTTACAAATGCTGCACCTTTACCTGGTTTAACATGCTGGAATTCGATAATCTGATAAATGTTACCTTCTAATTCAATAGTGATACCATTTCTGAAATCGCCTGCTGAAATCATTCAAACTTCCTCCTTAAAAAATTGCGTACGAGCACAAGGCTCTCTGATTTTTCTATTTATAATAAATAGCTGCACTTTTCAAGCTTTTTTTGTGGAAACACCATGTTTCTCTGAATAAAAAGCTATCTTTTTCCCATATTTTCTAGTTTCTTGTCTCAATTTCGTGGATCATATCAATTCTTGTCTGATGTCTTCCACCCTGAAATTCTGCATCTAAATATGCTTTTACAATGTCTTTTGCAAGCTCGCTTCCGACAATACGCGCGCCAAATGCAATAATATTGGCATTATTATGCTCTTTTACCAGTCTTGCAGTTGCACAGTCGGAACATACTGCTGCACGGACACCGTTTACCTTGTTTGCTGCGATGGAGATTCCTACTCCGGTACCGCAGATCAAGATTCCGCAGTCAGCCTCGCCGTTTACAACTGCACGTCCTACTTTCTCTCCAAATTCCGGGTAATTGCAGCTCTCATTGCCATCCGTTCCAAAGTTTACAACTTCATGTCCAAGACTTTTCACATAATCCATGATGATAAATTTCAATTCTGTTGCTGCATGATCGTTTCCAATTGCGATTTTCATTTTTAATGACTCCTTTTTCTTTCTATCTGTACGGTCTGATGCCGTTATTTACCTGTTTTGCTTCTTCCGATATCTGGCATAGAAAAATAAAACGATTTTTTCCAGATACCGTTTTAATACGATCTGAATCTCCTCTTTCGGATGGATCGGTTTCACCAGAATGGTTCTGATTCCGGCAAGATTGGCACCGTAAACATCCGTAAAAATCTGATCTCCGATGAAAATGGTATTCGTGGTATCTGTTCCCATCTCCTGCATTGCCTTGCGGTAATTTCCCGGTTTTGGCTTTCCTGCTTTATAAATATAAGAAACATGTACCGCATCATTGAACATTTTTACGCGCGGTTCTTTGTTGTTGGACAACAGCATACACTGAAATCCCAGTTCTTTTAAATGCGCAAACAAGGCACATGCCCGCTCATCTGCAGGTGCGCCATGCGGCACAAGTGTATTATCAATATCAAAGATGATCCCGCGATAGCCCTCCTCGTAGAGCCTGTCAAAGTCGATCACATAGGTGGAATCCAAATATTCCCCGGGATAAAATTTTTCCAACATGAATGTCTGTCCCTTTCACTTTCTTTTCCGCAGAAAAATACCGTATGAATTTCATACGGTATCATAAATCATTTATAACCAGAAGTTTTCTTCTTCTCTTACCTGTTTCAGCTTCTCCGTAGATGCAAACGCATCATCACCAACAAAAAACTGGTACTGCTGCAGCACCTGATCTTTTTTCAGATCCGACAATGCCTTTTCCACATCCAGCTTTGAGAGATCACTGTCAACGCCTTTCAAATCGTAAGACGCATCGGGCTGATATTTTGCATTAAAATCGGCAACTCCGTAATCTTCTTTCTGTGCTGCCGGTATCTGTTCGACTTTTGCATCCGTACTGTCATTCTGTTCCACAGTACCTGTTACCGGTATCTGCTCGCTCTCCCTTGCCTCCTGAATCTGCTGGCTTCGAACTTCATTTATCTTTATGGAATTGTAATCATAAAATCCCGCGCCTGTGCGGATCCCCGATATATTCATACAATCTTCTCCACTAAAACAATATCATAAACATTCAATGCTGAGCTTCGCTACTATAAACGCAACTCTGTTCTTCATGATATAATATCGACAAATCTGTTTTAGAACTTAACCCCTATTTATCAAGCATCTTCTTCAGTTCGCTCATAAAAGTATTCACATCCTTAAATTCACGGTAAACAGATGCAAAACGTACATATGCAACGGAATCGAGATTCTTGATCTTATCCATTACGATCTCTCCGATCAATGTACTTGGGATTTCTTTTTCCTCTCTGTTAAAGATCTCTGTTTCAACTTCATCGACAAGCTGATTGATCTGATTCACAGAAATCGGTCTCTTATGGCATGCTCTTAATACACCGGCTTCGATCTTGGAACGATCATACTGTTCACGGGCATTATCCTTCTTAATGACGATGAGTGGAATGGTCTCCACTTTCTCGTATGTCGTAAATCTCTTCCCACAATCATCACAAAGTCTTCTTCGGCGGATGGAATTATTATCATCTGCCGGTCTTGAGTCAATGACTCTTGTGTTTTCGCTGCTGCAAAAAGGACACTTCATAATCACTACCTCCAACCCATTAACCCCTATTATTTTTTAGTATATATGTCCTTTTTGCGATTGTCAACGAAATATTTTTTAAGATATACTTCTGTAAATTTGTACCAGTTTTATGCAAGGATTTCCTTTGCGAGTTCTTCCATTTTGGCAACGTCTGTGTCTTTCATTGTGGATTTGATGCTCACAACATTCTCACATATGTTTACCTCTTTCATACCCTCGAGAATACCCTTCATGCCTTTTGCTGCGCAAGGCGCCCAGGAACCGTTCTCGATCAGTCCGAAAGTACGTTTCTGGAGGTTCTTATGTACAAGGCGGTGCAGGAAATCTTCCATCGGAGGAAATACCCCTGCATCATAGGAAGCTGCTGCAAGAATGATCTTTCCATAGCGGAAAGCATCTGCAACTGCCTCTGCCATATCATCTCTGGTCAGATCCATAAATACTACCTTGGATGCTCCGTTTGCACGGAGTACTTCTACCATTTTTTCAGCGGCTGCTTTTGTATTTCCATGAATGGATGCGCAGGCAACTAAAACACCGTCCTCTTCCGGCTCATAGCTGCTCCATGTAAGATACTTTCCGATATAAAACCGAGATTTTCTTTCAAAACCGGTCCATGCAGCGGGCAGATCGTCTGAATGTCTAACGCTGCCGCTTTTTTGAGCAGTGTCTGAACCTGCACACCGTATTTTCCAACGATATTGATAAAATATCTTCTCGCCTCGTCTGTCCACTCTTCCTCTGCGCTCAACGCACCGAATTTTCCAAATCCGTCTGCGGAGAAAAGGATTTTTTCCGTTTCTTCATATTCCACCATGACCTCCGGCCAGTGTACCATTGGTGCCATCACAAAATGCAGCTTATGTGTTCCGAGCTCTAATGTATCGCCCTCTTTTACCACAAGGCAGCGCTCTTCTAAATGTGCGATATCAAAAAACTGTGGCAGCATCGCTTTTGCCTTTGCGCTCAGTACAAGCTGTGCCTGTAGGAATTTGTCTGCCGCACGTTTGATATTTGCCGCATGATCCGGCTCTAAATGGGAAATGACAAGATAGTCTACCGTTCTTCCGTTTAACACATTCTCAAGATTTGCAAACCACTCGTCTGTTTTCCGCTCATCAATGGTATCCATAACCGCAACTTTTTCATCCAGGATCACATAGGAATTATAAGAAACTCCGTTTGGGATCTGGTACTGGCTCTCGAATAAATCTAATGTGGTATCGTCTGCTCCGATATACTTTACTGCTTCTGAAATATAGGTATCTTTCATAATGGCCTCCATATGTTTTTATCATCTAATAATAGGAATTATTACTGACATCAAGATAATACTTTGTGATGAAAATGTCAATGTTTTTCCTTTTCATTATGCTTATTTTTATACTACAAAATCTTCGTTGTCCACTTCGAGCAGTCCCAGACTTCATTGACAATATCCTGATAGAATTCCGGTTCATGACAGATCAGAAGGATACTGCCGCGGTATTCCTGCAACGCGCGCTTTAATTCATCCTTCGCGTCGACATCCAGATGGTTGGTCGGCTCGTCTAAGAGCAGAACATTGGTCGATTTATTGATCAATTTGCAGAGTCTTACTTTTGCCTGCTCGCCACCGCTCAACACGCGGACAAGACTTTCGATATGTTTGGTCGTAAGTCCGCATTTTGCAAGGGCAGAACGCACTTCGTACTGGCTGAAAGACGGGAATTCTTCCCAAATCTCATCGATACAGGTGTTCCTGTTCTCGCCTTTGATCTCCTGCTCAAAATATCCGATCTCTAAATTCTCGCCGAGTTCCACAGAACCGCCAAGCGATGGGATCAATCCTAAAATACTCTTTAACAGTGTCGTCTTACCGATTCCATTTGCGCCGACAAGTGCGATTTTATGTCCACGCTCCATGGAGATATTTAACGGTTTTGACAGCGGTTCGTCATATCCGATCACAAGGTCTTTCGTCTCGAAAATATAGCGTCCCGGTGTTCTTCCGAGTTTGAAATTAAATTCCGGCTTTGGACGCTCGGCAGCAAGCTCAATGACATCCATTTTGTCTAACTTCTTCTGGCGGGACATTGCCATATTTCTTGTGGCAACACGCGCTTTGTTCCGGGCGACAAAATCCTTTAACTCACTGATCTCCTGCTGCTGTTTGCGGTAAGCTGCCTCTAACTGGGACTTTTTCACCTCATAGACTTCCTGAAACTTATCGTAATCCCCGACATACCGGTCCAGACGCTGATTTTCCATATGGTAAATAATATTCACAACGTCATTCAAAAACGGAATATCGTGAGAGATTAAGATAAACGCATTCTCATACTCCTGCAGATAACGTTTCAACCACGCGATGTGCTCTGCGTCAAGATAGTTCGTCGGCTCGTCTAAAAGAAGAATGTCCGGTTTTTCCAGCAAAAGCTTTGCCAGAAGAACTTTCATACGCTGTCCGCCGCTTAAATCCGTGACATCATGAGACAGTCCAAGCTCAAGCAGTCCAAGCGCTCTCGCCACTTCCTCCACCTTCGTGTCAATGATGTAAAAATCGTGCATGGTCAATGTATCCTGGATCACACCGAGTTCTTCCATCATCGCATCCATCTCGTCCGGTGCCGCCTCACCAAGCCTGTCACAGATTTGGTTCATGTTTTCTTCGAGTTCAAACAACCATGCGAACGCCGATTTTAACACACTCTCGATTGTCATGCCTTTGGTCAGTGTGGAGTGCTGGTCGAGATAACCGACACGGACGTTTTTCGCCCATTCCACTTTTCCCTCGTCCGGCATAAGCTTTCCGGTCACGATATTCATAAATGTGGATTTTCCCTCGCCGTTGGCGCCGACTAATCCGATGTGTTCTCCCTTCAAAAGCCGGAAAGACACGTCATTAAAAATTGCCCTGTCACCAAATCCGTGTGTCAGGTGTTCCACGTTTAAAATACTCATACTGAATCCTTTCGTTTTTAATTACATTGTTCAATTTTTCACAATTTGCTCTACTCTGGTGGGAAGTTTCGCAGTTATTTTTTACTTGTACAACATCTTCTTCGTCTTTTTCAGGACATGGAAATATGCCGGGAATAAAAATGCATCCGCAAAGATCCATGCCACCGGGCTTGCAAAGCACGCTGCCACGTAGCCGAAAACAGGCACAAACGCAAATCCGACTAACGTTCTTGCAACCATCTCAAACACACCCGCCAAAATAGCAAATTTGCTGTAGCCCATTCCCTGGATCAGGAAGCGCACGATATTAACAAATGCCAGCGGAATATAAAATGCACTGTTGATCAATAAAAACAGTCCTGCATTGGAAACCACTTCCGGTGCTGCCGTTCCGACAAAGAAGCCTGCCAGTGTCCCACGGAAGAAGATCATAATGACAAATGCCAGCACCGCATACGCACATCCCAAAATGGACGCTGCCTTTAAACCTTCGGAGACACGATCCAGATTTTTTTGCTCCGACATTCTGACCGCCGTAGGTTGCCATGGTGGAACCTAACGCATCAAACGGACAGCAGAAAAACATTCCGATCTTACTTCCGGCTGTCATTGCAGCAACCGCATGAGAGCCAAGGGAGTTGACCGCACTCTGTAAGATAACGCTTCCGATCGCCGTGATGGAATACTGCAGTCCCATCGGAACGCCCATTCCACACAATGTCATCATGTACGTTTTATTTACCTGCATTTCCTCTTTTTCCGGATGCAGTATCTCAAAATGTCTGATACTGTAAATAAGGCATCCCACACCGGAGATCAGCTGTGAGATCACCGTTGCCCATGCTGCACCTTCCACTCCGGTTCCGAGCACTACGATAAAAAACAGATCCAGTCCGATATTAATGACCGCAGCGATCACCAGAAACACAACCGGTGTCCTGCTGTCCCCATGGAACGGATAATTCCCGAAACCAGATTGTACAGATAGGTGACCGGAATCCCCCAGAAAATGATCACAATGTAACGGTATGCACCGTCAATGATATTTTCCGGTGTGCGCATCAGCTCCAGGATCGGCATACAGAAAATGACCGTCACGATCGTCATGACCACTGCAAAAAT
>ENA-OQHF01001865-OQHF01001865.1-human-gut-metagenome-genome-assembly--contig:-NODE-1865-length-11130-cov-2.794783_pt1 | contig 11130 bp, 10 predicted proteins | sample MGYA00242559_ERZ504709 | MGnify/ENA primary metagenome ERZ504709 (study PRJEB26092, sample SAMD00036203) | human gut metagenome | host: Homo sapiens | study: EMG produced TPA metagenomics assembly of... | reverse complement strand
TGCAGAACACCACGGTGATCATGGGGGCTGGCCGTTCAGCTTTGTGATTTTCTTCGTGATGGGCCGGACTGTATAAATCTCTGAAAGTGGAAGATTACCGCCGGGTCAGCGCCAGCCGCGACACCGCCCGCGCCCGATGGGCCTCCAGGATCGTCTGAGCTGGAAGAAGCGCCTGTCGCGGCTGATGAATTACCCCGGCACGCGCTATACCAAACTGATGATGGAGACGGTGTGCTACCCGGCGATGGAGGAGGTGGCCCAGGAGCTGCGGCTGCGCGGCGCCGCGGTGGAACTGAAGAGCCTGCCGCCGGAAGAGGGGTGAGAACCTTGGCCACCTCGATCTGCTGGTGCACATGGGCGACGAGCAGAACTTTATCTACAAGATCTGGCCGCAGCAGTACTCGGTGCCGGGCTTTACCTATCGGGCGCGCAGCGGGAAATCCACCTATTACCGGCTGGAGACCTTCCTGCTGGAGGGCAGTCAGGGTAACGACCTGATGGACTACAGCAAAGAGCAGGTGATCACCGATATTCTCGACCAGTACGAGCGGCACCTGAACTTTATCCATCTGCATCGGGAAGCGCCGGGGAACAGCGTGATGTTCCCGGATGGCTAATCAGGGAAGCCCCCGTCGGGGAAAGGCTGACGGGGGCGAAGGTCGTTACTGGTAGTTAAAGGCGTCCGGATGGTTGTCGAGGCTGCCGCTGAGGGCGGCAAACAGCACGGTTTTGCCATCGATGGACAGGGCATCGCTGACGTTAAGCCAGGTCAGCTTCTCCTGGTCGGTTTTTTCATCGACCACCGAGTAAACGCCGGACATCTGTTTGCTTTTTTCCGACCAGATCACCGCGATACGTTCATGGCCGCAGTCGTGGGGTTTGCAGGCGCTTAACACCTGCCAGGATTCGCTACCCAGTTTCACCGTCTGCGCGGGCGAACCGGTGCCGCCGGTGGTCACCCAGGCGGGCAGCTGATGGCCTTTGACCATCTGGTTAAACGACGCCCGGGTGGCGGCATCGTGAGCCAGACTGTTCAGCGTGACATCGCCTTGCGCCATAACGCTGGCGGAGGCGGCTAAGGCGACGATAGCGGTAAGAGCTTTAAACATGTTTCCTCCTGGACTTATTCCGTCCTCATAACAAGCCTCTTTATAGTGAGCGTAGAGAATGATTAATGCAAACTCTGACATATTTTCTGTGAATGATTAGAAGCGGTGCGCGCATGGACGTTACGCTAAGCGATATGCCATGATGCGGATTGATTTATTTTCCAAATATATGCCCTTGGGATAAAGCAGTTAGCGAAGTGGCATAGTTATTCAGGCGATAAAGCATGGCGTATGTGAATCATCTACTGACGTTTATTGAGAGTAATCCGGCGCTGGCGGTGGGGTTTAATCTTATTCTGCTGCTGCTCTCCGGCATATTTGCCCATCTTTTATGCAAGTTCTTGCTGATTAAAGTGGTGCGTAAGGTCTTCTTTAGTAGCCACAAACAGGATGTGCCGCTGGAGAAGGATCGACGCATCGCCGAAAAGCTGTCCAATTTCATTCCGGTTATTATCGTCTATTACGTTCTGCAGTTTATGCCGGCGATGCCGGCATCGCTGGTGACGGCGATTAATACTATCTGCGGGATCTTGTTTTTTATTTTTATGTCGGTGTTTTTCAACGAGATGCTGGATATTGTCAACAGCTCCTATCTGCGAAAGACCAAACGTAAAAATCATTCCATTAAGGGCTATATCCAGATAGGCAAAATCTTAGTCCACATCCTGGCGGCGATTATGATCCTCGCCGTGATGTCGAACAAATCGCCGATCATTATTATCTCCAGCCTGGGGGCCGTGGCGGCGGTACTGATGATCGTGTTCCAGCATACTCTGCTGTCGCTGGTGGCGAACGTTCAGCTGTCGTCCAACGACGTGCTCCAGCTGGGGGACTGGATTGAAATGCCTGACAAGAACCTCAGCGGTGAGGTGACGGATATCGCGCTGCACACCATTACCATCCGCAACTGGGACAATACCATCACCACCATTCCGACCTGGTCGCTGGTCTCTGACTCGTTTAAAAACTGGAGCGGCATGTCGGCCTCCGGCGGCCGCCGCATCAAACGCAGCCTTAACATCGACACCACCAGCATTCATTTTCTTGATGAACAGGAGCAGCAGCGCCTGATCCGGGCGAAATTACTCAAACCCTATATGGATTCACGCCACGAGGAGATTAGCGCCTGGAACCAGCAGTACGCCGGGGAGCAATCGATCCTCAACGAGCGGCGGATGACCAATGTCGGCACCTTCCGCGCCTATCTGCAGGAGTATTTACGCCATCATCCGCGCATCCGCCAGGATATGACCCTGATGGTGCGCCAGCTGGCGCCGGATGCCAACGGCTTGCCGATCGAGATCTACTGCTTCACCAACACCGTGGTATGGGCGGAATATGAGGGGATCCAGGCGGATATTTTCGACCATGTCTTCGCTGTGGTGGATGAGTTTGGCTTACGCATTCATCAAACGCCCACCGGCAACGATATTCGCGCGCTGACCGGCGCCTTCTCCCGCTGATCCTCGATCTTGTTGGCCACCTTGCGGGCTTCGATCATATCGTGGGTCAGTTGCTGGATCAGAGCCGTATGCTGCTGAATACGTTTGATGAGTTCGACATCGGCCGAAGCGTCGAGCCCCTGTCCGATTTGCGAAATCTTATAGACCTTATCCAGCAGCAGAGCTTCGTAACGCGAAGCGATCGGCACGATGTGGTTCATCGTCAGGTCGCCCAACACGCGGCCTTCGATCTGAATCTTTTGGTATAGGTTTCCCACTTCACTTCGGTTCGGGCTTCGAGCTCCACCTTCGAGAGTACGCCCATGCGGGCGAACATCTCGACCGACGAAGGATCGAGGTAGCGGTCGAATACACGCGGCGCACAGGTTTCGCAATCGAGCCCCCGGCGTGCCGCTTCGGCCCGCCACTCCTCCGAATAGCCGTTGCCGTCGAAACGGATCGCCCGCGAAGAGCGGATCATACTCTTGAGCTCCTCGTAAATCGCCTTTTCCTTCCTGACTCCGGCCTCGATACGCGCATCCACGCGCTCGCGGAACGCCGTAAACTCGTCCGCCACTGCGGTATTGAGCACGATCATCGCCTCGGCGCAATTGTCCGAAGAACCGACGGCACGCAACTCGAAACGGTTGCCGGTAAACGCGAAAGCCGAAGTGCGGTTGCGGTCGGTATTGTCCCGCAACAAAGCCGGAATATGCGAAATGCCGCTCATCTTGAAGACGTTCTTGGCATTGAAGCGGATCGCCGAATCGCTGCGGCTGGCCTCGAGTTTATCCAGCACGGCCGAAACCTGCGTACCGAGGAAGGTCGAAATAATCGCCGGAGGCGCTTCGTTGGCCCCCAGGCGGTGGGAGTTGGTGGCGCTCATGATAGCCGCCTTCAGCAGGCCGTTATGCTTGTGCACGGCCGAAATCACATTCACCAGGAAGGTAATGAACTGCAAATTCTCCGATGCGGTTTTACCCGGACTGAGCAGATTGACGCCCGTATCGGTTCCCAGCGACCAGTTGTTGTGTTTGCCCGAACCGTTGATTCCCTTGAAAGGTTTTTCATGCAGCAACACCCGGAAATTATGACGGCGGGCAATCTTGTCCATGATGGTCATCAACAACTGGTTGTGGTCGTTGGCCAGGTTGCACTCCTCGTACACCGGAGCCAGCTCGAACTGATTGGGAGCCACCTCGTTGTGACGGGTCTTGACCGGAATGCCCAATTTCAGGCATTCGTATTCGAGATCGGCCATGAAGGCGATGACCCGCGTGGGGATCGCCCCGAAATAGTGATCTTCCAACTGCTGGTTCTTGGCCGATTCATGCCCCATGAGCGTACGGCCCGTCAGCATCAGGTCGGGACGTACGGCCCAAAGACTTTCGTCCACCAAGAAATATTCCTGCTCCCAGCCCAGATACTGAATCACCCGGTTCACCTCCTTGTCGAAATAGTGGCACACCTCGGTCGCAGCCTTGTTCACGGCCGAAATCGACCGTAGCAGAGGCACTTTATAATCGAGCGCCTCGCCCGTATAGGCGATGAAGACGGTCGGGATGCAGAGCGTACCGCCCACGATGAAGGCCGGCGAGGTAGGGTCCCACGCCGAATAACCCCGTGCCTCGAACGTGTTGCGGATACCGCCGTTCGGAAACGACGACGCATCGGGCTCCTGCTGGACAAGCACCTTCCGGAAAATTCGTCGAGTACACCCCCGCAGCCGTCCGGCTCGGCAAAGGCGTCGTGCTTCTCGGCCGTACCGCCCGTGAGAGGCTGAAACCAATGCGTATAGTGGTCGGCGCCGTGGTCGAGCGCCCACTGGCGCATTCCGGCAGCCACGCCGTCGGCGACTTCGAGCGTCAGCGGCGTCCCCCGCTGCATCGTATCGAGCAGTTGGGCATAAACCGTCTTGTTGAGATACCGGCGCATGGCCTCGCGGCCGAATACCTTCGTACCGAAATACTCGGAAGGACTTCCCTCGGGAGCCTTCACTTCGACGGCTTTGTGATCGATGGCCGCCTCCACCATTTTGAATCGGAGCAATGACATGGGATCACTTCGAATTATGAACTCGGAATACCGTAAAACCCGTACACTTCCGCCCGGGTGACGGACGGCATCCTTTCTGCGCACAAAGATAAATATCCGACACGACAAAAACGCACAAAAAACCGCATCTTCCAGAAAAAAATCGAATATTTTTCGAAAAAACCAATAAAAAAACAACTTTTCCCGAAAAAACAGCCTAAAAATTCGTCATACCGGTCGATTTCAGACATTATTTTCCGGAAAATAGCATTTTTTCGAAAAATCGCCCCATTCATGATCCGGGCATTTCCGAAACCTCCGCCGGAAAGAGCCTTCGTTGGTACAAACCGGCTATTTTCCGCATTTCTTGCTTACAATCCGGCAATTATTTTATATCTTTACGGGCAGTTTAAAAGCAATTGAACATATTTCAATACTAATCTCTAATTTATTATGGCAACTACCAAACGTGAAAAGTTGTTTACCGAATTTCCGCCGGTTTCGACCGAGCAGTGGGAGGAGGTAATCAAGGCCGACCTCAAAGGTGCGGACTACGAGCGTAAATTGGTGTGGAAAACGCCGGAAGGTTTCAATGTCCGTCCCTACTACCGGGCTGAAAACCTCGCCGGACTGAAGTTCCTCGGCTCCGAAGCCGGGGTTTTCCCCTACGTGCGGGGCACCCGCGCCCACAACCGCTGGAAGATCCACCAGACGGTCATCGTCAATTGTCCCAAGGAGGCGAACGCCGTCGCGCTCAAGATCCTCAACGCGGGCGTCGATTCGATCGAATTCCAGATCGTTCCGGAGACCTTCTCCGCAGAAGATCTGAATACGCTGCTCAAGGATATTCATATCCCTGCAGTCGAAATTACCTTCAGCGGCAGTAAAACCGCCCATGTGGCAGAGTTGGTGATCGCGAAGATCGAAAAGGAGCAACTGCCTGCGGAAGAGGTGCACATCAATTTCTGCATCGACCCGCTGGTCAAGAAACTGACCTCGAAAGGCAGCTTCTGTTCGGAGAACGGTGCCAAGTGTTTCGAAAAGATCGCCGACCTGATTCGGAAAACCAAAGCCTACAAAGGTATCCGCGTAATCACGGTATCGGGCGAAATCTTCAGCAACGCCGGCTCGACAATCGTCGAGGCGCTCGCCTTCTCGCTCGCTGCCGGTCACGACTACCTGGTACGCCTGATGGATATGGGCTTCACGATCGAAGAGGCCGCCAAAAAGATCCGTTTCTCGCAGGCCATCACCTCGAACTACTTCATGGAAATCGCCAAATTGCGTGCAGGCCGTATGTTGTGGGCCAACATCGTGAAAGCCTATAACCCCGCGAAGAACTGCCCCTGCAAGATGTTCACGCACGCCGTGACCTCGACGTGGAACCAGACGGCATACGACCCCTACGTCAATATGCTGCGCGGCACGACCGAAGCGATGTCGGCATCGATCGCCGGCGTACACTCGCTCGAGGTGACTCCTTTCAACAAGGCATACGAAGATCCCAACGAATTTTCGATGCGCATCGCCCGCAACGTCGAACTGCTGCTCAAACACGAGTCGCACTTCGATCAGGTCGTCGATCCGGCCGGCGGTTCGTACTACATCGAAAACCTCACCGACTCGATCGCCAACGAGGCGTGGAAACTCTTCCGCGAAATCGAGGAGAAGGGCGGCTACACCGCAGCCTATGAAAGCGGCTTCATCGTAGAGCGCGTCAAGGCATCGGCCGCAGCCAAGGACAAGAACATCGCAACGCGCCGCGAAATCCTGCTGGGCGCCAACCAATACCCCAACTTTACGGAGGTCGCCGGCAAGGAGCTGACCGAAGCCGCCGTAACCCGCCCCGTGAGCGAAGGCAACACGCTGGCTCCCTATCGTGGCTCCATGGCATTCGAAGCCATGCGTCTGCACGTGGACCGCAGCGGCAAGGCGCCCAAAGCGTTCATGCTGACCTGCGGCAGCCTGGCTATGGCCCGTGCCCGTGCCCAGTTCTCCTGCAACTTCTTCGCATGCGCCGGCATCAAAGTAATCGACAACACGTTCTTCAAGTCGATCGAAGAGGGCGTCAAGGCCGCTCTGGAATCGAAAGCCGAGATCGTCGTAGTCTGCGCATCGGACGACGACTACGCAGAGGCGGCTCCCAAAGTGAAAGAGCTGCTCGGCGACAAGGCGATCCTCGTGGTTGCGGGCGCTCCGGCATGTATGCCCGAACTGGAAGCCCAGGGCATCAAGAATTTCATCAACGTCAAGAGCAACGTACTCGAAACACTGAAGTTCTACCTCAAAGAAATGGGTATCTAAAAAGCAAAAGTCATGAGAGCAAAATTTTCAGATTTAACATATGACGGAGGCGAGCAGAAGAGCTGCTGCGCTTCGAAAGGCTGCGGCCAAACCGAACCGTGGCTGACTGCCGAGCAGATACCTGTCAAGGGCTCCTACTCGGCAAAGGATCTGGAGGAGATGGCAGCACCTGAACTATGCGGCAGGTATCGCACCGTTCCTCCGCGGCCCCTATTCGACGATGTACGTGATGCGTCCCTGGACCATCCGCCAATACGCCGGTTTCTCGACGGCCGAAGAGTCCAACGCATTCTATCGCCGCAACCTGGCTGCCGGACAGAAGGGTCTGTCGGTGGCATTCGACCTGGCGACACACCGCGGCTACGACGCCGATCACCCGCGCGTAGTGGGCGACGTCGGTAAGGCCGGCGTGTCGATCTGCTCGGTGGAGGATATGAAGGTGCTCTTCAACGGCATTCCGCTGGATCGGATGTCGGTGTCGATGACCATGAACGGCGCCGTGCTGCCGATCCTGGCGTTCTACATCGTGACCGGTCTGGAGCAGGGATGCACCCTCGATCAACTGTCGGGTACGATCCAGAACGACATCCTCAAGGAGTTCATGGTGCGCAACACCTATATTTATCCGCCGAAATTCTCGATGAAGATCATCGCCGATATCTTCGAATACACTTCGAAGAACATGCCGAAGTTCAACTCGATTTCGATCTCCGGCTACCACATGCAGGAGGCAGGCGCCACGGCCGACATCGAGTTGGCCTACACGCTGGCCGACGGTCTGGAGTACTTGCGTGCGGGCGTTGCAGCCGGTATGTCGGTGGATGCTTTCGCACCCCGTCTGTCGTTCTTCTGGGCGATCGGTATGAACCACTTCATGGAGATCGCCAAAATGCGTGCGGCACGTATGCTCTGGGCGAAGATCGTCAAAAAATTCAACCCCAAGAACCCGAAATCGTTGGCCCTGCGTACGCATAGCCAGACCTCGGGCTGGTCGCTCACCGAGCAGGATCCGTTCAACAACGTAGCCCGTACGGCTATCGAGGCGATGGGTGCCGCTCTGGGCCACACCCAGTCGCTGCACACCAACGCACTGGACGAGGCGATCGCCTTGCCGACGGACTTCTCGGCACGTATCGCCCGTAACACCCAGATCTACATTCAGGAGGAAACCAACGTCTGCCGCGAAGTGGATCCCTGGGCAGGTTCCTATTACATCGAAACCCTCACCAACGAGATCGCCCACAAAGCTTGGGAGCGTATCGAGGAGGTCGAGAAGCTGGGCGGCATGGCCAAGGCCATCGAAACCGGTATTCCGAAGATGCGTATCGAGGAGGCGGCAGCCCGCAAGCAGGCCCGCATCGACTCGGGCATCGAGAAGATCATCGGCGTAAACGAATACCGTCTGGATCACGAAGCTCCGATCGATATTCTGGCTGTGGACAACACGGCCGTACGCGAGAGCCAGATCAAGCGTCTGAAGGAGTTGCGTGCAAACCGCGACGAAGCAGCCGTGAAGAAGGCGCTCGAGGCCATCACCGAATGCGTCAAGACCGGCAAGGGCAACCTGCTGGAACTCGCTATCGAGGCCGCCAAGGTACGCGCTTCGCTGGGCGAGATTTCGGATGCCTGCGAGGTGGTCGTAGGACGTTACAAAGCAGTTATTCGTTCCATTTCAGGTGTATATAGTTCAGAAGTGAAATCAGATCCCGCATTCGAACACGCGAAGGAACTGGTTGCCAAATTCGCGAAGAAGGAGGGCCGCCAGCCGCGCATCATGATCGCCAAACTCGGTCAGGACGGACACGATCGTGGCGCCAAAGTCGTTGCGACCGGTTACGCCGACATCGGCTTCGATGTCGATATGGGTCCGTTGTTCCAGACTCCCGAGGAGGCAGCCAAACAGGCTGTCGAGAACGATGTTCACGTAGTGGGCGTATCGTCGCTGGCCGCCGGCCACCTGACGCTCGTTCCGCAGATCATCGCCGAACTCAAGAAACTGGGCCGCGAGGATATCATCGTCATCGTCGGCGGTGTGATCCCGGCACAGGATTACGATGAGCTGTATCGTGACGGTGCCGCCGCCATCTTCGGCCCCGGTACCCCGATTGCGACCGCAGCGATCAAGATCATGGAGATCCTGCTCGACGAGCAGAAATAATCCGGATCACTCCTCTGTTATTATCAAAGCCCCGCATCAAAAGATGCGGGGCTTTTTAATGGGGTAAGCGAACCGGCCGACCGAAAAAGAACTTTGCCATCGACCTTCATAATTCCATCGCCGGCCTCACCTCCAGAGTCCGCGCAAATACAGCGGCGGATCTCAAACAACGACCGAATACATGCTGTCACAGTGCCATTTCCACAAACCCTACAAATTATGTTTGTAGGCCATATTTCCCGTTAGACAGACAGCGAATATCCTCCCTCCCCGACTCTCGAAAACAGCCGATTTCATACCGCAAACACCTATCCGGAAAGAAACTCGACTGCCGAGACCGTCGTTCTCCTCCCCCAGCCCCAAAGACTTCCGGAATATACGATAAAATCACGGACATTTCGAAGATGCGGAAAAAGAGAATGGCGGATTGGCCGGACTACCACTCCGAGCACCTCACAGAAGAGAATTCAGGAAACCGGCTCTTATCGCTTTTAAGAAGAGAAGTCATCCCCCTATGCCATCGCAATAACGACAATAAAAAAGAGGAATGTATAAGCTACATCCCTCTTTTTCGGCCGGAACTATTCCGGAAAAAATCTACCGGTAACGGTTAAAAATACTTGCCGCGCAAGTCCTCCACATTCGACATCTGCTCCAGGAAATCGAACAGACGACGCTGAATCATCCCCTGCGACGACGCCTCGGCACGTACCTTTTCAGCTTCGATACTCTGCGGAGTTTCCGCCTCCTGAATATCCGTCACCACGAAAACATAAGCACCTACATTTCCCTTGACCGGCTCGGACAGCGTATTCGTCTGCTCCGTTGCGGTAATCGCTCCGATCACACGAGGCTCGACACCCATGTTACGGATAAAGAACGATCCGTAACGGACATCTTCGAAAGGAACGACTTCGGTACCAAGGTTTTGGGCGACCTCTTCGATAGTCGAACCCTTCATTTCGCTGACGATCTTTTCAAACTTCTTATCGGTTATAAGCGTCTGGCGAATATTGTTCGCTACTTTCTCGATCGGCGTATAATCCTCATTGTCGATCTCAGTTACCACTGCGACCACATAGTCATCACCCACAGGGAAAATCTCGGAAATCGCGCCCACCTTGGCATCGTATGCCCAGCGCACCAATTCACGCGAATCAGCCAGTCCCTGCAGCAGACGGTCACCCTGCGTGAGTTTCGCTTCACGAGGAGTGAGGTTTCCCTTATTCGCTGCCTCGTTGAACGCATCGACAGAACCCTTGCCCTCGACAGAGAAAAGACTTGCCTGACTATGCACATTGCGACGGGTCGCCGACGAAGCCTCAACAGGATAAGTGATCGTCGCAAGGCGCATGTGCTTCGAAGGTTTGTCCAGACGATAAACCTGTAAAATCTGAATAACGTCACCCACTTCGACACGGAGAATATCCCCTGCTTAGCCGTCGAAAGAAGTCCCGAAAGCTCGTCCGGGAATGCAGAGAAAGGCATCACGCCCGCATCGCCTCCATTTCCGGCATCCTGCATATAGAGCGAATGGGTACGAGCCGCCTGTGCGAAATCCGCACCTTGCCGCAAAGCCGTCATCAGACTGTCGGCCAGGTCGCGTTGGTCGTAGGTGAGTACAATATGGCGGACGCCCACGGAATCCGGAGCGTTCAAAGTTTCAACGACACGGGTCATCGTCCAGGTATCGTTCTTCAGGACGGGACCATACTGCTTGCCGTTGGCCAGCGCTTCGGCCTCATCGTCCAGAAGCTGGGCAACCGACCGATAATTGTCTGTAATTTTACCGAAACGGTTATTCTTGGCAAATGCTTTCGGATCGTCCGACGCGGCAAATTCATCGCCGACTTCCCGAACGGTCTTCTCCAAAGTCGCCATATCCTCTGCACTCGGAGCCACTTCGAACACCACATAAGAGAGCGTGCGCGAAGGTTTCTGCTCATAACGGGCCTTATGGCTATTGTAATAAGCCTTGATTTCGGAATCGGAAACCGAGAACAGAGAATCAGGCATGTCGTGATAACGCTTGCCGACCCAAGAACCGCTGAAAGTCTTATTCTGCGCATCGACGCCTTCTTCC
>ENA-OQHF01001864-OQHF01001864.1-human-gut-metagenome-genome-assembly--contig:-NODE-1864-length-11138-cov-3.273908_pt1 | contig 11138 bp, 9 predicted proteins | sample MGYA00242559_ERZ504709 | MGnify/ENA primary metagenome ERZ504709 (study PRJEB26092, sample SAMD00036203) | human gut metagenome | host: Homo sapiens | study: EMG produced TPA metagenomics assembly of... | reverse complement strand
ATGATGAAGAACGTTCTTATTACTATTTCAGCCGTCCGGGGATTCCACTACTTTGTTTGTCATAGCAGAAGGTCCGGATGAATATGAAGTTATGATAGACGGACTTGCTTCTTATAGCGATTATAAATTCTTTCCATATCTGGCCGATTGCTTATGTCAGCATCTCAATCATGAATCATTGGCTATTCCCGAATCGGCAGGTCGAACAGCTTATCGTGTATACGATGAGTCCTGGATTGAAGACTCCATCGGGGAAGAGGTCGCTATGTTAAAGTCCGCCTTGTCTGTGTTTCCCCGCTATTATGTGGGAATTTCCGTTGGAGGGTGTAGGATATATTTCCTTAGACTTGCTGGCACAATATGGGGTTAATCTGCATTCTTCAACTCCGCGGAGTTTATGGCTACATACAGTATATCATGAGAAATGGCTTGCTTCCTCAGGCGACAGATGCAGAACTGGAAGAGACCGTAATCGGGAAGACCTGGAAACGGAAGTTGACGTTCCCCAGCATATATCGATAGGCAGGGTGAAATCGTGGCAAATTGACGGAGCGGAAACGTGGGAAAGTTATTCTCGTGAAGATACGGAGATGCTGCTTAAACTGGGTGAAGACTATCAGTCGGGCAGGGAAGTTGCAGGAGTCGTTTTGAATGATTTGGGAACCATTTATCAGGAAGGTATCGGTGTTGGACGCGACGGACTGAAGGCAGAGTATTGGTTCAAGCAGGCTTATCTTCAGGGAGCCCATTTGTATGCCCCTACTAATTTGGGAGATTTATACAGAAAAGGGTGCGGCGAGCTGCCGTCATCTCTTCCTCTGGCTTTCGAGGCATATAGAAAATCGGAAGATATCTATGCGCTTTATCGTATCGGACAAGCCTACGAGGAAGGATGGACAGGTACACCGGATATGGAAAAAGCTTTGTTCTGGTATCGGAAAGCAGCAGAAAAAAGGCATCATCTGGCAGTACGAAGACTGGAAGAATTAAGCAATAGTGCCTGCATGATGCCACGCAATGCCAGATAAACGATAAATCCCAGCCATAGCGCATGGTTATGCAATACGTTATGCAGGCTGTAATAAATCAGGAAAAAGCTTCCCGAAGCTACAACCATCGCTTTCAGCATGATATGGGTGGAAGTGGCTCCGATGCAGATACCGTCTAGCAGAAATGCTGCAAATCCTGCAAGAGGGATGGCAAGTACCCAGTAGAAATAATCCCCCGACGCAGAGATAACCGATTGTTCGTTTGTAAGCAAACCTAGAAATTCTTTTCCTCCTATGCCATACAGCAGAGTAAAGGCTAGCGATAAGGCAATTCCCCAGCCAAACAAATGACGGATAGTGCGTTGTAATTCCTGCCTGTTTCCGGCTCCTATATATTTTCCGGTCAACGCTTCGCCTGCATAGGCAAATCCATCCATGATGTAAGAGAATAACGTAAACAATTGCATCAGCAATGTATTGACAGCCAAAACAACATCGCCGAATGCAGCTCCGGTTGATGTGAAGAATACTGTAACGGCCACCAGGCAGAGTGTACGCAGGAATATATCCCGGTTCACCTGAAACAGACGTTTCATGGCATCATGAGTAAAGAGTTGCTTACGGCTGATGTATTTTCGTAAAGGACGGTAATAACGCAGCCAGAGCAGATAAGCCATGAAAAGTCCGGCATACTGTGCAATGAGGGTTCCCAGGGCAACTCCTTCCACTTTCATGCCGAATACAAATACGAAAAGCAGACTGGCAACTATGTTTACGATATTCTGTGTAATGGCAATGAACATCGGGAAGCGTGAGTTTTGCATACCTATAAACCATCCTGAGAAACTATACAATCCCAGTGTGGCAGGTGCTCCCCAGATACAGATATGGAAATACAGCGTGGCAAGTTGTTGTACCTCGGCGCTTGTGTCGATCAGTTCAAAAGCTATCAGACGTATCGGATATTGCAGGATGAGAAGAGCTAGTGCCAGCATCAGGCTGATACCAGTAGAACGCAGCAGGATGCGGGTTACCTCCTTCAGATCGTGTGCTCCGTAGGCTTGTGCCGTCAGGCCGCTTGTTCCCATCCGCAGGAAACCGAATATCCAGTAAATCATATTGAACAGCATGCCTCCTACGGCTATGGCTCCGATGTAAGAAGCCGAACCAAGATGTCCTACAATGGTTACGTCTATCAGTCCTAGAAGAGGTACTGTGATATTTGAAATAATAGATGGTATGGCTATATGCAGTATTCGCTGGCTGGTTGGTGACATGTGCTGAAGTTATAATTCGAAAGATACTTCTTTAAACATATATTCTCTTCTTTTCCCGCTTTCGTCTTCCAGAATCAAAGCTCCGGATGGCTCAATTCCACAGATGCGGGCGCGGAAACTTCCGTCTTTATCTGTGTAGGGATAGAAACCTTCTTTACGGTAAAGCACGTCCTGATAGCGTGAGGCAATCAATTCGGTTTCTCCGTTTTTCAGAAGTGTGTAGTAGTGAGCCACACGCTCCATCAATTGATGAAGTATTTCCTTACGGTCGTAGCGTTGTCCGGTTATCTGGAAAAGCGATACCGGATTGGGGGCGTCACTTATAAAACGCTCCTGATTCAGATTGACTCCTGTCCCCGAAATAGAACGACTGATGTGTATGCCTGTCAGGTCGTTTTCTATCAGTGTACCACATATTTTTTTGTCCTTCCAGTAAATATCGTTGGGCCACTTGATGCGGATTCCGTCGGTGTATTGCGATAAAACTTCTTGCAGTGCGAGGGCTGTAATCTGTGAAAGATAGAATTGCTTCCGGGCTTCCAGAAAGTCGGGATAAAGTACGAAGCTGAAAAGCAGGTTTGCTCCGTCTTCCGACTCCCAGCTGTTGCCTCTCTGTCCTCGTCCGGCTGTCTGAAAATCGGTATAAACGCTGGTCAGTTCTTCTACGGAAGAATTGTTGCACAGTTCGTCCAGATAACTGTTTGTCGAGGTGGTTTCATGTAAAAAAATAGGTTCTGGAAGATGCTCGGAAAATATGCTGATATTTTCCTGAAAACTTGCTGATATTTTATTGAAAACATCACGTTGTTTTTTCGTGAACTTCCCGACGACTTCTTCGTACGAATGATCTATCAGCTCGCGGATGAGGCTGTCGGGCACATCACTGTTTAAGGCGACCTGATTCCAGTACTTTTTATTGAAATGATAAGCTCCTTCTATTCCGTTATAATGTTCGCGCAGTTCGATGGCATAATCCGGATTACATTTCATGCTGACACAGTCTGGATGTTCCAGGTCAACCAGCAGGAACATGCGGTCTACCACTTTAAATACAAGGGTTGTTTCATCGAAAGGGAAACATTCTGTTACGGCTTTTTTGCTTAAGCAATATTGATGGAGTGCTTCTATATCCATAGCTTTTAAACTTTCTGTTTTTACAATTTTACCAAACGGGAGGCAGAAATGCCTCTTGGATATGTTCTATATGAAAGGGAGGTTCTGTGCCCGTTACTGTAATAATATCGAAGCGGACCGGAAGGTCTATTTCGAATCTTTTGATATATGTATCAGTCGAAATGATGATATTTCTTATTTTCCGGTCGGTGATAGCTTCTTCAGGCTTGCCGAACTCTTCGTTTCGCCGGGTTTTTACTTCAATGACAATCAGTTCACCGTCTTTTTGTGCAACAATATCCAGTTCTCTCTTGCCGGAATGCCAGTTGCGGTGACGGATGCTATATCCTTTGCTCATTAAGTATTCGGCAGCAGCGTTTTCCCCCTCTTTCCCTAGTTCATTGTGTTTAGCCATTTTGTTTTTTGCAAAAATACGCATTTTCTGTTTTGTATTTGGTTGAAGTGTACTAATTTTGTATTTGCAATGATGAATAACGGAAAAAAAGAAAAAGGTACCTCCATCGGTTCCGCCACGCAAACGGCGGATGGTGTGTTTGATGAGTGAAGAAGAAGTGCAGATTGTAGACCGTTATCTGGAAACTTACCAGATAAGAACAAGGCGCGCTGGCTTCGTGAAACGATATTGGCATTCATTCATCAGAATATGGAGGACGATTACCCTACTTTGTTATGGAACACGATATGCGCAGATAAGTTTATGGCTGATGATGTTTTTTATAGTAAGCAGGCCTTGATTGAGGCGCAGAAAGCTGCCGACAGGGGAGAGGTCCCTGTGGGAGCAGTTGTTGTTTGTCGCGACCGTATCATTGCGCGTTCGCATAACCTGACGGAAACCCTGAACGATGTGACGGCACATGCGGAGATGCAGGCTATTACGGCTGCTGCCAATACTTTGGGTGGCAAGTATCTGAATGAGTGTACACTTTATGTGACGGTAGAACCTTGCGTAATGTGTGCTGGAGCGATTGCTTGGGCACAGACGGGTAAACTGGTATTCGGTGCGGAAGATGAAAAAAGAGGTTATCAGCGATATGCTCCCGATGCCTTACATCCCAAGACGGTGGTAGTAAAAGGTATTCTTGCCGATGACTGTGCACAACTGATGAAAGACTTTTTCAAAAAGAAGAGATAAAAAGATAATCCCCGCCGGTGAAGCGGGGATTTATTGTTTTAGATACGTTCGTAATCTACAAAGTGATAAGCATATTCATGCTTTTCGTCGGTAGAATGGCTTTCTCGTTGTACTTCTTTCCATTCTTCGGAATTGATGGGAGGGAAAAATGCGTCGGCTTTCTTTTCTGAATCCTCTATTTCGGTAATGTTTAACTTGTCGGCAAGAGGCAGTCGCTTCGGCATACAGACTTGCTCCTCCTATAATATATACTTCTTCTTCCTCTTTACATTGTTCCAAAGCTTCTTGCAGTGAATGAAAACATTCAGCACCGGGAAAATCGTGGCAGCTACGGCTCAGCACGATGTTGCGGCGGTGGCAGGCGCTTGGCAGTGATTCGAAAGTCTTTCTACCCATGATGATGGTATGTCCGGTAGTAAGCGCCTTGAAGCGTTTCAGGTCATTTGGGCAGCCAATACAACAGTTTGTTTTCGAATCCGATTCCTCTGTTTTTATTGATAGCAACGATAATCGACAGCATATTTTTATGTTTGATTATATGGGTTAAACAGATACTTTTCCTGCAATGTGAGGCCACGGATCGTAGTTTACCAGTTCGAAATCTTCGTATTTGAAATCGAAGATATTTTTTACATCCGGATTCAGAAGCATCTGAGGCAGTGGACGAGGGCTGCGGGTAAGCTGTAAGTCCACCTGTTCCAGATGATTCAGGTAGATGTGTGCATCACCTATCGTATGTATAAAATCTCCTGCCTTCAATCCGGTAACCTGAGCCATCATTTGCAACAGTAAGGCATACGAAGCAATATTGAACGGCACTCCGAGGAACGAATCAGCACTACGTTGATACATTTGCAGGCTCAGGCGTCCGTTGGCTACATAGAACTGGAAAAACATGTGGCAAGGCGGAAGATTCATGTTCTTCAGGTCGGCCACATTCCATGCGTTGACAATGATTCGTCTTGAATCAGGATTGTGCTTGATGGTTTCCACTGCTTCCGAAATCTGGTCGATGAATCCTCCTTCATAATCGGGCCATGAACGCCACTGATAGCCATAAATATGTCCCAGGTCGCCATTTTCGTCGGCCCATTCATTCCAGATACGTACACCGTTTTCTTGTAGATATTTTACATTGGTATCACCTTTCAGGAACCAGAGTAGTTCGTGGATAATCGATTTCAAATGGAGCTTTTTGGTTGTTACCAGCGGAAAACCTTCTTCCAGATTAAAGCGCATCTGATGTCCGAATACACTAATCGTACCAGTTCCGGTACGGTCTTCTTTCTTGACACCTTCCGTGCGGATGCGTTGTAGTAAGTCTAAATATTGTTTCATTAGAATGAGTTTCTTTATTTTTATTTGCAAAGGTATAGAAAATATCTTGGGGGAAAATGCTATTTATCTTATTTTTGCAGCACGAAAACCATATCGAACACATTATTTATATGAACCTTCCTTCCGATTTTGTTACACGTACCCGCAGTTTGATGGGAGAAGAACAGTTTGAAAAATTAGCTGAAGCTTTACAGCATGATACTCCCGTAAGTATTCGCTTGAACCGGAATAAATGTAAGTCTGTTCCTGCAGAAAGTACTTCTATTCCCTGGTGCGAAACTGGATATTACCTGAGTACACGTCCTACGTTTACTTTCGATCCCTTGTTTCATGCCGGAAGTTATTATGTGCAGGAAGCATCTTCCATGTTTGTGGAACAGGCTTTGCGCCAGTATGTACACGAGCCTGTTGTCATGCTCGATCTTTGTGCTGCTCCGGGAGGAAAATCTACACTGGCCCGTTCGGTTTTGCCTGAAGGCAGTATGCTGGTAGCCAATGAGGTTATGAGAAACCGTTCTCAGGTATTGGCAGAAAATCTGATAAAATGGGGAGATGAAGGAGTCGTTGTTACGAATAATGATCCGGCTGATTTTGCTCCACTGCAAGCTGTGTTTGATGTGATTCTGACTGATGTACCTTGCTCCGGCGAAGGGATGTTCCGCAAAGATCCGGTAGCGGTAGACGAGTGGAGTGTGGAAAATGTCGATATCTGCTGGCAGCGGCAGCGCCGTATTCTGACAGATATCTGGCCTTGTCTGAAACCGGGAGGTCTCTTGATTTATAGTACATGTACATATAACCGTGAAGAGAACGAAGATAATGTGTCATGGATTGCCCGTGAACTGGGAGCTGAAATTCTTCCTGTTGCGGTTGGTGAGGAATGGAACATTACAGGAAATCTGACCGGTGGTGAGTTTCCGGTATATCGCTTTCTGCCTCACCGTACGGTAGGAGAGGGATTATTTCTGGCTGTGCTTCGTAAGAATGAAGATGATACGCTAGTGAGTTCCTCAGACAGTATGGGAAAGCGCCTGAAAAAAGATAAAAAGAAAAAAGGACAGAAAGCCGGTGGACAGACGGTGGTATGTCCGAAGGATGTCAAGGCATGGGTAAACCGTCCGGAAGAGTATTTATGGACAGTAGATAACAATATCGTAACGGCTTTTCCTGTAGCATATCAGGATTTGTATGAAATGATAAAGTCTACTTTGAAAGTCTTGCATGCCGGAGTAACGGTAGCCGAGCTGAAAGGGAAGGATTGTATTCCCGACCATTCGCTGGCTATGTCGACAAGGCGCTGTGAAGACTGTTTCCCCGTAGCAAACCTGACGTACGAACAGGCTATTGCCTATTTAAGAAAAGAAGCGGTTGTACTGGATGCAGGAGTCCCCCGTGGATATGTTTTGGTAGCATATCAGGATGTCCCTTTGGGTTTTGTAAAGAACATCGGAAATCGTGCCAACAATCTTTATCCACAGGAATGGCGTATACGTAGCGGTTATTTGCCGGAAAATCTTAAAATGGTTTTCTGAAAGTACATCCATTTTTCCATTCCGAACACCCGTAGGAAGTCTTCCCTTTGATAATATGCCCTTTGCCGCAGAGTGGGCAGAGGGTACCTATTATTTCATCTCCTTTTATTTCGTTACTTTCTGTTGATACCGAAAAAAGAGTTTCAGCCTGAGGTGTTTTCTCCTTATCGGTATTGCTGCTCGCTTTACGGGTACGTTTAGGTTTAGCTGGAGATGTATCATTTTCGGTATCCGATGATTTTGTTTTCGAAGAGCTGTTCTTCTTTGTTTTTGCTTGCGGAGTTCCTTTTTCGGGTGCACCTTCGGGCATGATAGTTACCCGGCGGTTGGTATTGTCACGAAGTACACTGTATACAATTTCTGTTACCATCTGTTTCAGTTCGGTAAGAAATGTAGCGGCATCGTAACTGCGGCGTTCTATCTCACGAAGTTTCTTTTCCCATATACCGGTCAACTCTGCCGATTTTAGCAACTCTTCGTGAATAAGCTGTATCAGTTCCACTCCTGTTGGAGTAGCAATCAGATTTTTTCTTTCCTTGCGGATGTAGTGACGCTTGAAAAGTGTTTCGATGATAGCCGCACGGGTAGACGGACGGCCGATACCATTTTCTTTCAGGGCATCGCGCAGTTCGTCATTGTCAACCAGCTTACCAGCCGTTTCCATGGCACGGAGCAGAGTGGCTTCGGTATAAGGCTTGGGGGGCTGGGTCCATTTTTCCGTCAAATCGGGAGTATGAGGTCCGCTTTCCCCTATGGTAAAGAGAGGAAGTACACGTTCTTCTTCATTTTCTTTTGTTTCTTCCTGCTGTTCTTTGGCGAAAATCACTCTCCATCCGGGTTCCAGAATTTGTTTTCCGGTTGCCTTAAATTCCACTTTATCGACTTCTCCCAATACCGTAGTTGTAGAAAATTTACAGTCCGGATAAAATACAGCGATAAAACGGCGTGCTATCAGATCGAATACACGCTTTTCCATGTCAGTCAGTCCCTGAGGTTGTACTCCGGTAGGGATAATAGCATGGTGGTCGGTAACTTTTGAGTTATCGAAAACTTTTTTTGATTTAAGTAGTTTCTTTCCGGCTAACAGGGCTGTAAAACCTGCATAATCTTTCAGTCCGGCAAGAATATTCGGACATTTGGGGTAAATATCATCACTTAGAAAAGTTGTATCTACACGTGGATAAGTAGCTACTTTCTTCTCGTAAAGCGACTGGATAAGCTGCAAGGTCATATCGGCCGAGTAGCTGAACTTTTTGTTACATTCTACCTGCAATGAAGTCAGGTCGAACAAGCGGGGAGGAGCTTCTGTTCCTTTTTTGGCCGATACATCGGTAACGGTAAAATCTGAGTTCTTTACTGTTTCCAGGAATTTCTCTCCTTCCTCTTTAGAAGAAAATTTACCTTTTGTAGAGTTGAAAGTCGTTTCCCTGTATACAGTCTTAAGTTCCCAGTAAGGTTCAGGTTTAAAGTTCTCTATCTCTTGCTGTCGTTTGACTATCAGGGCAAGTGTCGGAGTCTGTACCCTTCCGATGGAAAGTACTTGACGGTTTTGTCCGTATTTTAATGTATACAGACGAGTTGCATTCATTCCCAGTACCCAGTCGCCTATGGCACGGCTCAGACCGGCTTCGTACAACGGCTGAAATTCGGACTGGTCTTTCAGGCTGGCAAACCCTTCTCGAATCGCCTCTTCGGTAAGTGATGAAATCCACAGGCGCTTGACCGGACAGTGTGCTCCTGCTTTCTGCATTACCCACCGTTGAATTAATTCTCCTTCTTGTCCGGCATCACCACAGTTGATAATCTCGTCAGCCTGCTGCATTAACCCTTCTATGATGTGGAACTGCTTTTCTATACCCGGATCGTTTATCAGCTTGATGCCAAACCGGGGAGGTATCATCGGCAAGCTGCTTAAGCTCCATGCTTTCCACGACGGAGTATATTCGTGCGGCTCTTTCAGTGTACAAAGGTGACCGAAGGTCCAGGTTACCTGGTATCCGTTTCCTTCGATGTATCCGTCTCTCTTATCTCTCGCTCCGAGTACATCGGCTATGTCACGCGCCACAGAAGGCTTTTCGGCAATACAAACTACATTCATTTTCTCTTTAGGTGCGGCAAAGATAAACGAAATCATCCCACGAGACAAATAAAACCGTTCTGCAGGACGAAAAAAATCATTCCGCAAGACAAGGCCAAGCAGCCACCGAGACGTTTAGCACAAATTTAAAAGTCTACTATAACAAAATTGACAGTCGAATAAACATTCGGCACCATAAAAAAAACATTAGCGTTCTCCCATACATGGAAAAAGACGTAATTTAGCAATCGGAGAAATAGCCTCTAAAATCTCAATATATAAAACTAATAATATGGTAAAACAAATTCCAATGAAGCACATAGCCTGCCTATCACTGCTTAGCTCATCAATGGCATACGCTGCCGAACGTCCCAACATTATCTACATCTTTACCGACCAGCATACGGCAAATGCCATGAGCTGCGCCGGAAACCCGGATGTGCATACCCCCAATCTGGACAGACTGGCCGCAGCCGGCATTATGTTCCAAAACGCTTATTGTACGGCTCCACTCAGCGGTCCCTCGCGCGGCGCCATGTTCACAGGACACTATCCCGGTTCGGTGGAATTGCTGACCAATGGCGCACCGTTACCGGAAGCGCTCCAAACACAAACACTGGGCACGCTGGTCAAGAATGCCGGATATGAATGTGCATACGGCGGCAAATGGCATGTACCCGAACTTGACATTCCCGACGAAGTACGCGGGTTCGACCAGATACACAGACACAGCGACGACGGATTGGCAGAGGCTTGCGTACAATTCCTTTCACGCAAGCACGACAAGCCTTTCTTCCTCGTGGCCTCTTATGACAACCCGCATAACATTTGCGAATATGCACGCAGCCAGAATCTTCCCTACGGCAACATGGAAATACCCGAAATACGCAACTGTCCGGGACTTCCCCCTAACTTTGCCAAGAATCCTTACGATGCCGATGTCATCGAGGAGGAAAGAGACAATAACTTCAACGTCTACCCCACCGCAACATTCACCCCTGAGGACTGGCGCATGTACCGCTATACTTACTACCGTCTGGTAGAGAAGGTAGACCGCGAAATCGGTAAGATCATCGACGCCATCGACAAAAACAACCTGTGGAAGAACACCGTTGTTATCTTCTCCAGCGATCATGGAGACGGAATAGGCGCCCACCACTGGAACCAAAAATCGGCCTTATACGAAGAGGTGGTAAATATCCCCCTTATCGTAACCCTGCCCGGAAAGAAGCATGCAGGCGAAAAACTGCCGCAACTCATCAGCAACGGGGTGGACTTCTTTGCCACAATCTGCGACTGGACCGGAGCCGAAAGCCCGAAAGTACAACAGGAAAATCATTCCGCAAAATAGCAGAAGAGGGTAATCCGCAAGCTCCCCACCAAGACTATGTCATCACCGAAACACGTTTCGACGGCAGCAAAACACGTGGCTGGATGGTACGTACCGAACGTTACAAATACGTGCTGTACGACAAAGGAAGACACCGCGAACAACTGTTCGACATGCAAAACGACAGAGGCGAGACAAGAAACCTGATGATGGAAAACGCTTACGAGAAAGTAGCGCAGCAACATCGAGACATTCTTGAAAACTATATGAATACTTACAAAATCAAGCCTACACGCCCCAAGCTGCACGATGTGCCGGGAAAAGCGCTT
>ENA-OQHF01001863-OQHF01001863.1-human-gut-metagenome-genome-assembly--contig:-NODE-1863-length-11139-cov-2.198057_pt1 | contig 11139 bp, 11 predicted proteins | sample MGYA00242559_ERZ504709 | MGnify/ENA primary metagenome ERZ504709 (study PRJEB26092, sample SAMD00036203) | human gut metagenome | host: Homo sapiens | study: EMG produced TPA metagenomics assembly of... | reverse complement strand
TGCAGTGCTTTGTTGAGCCGTCTGGTATTGATAAGTGCTGTCCGGAGCATTATTCAGATTCACCCTCGGATCATTTTTTAAACGAGAACCAATGTCGCATAGACATTCTGGATATAGATCTCTGTCTCCTCCAGGTCCTCCGTAGAAAGCCGCTCAAAGGCTCCACAAATATTGCTGCATAATCCGGAATTACGATATTCGTCACCAATGTATTATAATCTTCAATTTTCTTCAGCCATCCTTTTCGGATCAGCCAGTTCAGAATCCTTGCCGACGGAGTCTCCAACATATCAAACTCAGTCTCATCTTCCTCCCGCTTAAGTTCGATCTGTTTCTTCATATACAGATCCCGAAGCACCTGAATACAGGCTTCCCTGGTCAGGAAATAATTGCTGTATTGGTATTCTTCATTGATCGCCATCAAAGCCTCAATGTATGTCTCTCTGTTCACAGAACGGAACAGACTCCAGAAACCCTCCGGAATTTCAAAACGTAACTGCATGCCTTGCCTTTCTGTAAATTCATAAATTTTTCCATTATCTATAAGTATACCATATTCTAGTCTCTAAATGGAAAAAATTATTTTTCTTGTTCCACGAATATTCTCAGTAAACGGAAAAAGGAAACCGCAAAAATGATTCCTCATCTTGCGGTTTCCTCGTTTTACCTCTTCTTATACCATACACTCGTGGATCTCTTCTTCTTCAAGACCGATTCCCTGCATGACATTTTTCAGTTCTTCCCTGCATTCCAGTGGTGCGCACCAGGAAAGCCCGCATCCTGCTGAAATACTTCTCGGCACCGGAATCATACGTCCCTGTGCACCAACCTTTTTACATTCTTTTCCATCGCCATCGCATCCGCTGTTGTATGGAATGTGATGACCAGCTTTAACTCTTTTTTTCTCATTATTCAATCACAATTTCAAATTCAGAGCCCTTCTCGGTAGAAGTTGCCTTCTTTCCTTTGTCCTTCGCAAACTTCTCAATGTTCGTCTTCTGGTGAGGTTCGCTCACAAGAACCTTGATCGGTCCGTTTGCATTCTTCAGTGCCTCTGCGGTAAGCATCAGCGGTTCCGGACACGAAAGTCCTCTTGCATCTACTTCTTTCATATTTTTTACCTGCCTTCCTAGCATATCATATTCCTTATGGATTATCTATCCAAATTTTGTAACTTCTGATTATTTTGCCTGTTCTCTCTTGTTCGTAAATGCAATGATAAAGCATGCAATAATACAGATGATACAAGCAACCTTTCCGTTCGGAGTAACTGCTCCCGCAACAACCTTTCCAGTCTCTGCATTCATTGCGGTTCCGCTTGATGCAAGTCCGAAGTTATGGCAAAGTGCTGCTGCAAAGAACATGCCAAGTACTGTCACTGCTGAATCAGAAGAGCCCTGTCCTGCAAGGATCAGCTGGCGAAGCGGGCATCCGCCGGCAAGAACTGCCGCGAATCCTACTGCATACATGCCAAGGATATTCCACAGATGGTTGGAATGTGCAATGATTCCAGGTGTGTTAAATCCAAGTACGAATCTTCCTGTTGCCAGGTTGAAGATCAGCATTACTACAAAAAGACCTGCAATAATTGTAAGAAGATCAAAGTTCTTCATTAAGATCGCATCACGGATTCCGCCGGCGAAGCACATTCTTGATTTCTGAGCAAGTGCTCCGAAAATAAGTCCGCCGATCAGTGACATGATAATTGGTGCATGAAGACTTCCAGGACCTGCTTCACTTGCTTTGAGAAGTGTTGAGCAAGTTGCAAGGATCAGAATACCCAAGCATCAATACCGGAAGCACTGCTCCACTTTCTTTATTCGTCTCATGCGCACGTCCAAAGGCTGAATCCATTTTTCAGGGCAAATGCTCCTGTTCCTACTCCAAGTACAAATCCAATCAGTGCTACCCATGCATTCAGGTCACCTGCTGACATACGGATTACCATACGGAGCGGGCATCCAAGGAAAATCAGGGAACCAATCATAATTACCATACCAAGGATAAAGCGGATCATCGGTGAAGATCCTGCTGTTGAACGGTACTCTTTTGTTGCCACTGAAATAATAAATGCTCCGATCACAAGACCGATGATCTCCGGTCTTGCATACTGTACAACTTCGGCCTGGTGAAATCCCAGAGCTCCTGCCGTATCACGGATAAAGCAGGCAATACAGAATGCCATGTTTGCCGGATTACCAAAGTAAGCCAGACATGCAGCTACAAGCCCACACAGAACCCCCGCAAGTGCAAGCTTCTTCTTTGAATCTGATAAATTCATTTCTCTTCCTCCTTCGTCTTTCTCTCATTCGTCATTTTGACTATTAAAGGCCTTTTTTGTTACCTTATAATTATACCTTTTGCATAACTTTTTGTCCAATTCATAATTAAAATAGACCGATATATATATTGATACTATCAATACTATACCGGTCTTCTATCAATCTCTGATCTTATAAAATTTTACTCTTCTTCTGCAAGCTCGCAGACTGCCCGGATTGCAGTATCCACTTCTTCCTCTGTGTTATAGTGGGAAAAACTGAATCTGACAGCCCCCTGCTCTACGGTTCCAAGCGCCTCATGCATCCGTGGTGCACAGTGTCCTCCTGAACGGGTAGAAATCCCATAATCTGTCAGAAGTGCATCGCTGACCTCTCCCGAATCATAATCTCTGATATTCAGGCTCACTACCGCACAGCGGTCCATGCTGCTGAAACTCCCCATAAATTTGACTCCCGGGATTTCTTTTACCCCTTCATAAAACCGTTTCATCAATGCCTGTTCCTTTGCACGGATCGTATCAATTCCTGTTTCTTCCAGATATCCGATCGCAGCATCCAGTCCGGCAATTCCGTGTCCGTTAAGTGTTCCTGCTTCCAGTGCTGTCGGCATCTCTTCCGGCTGTGTCTTACTATAGGTCTGCACACCGGTACCGCCTGAAAGAAGCGGCCGGACATGAACGCCTTTTCTCACGTACATTCCACCGGTCCCCTGCGGTCCCAGAAGTCCCTTATGGCCGGTAAAACACAGAATATCAATATGCATCTTCTGCACATCGATCGGAAATACACCGGCAGTCTGTGATGCATCTACCACAAACAACAGACCATGCTTCTGGGCAATCTCCCCGATCCGCTCCACATCCACTTTGTTTCCCGTCAGATTAGAACCATGGGTACAGACAATTGCTTTTGTATTCTCTTTGATTGCTTTTTCAAAATCTGCATAATCCAGAGTTCCTTTTTCATCACATCCAAGGAATGTCACTTCAACTCCCTTTTTCTCCATCTCATAAAGTGGTCGGAGAACAGAGTTATGTTCCAAAACCGTAGAGATCACATGGTCTCCCGGATTTAAGATCCCCTTGATCGCAATATTCAGACTCTCCGTTGAGTTCATGGTAAATACGATCTGTCTTGCATCTTCCGCCCCGAAAAAACCTGCAAGCTTCTCTCTTGTGTCATATACGGTTCTTGCTGCTCCGAGAGATGCCTCATTGACACCTCTTCCTGCATTCCCCATTGAGCACATTGCTGCGGTGATCGCATCAATTACTTCCTGTGGTTTGCGCATTGTGGTTGCTGCATTATCTAAATATATCATATTGATCCTCTTTTCATTTCCCCATATGTGCATCTGGATAAAAATTCCTTTACAATCCGGATCAGATGCTCTGCTGCTGCAGGCAGCTGATAATTTTTATTGTATACAAGGTTCAGATAACGACTGCTTTCGTCCTTCTGTAACGGGAATTCCAGAACCTGTCCGGTCCGGATTTCCTCTTCTGCTGCAAGTTTTGATATGATCGTGATTCCAAGCCCACTCTTTACTGACCTTTTTATCGCTTCCGGATTCTCGATGCTTGCTACAATATTGAGAGTATCAGGCATAATTCCTGCTTTTCTCAATATTTTTTCTGTTTCCTTGCGGGTTCCCGATCCTTCTTCCCGCATAATGACCGGTTCATTCTTTATCCATGTTGCTGTCTTATAGCGCTTCTGTATTTCCTGATAAAACTCGGTATTCGGCATAATACAATCAGTTCATCCTGATAAAAAGGCATATATCTGCAATACTTTTTTTCAAGTACCGTACCTGTGAATCCAATATCTACCATATGCCCTGCTACCTGTTCAACAATCACCGCAGCTGTCATTTTCTGAAATCCGGAACTGCTCATCCGGATAAGTCTCTCTGAATTTCGCCAGAATCGCCGGAAGAACATACTGTGCCGGAATCGTAGAGGTCGCAATTGTAATACATTTTTCCTCACAATGCGCATCCTTGGAAAATACCTGCTCGATTTCTTTTTCGAGTTCCACCATCTGGCGCGCATACTGATATAATTGCTTTCCTTCTTCCGACAATTTTACTTCCTTTGTATTTCTGACAAAAAGCCGTGAGTCCAGTTCTTTCTCCAGAGAAGAGATATGTGCACTGACCGTTGGCTGCGTCAGGAATAAAAGCTTTGCCGCTTTTGAAAAACTTCCCGACTCAGTTACCTTAACAAATGCCTCCAGCTGCTTTAAATTCATAAATATGCCACCCTCTCACTTTCTCCGCCTGTCTTCTTTGTCACCTTAATGCTGTCCATATATTCTAAAATCGGTTTCGCACTCTTTCTGCTTGTTGAGAACATATCTCTCACCTGTGCGATCGTGATCAGATTTTCTTCCTTCAGATGATTCTGGATTTTTCCCTTCGCTTCATCCATCAGGTGTTTCATTGTAAACATCTCTTCATTGATACGGATTACTTTTCCTTCGTCAATCATCATGAGAACCACATCTTCCGCTGTCTGGCGCGGAATTTTTCCAAAATCAATCTCTGAAAATCTCACAAAATCATATCCTGCTTTTTCAAATGTATCTTCGATCAGCTTCTCTGTCTGAAGATACATCGCGTCCTTCGGAACTTCATATCCCGGAAGTGAAAGATATTCTTCCCTTCTTCCATAGACATTTTCTTCCGTCATTCTTTCGATATACGCATCAAATATGTTTGGTTTGATCTTTTTCAGGAATGTATTGTGAATTTCTGCTTTCTTCATTCCATATCGGTATGGATGCTCACTGTGATATTTCTGCAGTGCCTCCTCTATCTTCTGACGTACTGCAAATTCGCTGTCTCTGTGCCACAAATATGTGTCCTTCTTCATTGGGAATACAAAGATTGTGCCCGATTCTTCCAGTTCTTCAAGATACTCCTTCAGTTCATCTACGGAATGTGCCATCACCTTTGCAAGCTCAGCAAGTGTGATCATCGTGTCGCCGTGTTCTTTGATCTGAAGCTCCATAACATCGCCAAGTGAACCGGATTCTTTTTTCTTCAGTTCTTCGATTGCCTGTGCATCAAAACGTTTCTTACGCACCGGATTCGGTTCCAGAACGATCCCGCCTCCGATAGTCTCCATCGGCGAATAGAAACGTACTACAAAACGGTCGCCTCGTTTGACCGCAATCTCTTCTTCCAGTCTGAGCTGTACCAGTCCCTCTTCTCCCGGTCCGATCTGCTCCTTATCCAGCAGAACAGCACGGCAGAGGATCTCACTCGTACCCAGTGTATAAATGCAATCTCTCATGATTTGTAAGGATACGCATGGAGTCTTCCAGAACTTTCAGCTTCACATCCAGAAGATCTGTATTTTTCATACTGTTCTTCGGCGCAAGCACACACCCTCTGCGAATCTCCTTTTTCTTCACATTTGACAGATTGATCGCCACTCTCTGTCCGGCATAGCATTTGTCCTGATTCTGCCCATGTACCTGAATATTACGAATCTTGCACTCTTTTCCGATCGGATACATTTCCAGAACGTCTTCCCTGGTGATCGTACCGGAGATAAGTGTCCCTGTGATAATTGTCCCAAAGCCTGACAGGGTAAATGCCCGGTCAATCGGAAGTCTTGGAATAGTCTGTGTATCCTTTGCAACCACCTCATCCGACATCAGTTGCTGGATCGTATCCGTCAGTTCATCAAGCCCCTGCCCGGTTGCAGCCGATACTTTAACAACCGGTGCACCTTCCAAAAAAGTACCTTCCAGTTCTTCCTGGATTTCTTCCTCAACGAGTTCCAGCCATTCTTCATCGACCAGATCACACTTGTTGATCACCAGAATGCTCTTCTTGATCCCAAGGAGTCCCAGAATGTCCATATGTTCTCTTGTCTGCGGCATGATACCTTCATCCGCTGCCACAACCAAAAGTACCAGATCCATTCCGACAACTCCCGCAACCATGTTGTTGATAAATTTTTCATGTCCCGGAACATCAATGATCCCTACACGGTCTCCATTTTTCAGATCAAAATAAGTAAACCCGAGGTCAATGGTGATCCCTCTTCTCTGTTCTTCTTCCCACCGGTCCGTGTTACGTCCGGTAAGTGCTTTTATCAGTGTCGTTTTCCCGTGGTCAATGTGACCTGCGGTTCCTACGATAATGTTTTTCATAATAATTCTCCCAGCATCTCTGCTATCTTCTTAAAGTAGCAGGATTCAATTGTCCGCACATCCAGATAAATCGTGTCGTTGGCTGTACGCGGAATGATTGGCATAGAAAGATGCCGCATCTCTTCTTCCAGCTTCGGTACACTGATATTCTCCGGCTTAATCGTAACTGCCATACTCGGAATGCGTTCAAGTGGAAGAGAGCCTCCGCCGATCTGTGATTCACACGGTTCCATCCCGATCGTTGCAGCAAGATGTGCATTCTGCAAAATCCGTTTCAGGGATCTTGCACGCTTTTCCACATCCTCTTTGGACTCTGTGATCATACGCAGTACCGGAAGATTCTGGATTGCCTTTTCTTCTGATAAATATTCCTGTAATACCAGTTCCAGTGCTGCTGCTGTGAATTTATCAATTCGCAGTGCACGTGTCAGCTGATTCTTCTTCATCTGGTCAATATATTTCTTTTTACCGATGATGATTCCAGCCTGTGGACCACCGAGCAGCTTGTCTCCGCTGAAGCATACAACGTCCGCTCCCTTACGGATAGAATCCTGAACCGTCGGTTCATAGGTCAGTCCGTATTTACTCAGGTCGATCAGCACACCGCTTCCAAGATCTTCGATGATCGGAATATCATGTTCCTGTGCAATCGGAACCAGTTCGTCAATCGTAACCGTCTCTGTAAATCCAACAATACGGTAGTTGCTTGTATGAACCTTAAGAAGTGCCTTTGTCTCCTCTGTGATCGCTTCTTCATAATCAGAATAATGTGTCTTATTCGTCGTTCCGACTTCCACAAGTGAAGCTCCGCTCTGCTCCATTACATCCGGAATCCGGAATTTGCCACCGATCTCAACCAGCTCTCCGCGAGATACTACAACTTCCCCTCCTTTTGCCATTGAACTTAAGATCAGCATAACAGCCGCAGCATTGTTGTTGACCGCCATCGCAGCCTCTGCCCCGGTCAGTTTGCAAAGCAGTTTTTCAAATGAGAGTATCTCTCTCCACGTGCTCCTGCTTCCAGATTATATTCCAGATTGGAGTAACCACTCACAATTCCTGCCAGTCTCTCAACATGCTCCTTACTGATCGGTGCACGGCCGAGATTGGTGTGGAGAACTGTTCCTGTTCCGTTGATCACCATTTTCATATTCGGCTCATGCAGCTTTCCGGCATGTCGTTTTATATTCTGCGTAAGCATCCCGATCTGCGCTTTTGCTTCCTCTTCTTCCTCGCACTTTCCGATAAATGTTCTGAGCGCATCCATCTCTTCACGGATCACATCCATCACAAATTCACGTCCATATACATCAATCAGATTCTGTATCTCCTGTTCTTCAAGCAGAATATCTACTTTCGGAATACTGCGAAATAATAAATTTTTATTCATTTTCTCCTCTACCTCTTTGGATTCCTAGTGCAGCCGAATCAGTTTATCGCTCTTTTCTGTTACGGTTCCGATCAGGGATACCTTGGTATCCAGCCTCTTCTTCTCGAATGCTTCCATCACGGCTTCCGCATACTGCGCTTCCACGCTGATGAGCAGTCCACCTGATGTCTGCGGATCATATAACAGATCGATAAAATGATCTTCTACATTTCTGAAATCTACTTTCTGATAATGAATATCCCTTGTTCTTGTAAGCCCCCGCCGGAACAAGGCCCATCTTTGCATAGCTGATTGCTTCATCAAGATATGCAATATCGTGAACATTCAGTTCAAATGTCACATTGCTTGCCTCTGCCATTTCAACACAGTGACCTAAAAGACCAAATCCTGTAATATCCGTACATGCATTTACAGGGAAATGATCCACAACTTCTTTTGCTTTTTTATTTAAAGAAGACATGACAATCTCAGCTTCCCTGATTGCGGCTGCAGATGCCATCTCTCCTTTGATTGCCGTATTAACAATTCCTGTTCCGACCTGTTTGGTAAGGATCAGCACATCCCCCGGTTTACATCCGTAATTCTTAAATATCTTCTTCGGATGTACAAATCCAGACACACAAAGTCCGTACTTCGGCTCATCATCCTGTACTGTGTGTCCACCAACCAGAACAGCTCCTGCCTCTTTTACCTTATCGGCTCCACCGGCAAGAATATCTCCTAAGATCTGTGGATCAAGACAGTTCGGAAATCCTACGATATTAAGTGCTACCTTCGGCTCTCCTCCCATTGCGTAAACATCACTGAGCGAGTTTGCTGCTGCAATCTGTCCAAACATATACGGATCATCCACGATCGGTGTAAAGAAATCTACCGTCTGAATCATCGCAATATCATCTGTAACCTTATAAATCGCAGCATCATCTGATGTCTCGATTCCGACGATCAAATTTTCATCTTCAAATTTTGGTAACTTACCCAGAACCTGGGCGAAGGGTCTTCCGGACCTACCTTTAGCGGCTTCACCCGGAAGTTTTTGCATACTGTGTCAGTCTTACTTTTTCTTTATTCATTGTTTATCCCCAACTTATACTTTGTAATTTAACATGTTACCTACCGCAAAAAATGCGCACATAGACACATTCTATCATTGGTATTTTCTATTGTAAAGACTGCTTTTGCAATTCATACTTTTCTATGATCAATTCTCTCACATGTTCAGCCGCCGCCGGAAGTTTGTAGTTCTTATTGTATACAAGATTCAGGTTCCGACCGCTGCCAGCCTGTGAAAACGGGAATTCCAGAACTTCTCCTGACTGGATCTCATCTGCAGCCGCAAGTCTTGAAATGATCGTAATGCCAAGACCGCTTTTGACAGATCTCTTGACCGCTTCCGGATTCTCAATTGTCGCAACAATGTTCAAATCATCCAAAGAGATTCCCATCTTTTTTAATTGCTTTTCTGCTTCTTTTCTGGTACCGGATCCCTCCTCACGCATGATCAGAGGTTCTCCTTCCAGCCATTTTAAATCCTTCTGCTCTTTTACGATTTTCTGATATTCTTTCGTATTCGGCATAATAACAACCAGATCATCCTGGTAAAACGGTATGTATTTACAATTTGCTTTTTCGATTACTGTACCGGAAAATCCAATGTCAACCAGATGCGATGCTACCTGTTCAATGACAGTACTGCTGTCACTTTCTACGATTCTGAACTGTTCTTCCGGAAATCTCTCCCGGAATTTCACCAGAATATCCGGCAAAATATTACTGCGCCGGTATCGTAGATGTTGCTGATCGTAATACATCTTTCTTTCTGCTCTGCTGCTTTTGAAAACATTGACTGGATTTCCTGTTCCAGTTCGATCATCTGACGTTGCATACTGATAAAGTGTCTTTCCATCCTCAGATAATTTGACAGTCTTGGTATTACGCACAAACAATCTCACTTTCAGTTCTTTTTCAAGTGTCTGTATATGTGCACTTACTGTTGGCTGTGTCAGATATAGTTCCTGTGCTGCTTTTGAAAAGCTCTTTGAATCGGATACTTTAATAAATGCTTCCAGCTGCTTTAAGTTCATAATTATTCCCTCTCTCTATTCGATCAAATTCGTATAAATACAACCTCTCTGGATTCCTTTATTTCCTTTGATCAAATCGCGCAGCCACATCCATCTTCTACTATCCGATATCAAATACCAGAGAGCAAAGTGCATCTGCCCGAACAGACAAATTCTTTCTGTCCAGGAGGTTACCATCTTCAGTTTTTAACAACTTGTCCAGAACCTGAACAAGGGTCCTTCGACCTGCTTTGACGCCTCAACATGATGTCCTTGTACACTGTGTCTCTCTGATATCTTTATTCATACTTAATTTCTCAACTTTTCTTAAATATTCTCTGTCCGTTATACGGACTTCTTTGTTATATAGTTCTCAAACTATGGTCTGATGATCTTTCCTGCTTCAGCCATAGATTCAACAATACTGTACATATTGGTTACACCACCAACAACAAGCTTGTCTTTTAAGTGATAGTAGTCAAGACATGTACCACATGTAAGAATCTCTACGCCCTGTGCCTCCAGAGACTTCAGATCTTCAATAGAATCTGATCCTTCTGTTGTAAGAGTAGCTCCTCCATTGTAGAAAAGCATCTTCTTCGGAAGTGTATCAAGCTGTGTAACTGCATAAATAAATCCCTTGATCAGGACTTTACCAAGTTCATCATTACCTGTTCCCATACGGTCAGAAGATACAACTACAATGAGGTCTCCCTTCTGATCCGGTGTACATACAACTTCTGCATCTGCTGCCGGTGCTCCCTGCATCTTGATCGTTACTTTGTATTCTTTTTCTCCAAGCTTTTCAGAGCTTACTTCTCCGCCCTGTTCTTTTGCCAGCTTTGTAACATTCTGTACAGCAATCTCATTATCTACTAGTACTTCAATTGTCTCCGGTCCTGTAAGAGCCTGCATTGCCTTTTTTGTTTTGATTACCGGAATCGGGCAGTTATCTCCCATTGCGTTAACTGTAATCATTGTATATTTCCACCTTTCTTTTATTTAAATATACCATTTCTTACGCACACTATAGATACATACTATCACTTCTAGCTGGAAAGGTAAATGGTACTTTTTATACTATTTTGGACCTTTTTTGTCGTTATTCTGGACTTCCAGGACACGATAGCCACCCTGAACATAATATGCCGGCTTCATCTGTCCCTTTTTGAACTCTGTCAGGAATTCATCCATCGTTCTGACCTCATTTGGAAAATATGTCGCACACACACCGACT
>ENA-OQHF01001861-OQHF01001861.1-human-gut-metagenome-genome-assembly--contig:-NODE-1861-length-11147-cov-3.244465_pt1 | contig 11147 bp, 11 predicted proteins | sample MGYA00242559_ERZ504709 | MGnify/ENA primary metagenome ERZ504709 (study PRJEB26092, sample SAMD00036203) | human gut metagenome | host: Homo sapiens | study: EMG produced TPA metagenomics assembly of... | reverse complement strand
ATACCACCCTTTCCGAGGCAGAAAAAGATCGCAGAAACCTCACTTACCGCAGTATGGTCATTCATTTTCTGTCGACAAGACATTACCGTCTGCACACATACTCGCAGTATGATGGTATGCGTATGGCATGTTTTCATCCAATCGTGCTTGATACGTTCCACCACCCGGTTGAAAAGACAAACTTTATCCTTGATCTGATCGTTTCTAGTCATCTGGCAACACTGACACACTCCGTTATGGTTTCCTATCTGGCGGAGGCGCTTTTAAAATATATTTTCGATGATAAGCCAGAGCTTCTGATCTGCCCGGCACTTGGTTCGACGGTTTCTGAAATTCAGAAAAACCGCACGCATATCATTGATTTCGCCGTGCAGGGTTCGATGCTTCACGATATCGGTAAAAACGGAATCGTCCCGATCATCAACACGCAGCACCGCAGGCTGACGGATTACGAGTTTGACCTGATCCGCATGCATCCGGAAACGGGAGCAAAGGATCTCGCCTCTGTTCCTGATTTTGCGTGTTATGCAGATATCGCACATGGACATCACCGCACTTATGACGGCACAGGCGGTTATCCGGATGACTTTGACATCCTCCATTCACCGTGCCGCCCGGTCATTGATCTCGTGCACATCTGTGACTGCCTGGATGCCGCTACGGATTACTTAAGCCGCAACTATCACAATGCAAAAGATTTTGATACCGTGCTTTCGGAACTGGCGGATGGCCGTGGCATCACAGTATAATCCGAATATCATTGACCTGATCCTGGATCATCCGGATCTTCAGAAAGAGCTTGCCTCTTTAATCGGACCAAACCGCGAAATATCTATTATGATGTATAACCGCACTTTTGCGAACAAACAAAAATAACCATGCGATTTTAACCGCATGGTTATTTTTTCAGAAAAAAAGATAGCTATCGGCTAGCTATCTTTTAGGAGAAGGTATTTTACTATGGGGTATAGCAAAAAATATATATAATGTATTGGGGGGTTTTTACAGTAATTATAATAGCATGAGCGGCAGGATAAGTGTGCACAAATTTGAAGTTTTTTTACCGCCCAAACTATACAAAATAAACAGTACCTTAGTACCAGTTTAAAAAACTGGTACTAAAATTATGCACAAACGATTGCGCATCAGATTTCCCAATAGTTTTCATGGAAGATCACTTTGCGGTAAGTTCCGAAGGTCAGCCAGTGGTTCCAGAATTCTGTATCCGTCTCTCCCTGTCCATATCCGTCTAAGAATGCCTGCAGATCTTTCTGCGATTTCACATTCACGGCAAATCCTCTTCCGTTGACAACCGGAACTCCTGAGTAGCGGTAATCTGCTAATGGAAGGATCGCCTCGATCTTATTGTCACGCACCTGTACGGCAGCCTGATCTCTTAAGATCAAAATATCAAAGTACTCCGGATATTCATAAGTCTCGCTCTTCGTCGGGATCTCATCTCCCACGGTGTAGGTCTTCTGCTCCGGTTTATGTTTCGCAATCAAAGATTTCTCCATGTTATAGTAAAACTCCTCGAAAATATCTCCGCGCGCTTTTAAGTCTCCGTAAACAAATACCGGTTCCTCTGTCTCATTGCCGCTTGCAAACTGCTCCACGACACCGCAGGCGGAAGTCATGTTGGTCACACGGTCGATTAAAATCAGTTCACCCATGGTCTTATGTTTTTTGAATACATCAAGCGGTATCTTTTCGTCTAACACAATGCTGCAGACTGCGATCTCATTTTTTCCCAATATATCGGTTGGATGATGCTCCCCGGTATTGACATCGATCTTATAGGAGATCTCTGTCACAGTTCCTGTGATCAGTTTGGTTCCGAGTTTGATAAAGTAATCGCCTCCGGCTGACAGGTTATTGTCATCCATCCAGAGAAGCGTTGTCGTAAATTTCTGCGCCGCCGTGATGCCGCTGCCATTTTCCAACACACATCCTCTTGAGACGTCGATCTCTTTGTCTAACTGGATCGTAACCGGCTGTCCGGTCTGTGCGGTATCCGCCTCTTTTCCGGCTACTAAAATGCTCTTTACACTGGCGGTCTCATTGCCCGGCAGTACCGTTAAGGTATCACCCACATGCACCTCTCCGGCCTCGATCTGTCCCTGGAAACCACGGAAAGTATGGTTCGGACGGCACACGCGCTGTACCGGCATATAAAATCCCTGCTCTTTTGCCTTTTCAGTCACATCGACTTCCTCAAGGTAAGTTAAAATCGGTTCGCCGGTGTACCATGGAATGTTATCGGATTTCTTTGTGACGTTATCGCCCTCTGTCGCAGATACCGGAATGATCTTGACGCTCTCCAGTCCAAGTTCGCCGGCAAGCTGTAAAATCTCTGCCTGGATCGCATTAAATTTTTCCTGGTCATAGCCGATCAGATCCATCTTGTTTACCGCAAATACAAAGTAGCGGATTCCCATCAGCGCACAGATCCTTGCATGACGTCTTGTCTGCACCAGCACACCCTGTGTCGCATCCAGAAGAATGATCGCAAGGTCCGCAAAGGAAGCTCCCACTGCCATGTTTCTGGTGTACTCTTCATGACCAGGTGTATCTGCCACGATAAAGCTTCTGCGGTCTGTTGTAAAATAACGGTATGCAACGTCGATCGTGATACCCTGTTCACGCTCTGCCATCAGACCGTCAAGCAGCAGGGAATAATCGATGGCCCCCTCTCTGCTTCCGACTTTACTGTCTAATTCGAGTGCTTTTTCCTGATCTGCATAAAGCAGTTTTGCATCGTATAAAATATGTCCGATCAGTGTGGATTTTCCGTCATCCACACTACCGCAGGTGATAAATTTAAGTAAACCTTTCATCTAGAAATACCCCTCCCTTTTTCTACGTTCCATGCTGCCTGCCGCCTCGTTGTCGATCACGCGGCTGGTACGTTCTGAAGATACGGCTGCAAGTGTCTCGTCAATAATCTCATCCAAAGTCTCCGCATCGGATTCCACACCACCGGTCAGCGGATAACATCCCAATGTACGGAAACGGACTTTTTTTCATCTCCGGCTTCTCACCCTCACGGAATTTGAAGCGGTCATCATCCACCATAATGATGTTGCCGTCTCTGTATACGACCGGACGCTCTTTTGCAAAATAAAGCGGTACGATCTCAATGTTCTCACGTTTGATGTACTGCCAGATATCTTTTTCTGTCCAGTTTGAGATCGGGAATACACGGATGCTCTCGCCTTTATTGATCTTGGTGTTATACAGTTTCCACATCTCCGGTCTCTGGTTTTTCGGGTCCCATGCCTGCGCCTCGTTACGGAAGGAGAAGATTCTCTCTTTCGCACGGGATTTTTCCTCGTCACGGCGGCCGCCGCCAAATGCTGCAGTAAACTCATATTTTTTAAGCGCCTGTTTTAATGCCTGTGTTTTCATGATGTCGGTGTAAGCGGAACCGTGGTCAAACGGGTTGATGCCGGCGTCCACACCTTCCTGATTGGTGTAAACTAACATCTCAATGCCGTTCTCTTTTGCGATGCGGTCACGGAACTCGATCATCTCACGGAATTTCCAGGTCGTATCGATATGTAAAAATGGGAAGGCGGCTTCTCCGGGTAAAATGCTTTCATGGCGAGGTGCAGCATTACCGAGCTGTCCTTTCCTATGGAGTAAAGCATTACCGGTTTTTCGCATTCAGCAGCTACTTCGCGGATGATGTAGATCGCCTCTGCCTCCAGTTCGTCCAAATGTGATAATCCACTCATAAAATATCCTCCTCTATTTTGCTGTGTTTTAATATTTGTTGGCGTCTTTTTTATTGATCCGTACGACGGTCTTGTTGCCGTCGGGTGCGGTGACAGTCCAGAGGCGGTAGTCACCGTCCTCTCTGGTGGTTAGGGTGCTGCCTCTGCCGCCGATGTCGGCCCCTAAGAAGAAGTCTATGGCTTCGGCCCTGCATTCTTTGACGCAGGAGGTGCAGCCCCAGCAGTCTCTCGGCTCTTTGATGTATGCCTTGCCGTCTGCGTCTGCCTTGATCAGATTTCCCGGACAGACTTCGATGCAGCGTCTGCATTTTACGCATTTACTTTTATTGATCGCTATGCTCACAGGGTACCTCCTTTCTGACCAAAATCCGGTGTCTGTGTCAGATCACGGAACAGAATTTTGATTTTACCGTTTTCATAGACGGAATTGACTGCTTTTTTATCCCAGTCATCTTTTGTTCCCGGATAGTCCATGTTCTGTCCGAAACCGCGCCAGCGTGTCTCTTTCCGCGCTTTTAGATGTGCAATGACGCTTTTACATACGACTAAGCGTTCCTTTACTTCGTAAATATGTAACAGGTCATCCGTATCTTTTGCGGTCAGATCTTTGGTCAGTGCGAAAAGCTGGTCAATTTTTCTTCCGCGATATTGAGCTGTTTCTCATTGTAGCGGTAATTCGTCCCGATCCCGCCTGCGTAGGCATCCATGACTTTCTGCATGGCTTCCTCGATCTGTTCCGTGCCAAAGAATGATTTTTTCTCTGCAAAACAGGACTCATATTCCTGATCGACTGCCTGTGCCAGCTTTTCTAACTGTTCCTTTGAATCCTGTCCTTCTGACTGCTGACCTTCCTCTTCCTGCTTCAGATCCTTTAGAATCGTCTCCGCCGCGATCTCGCCCTCCACGAGTGCTCCGGTCACATATTTCTGCGGGCATCCTCCGGCGACATCCCCGGCTGCATAAAGTCCTTTTAATGTGGTTCTTCTCGCATCGTCGATCCAGTAGCCGCTTGCGGTATGACCACCCACGATGTAAGGCTCGGTGCCCTCGATCTCGACATCCTGCTCATTCGGCTCTTTTCCGCTCTCGATCCATTTTAAAGTCTGGCTCGGTGCCATATTTAAATATGCCTTTAACAGATCTTTGCCCTGCTCTTCCTTAATGCCTTCCGTATGCAGGTAACACGGGCCTCTTCCCTCCTGATTCTCCGCCACGGTACCGTAGACACGCTCCTCAGTCGTAATGCCATATTTCGTCTCATAGACCTCTCCGAGGGAGTTGATCTGTTTTGCCCCGACGCCCTGTGCGATCGTTCCGGTCGGTGCGATCGTATCTTTACAGCGGAGTGCAATAAAACGCATCTCAAAAGTCGTCATTTCTGCTCCGGCTAAAATTCCCATCGCGTATCCCGCTCCGGTGTTAAACGGCGGATACCACATCTTGTGTCTTGAAAATCCCGGATTGTTCGGGCGGTAAAGTCCTGCCGCTCCGCCGGTCGCACATAAAACTGCTTTTGCAGAAAAAATGTATGCTATCTTCTCATTGACGTCAAATCCGTATGCCCCGGTCACTTTATCCTGCTCTGTAATGTAATCCGTGATGTTCACATGATTGATGACTTTCACGTTTTTCTGTGCTTTCACAGCCTCCGCTAAGATCGGCTTGATGTTCTCGCCGTTGATCTTGATATTCCGGTTACCTCTTGTCACATATTTTCCGTTTTCATCTTTTAAAATAACAAGCCCTAACTCCTCTAACTTCGCTGTCACACGGTTGAGTCCCTGCGACATGGAGAGCAGCAGGTCTTTTCTCACAATGCCATTGGCATCCTTCGTGGCATAGTCGACATAATCTTCCGGCTTTCTTCCCTCCGTGATATATGCGTTCAGGGCATTGACGCCGGCTGCAAGACAGCCGCTCCTTATGATATTCGCTTTTTCCGCAATCACAACCTTAAGCTCCGGGTTTTGCTCTGCGATAGTCAGTGCCGCATAACAGCCGGAAGTTCCACCGCCGATGATCAGCACATCCGATGTAATGATTTCTGTTTTCATATAATTCTCCATTTCTGCACAGTTTTTTGCGCATATCAAGTTTGTGCCGGAGCACAAATCTTGCGTGTGAAAAATCTTATTTTTCACACTGATCCCCTTAAATGTAAAACAGCTTCTCTGTTTCAATATTGGCATTTTCTATAATGTTTACATTCTGTGTGCCGTTTTCACCTGCCGGGAATGCAAACACCTGATAAATGAACACATTGACACGCTCGCCCTCTGTGATCGATGCCTCCTCTAACCTGCGGTTTGCCACAAGCAGCACATCATGTACTCTTACATGAAGTTCGACCTCTCTGCCGCGAAACATCACGCGCTCCACAACACCTTCCTCCACGGAAGAAGAAAAGCGGCTCTGCTCTGTCTTTTTTGTGACACTCACATGTTCCGGTCTCACCACCGCATGAAGCCCCTCACCTAATTCCTCATACCCATGGAAGCTGGTGATATTGCTGATTCTGGTCGGACTTCCCATGAACTCTGTGACAAACGGTGTCTTCGGCTGGCTGTAGATTTCGATCGGCGTTCCCGCCTGTTCGATATGTCCATGGTTGGTTATGATGATCTCATCTGCAACCTCAATTGCCTCATCCTGATCATGCGTGACAAAAATGCTGGTGATGCCGACTCTCGTAATCATCTCCCGAAGCCAGCTTCGAAGTTCCTGACGTACTTTTGCGTCAATGGCTGCAAACGGTTCATCTAAAAGAAGAAGTTCCGGGTTCGGCGCTAAGGCTCTCGCAAATGCAACCCTCTGTCTCTGTCCGCCGGATAACTGGTTCGGATAGCGCTTCTCAAATCCCTTTAACCCGACTAATTCCACCAGTTCATCCACACGCCGTCTGATATCTGCCTTTTTCCATTTTTTTACATCCAGTCCAAATGCTATGTTATCATATACGGTCATGTAGCGGAACAGCGCATAGTTCTGAAACACAAATCCGATCCCGCGCTCACTCGCCGGTACATCATTGACGACTCTTCCATCAATGATGATCTCCCCCGAATCCGCATGTTCTAATCCGGCAAGCATTCGAAGGATCGTCGTCTTTCCGCTGCCACTCGGTCCGAGCAGCCCGATCAGCTTTCCTTTTCCAATTCCAAAATTGATGTCGTCGGATGCCTGAAAATCTTTATACTTTTTATTCACATGCCTAAGTTCTACATAATTTTGTTCCGCCATAATCCGCTCCATTTCCAGTAGTACATTTACTGCCATGCTGCACCAGCTGCTATGCTGCGCCAGCTGCTATGATGCGCCAGCTGCTATGATGCGCCAGCTGCTATGATGCCTTAACTGCGCTGCTGTTACTTTTCTTCTCTGGCAGCCCTGCCTACGCTTCTTTGCCCTTGTGCTCCAACACACTCCGAAGCACTAAGATCACGACTGCCATACACACTAAGATCGCCGATACCGCAAACGCTCCGGTAAAATCATATCCCTGATACAAAAGTTCAATGTAAAGCGGCATCGTATTTGTTTTTCCCTGAAGGTGACCGGACAAAACAGATACCGCACCAAACTCTCCCATCGCTCTTGCCGTACAGAGCACGATTCCGTAAAGCAATGCCCATTTGATATGTGGGAAGGTAATTTTCCGGAAAATCGTAAATCCGTTTGCTCCCATCAGTGCAGCCGCTTCCTCCTCGTCGGTGCCAAGTGTGGAGAGCACCGGGATGATCTCCCTCGATATAAACGGAAATGTCACAAACACTGTTGCAACCACGATTCCCGGTACCGCAAAGATCATTTTGATCCCCGCCGACCGCAGATACTCATAAAGGATACTCTGCCGTCCAAAGGTCAGGATATAGATCAGTCCGGCAATAACCGGTGAGATTGTAAGCGGAAGATCAATCAGCGTTGACAAGATCTTTTTGCCATGAAACTGGAATCGCGTGATACACCAGGATGCCGCAATTCCAAATATGGTGTTGACCACCACCGCGATCAGCGTTACTTCCAATGTAAGACCGATTGCCTTTAATGCATAATAATCGGTGACTGACGCCACAAATACTTTAATGCCCTCCCCAAACGCTGTGACAAGGACGTAGGTGAGCGGCAGGATCAACATCACTATGAGAAATAATGTGCTGATACCGATTAAGATCCATTTAAGTGGCCCTGAATTTTTTCTGATCTCCATAGCTTTCTCCTTCCTGTGATCTGATTTCTGCAAAACCTGACAGATATTCTGCCTGTCTCCATACATCTATCCTGCAATTTAGCTGCTATGCAACCTGGTTGCTATGCAATTCCGCTGACGATCTTTGACGCCCGGCTTTGCAGCCATGCATTGATAAAAAGGATCACAAACGCTGCCGCTAACATGACAAGAGCGATCGAAGTTGCACTCGCATAATCAAATTCCTGAAGCTTTGACATGATCATCAGCGGTGCGATCTCTGTCTCATAAGGGGTATTTCCTGCAATAAATACCACGCTTCCATATTCGCCAAGTCCTCTCGCAAAGGACATCGTAAATCCGGCGATCAGGGATGGTAAAATCTCCGGCAGGATCACACGGAACATCGTCTGCCTGCTGTTTGCACCGAGGATATTTGCCGCCTCCTCATACTGGATATCTATTTTTTCCAAAACCGGCTGCACCGCCCGCACAACAAACGGAATTCCGATAAACACCAGCGCCACGATGATTCCGAGTCTTGTATACGCGATCTTAATTCCGAACTTCTGAAAAAATGCTCCTACCCAGCCCTCCGTCGTAGTCAGGTGTGTCAGTGCGATACCGGCAACTGCGGTCGGCAGTGCAAATGGAAGTTCGATGATGCCATCCATGATCGCTTTTCCGGGAAAATCATATCTTACAAGCACCCAGGCGATGATCATACCCATGACCGCATCGATCGCCGCCGCCACGAATGCAGTAAAAAAACTGACTGCATAGCTCGATAACACACGCGGTCTTGTGATTGTATCAAGAAATTCAGGAAATGAAAGTTTTGCTGAAAATACGACCAGCGAACATAACGGAATAATCACGATCAGTCCAAGCATTGTTATGGTAATTCCAAAAGACAGGCCAAAACCCGGTATGACTCTTTTATTTTTACTTTTACGCATGCAATCCTCCCTCTTCACTACCTGTTACGTTCATAGATCGTGTCAAAGATACCGCCATCCGAAAAATGTTTCTCTATCACAGCATCCCATCCGCCAAAGTGACTGATATCTGCCATAGCAACATCCGTCACCATCCATTTTCCATCGGAAGGAACTTCTGTGATCTCATGTGTTCCCTCCTCCGTGTAAAACTGTTTTGCAATGTCCTGATCTGCCGGACGGTAATAATTTTCTCCTGCAAGCTTCTGTGCTTCATCGGAATACAGGTAATTCAAATATTCCTCCGCAACAGCCCGGCTGCCTCTTCTGTCAACCACTTCATCTACAACAGCTACCGTCGGCTGACAGAGCACCGATGCCGATGGAACAACGATCTCGTATTCTCCCGGTTCCTCCTGCATGGATAAAAATGCTTCATTCTCCCATGCAATCAGGACGTCACCCTGGCCATTCTCAATGAATGTGGTCGTTGAACCGCGTGCCCCGGAATCTAAGACCAGCACATTCTGATATAGTGTTTTCATATGCTCTGTGATGTCTTCCTCACTCTCGCCCTGTCCTTCAAAATAGTACCATGCCGCGAGATAATTCCACCTTGCTCCACCGGAAGTCTTTGGGTTCGGAGTGATAACACTGACATCCGATCTTAAAAGGTCATCCCAGTCTTTGATCTGTTTTGGATTTCCCCTTCTCACAAGGAATACGATCGTTGAGGTATAGGGAGCACTGTCGTCCGGAAACTCTGATGTAAATCCCGGATCGATCAGCCCGGAATCGGAGATCGTCTTGATATCACCCTCTAATGCAAGTGTTACCACATCGGCGTCAAGGCCGTTCGCAACCTCCAATGCCTGTTTTCCGGAACCGCCATGGGACTGGATGATCCTTACCTTCTGCCCGGTCTGCTCTTCCCAGTGTTTTTCGAACAAGGTATTGTAGGCCTGATATAATTCTCTGGTCGGATCGTAGGAAACATTGACGATCTCTACTGTATCCGCATCTGCCACACTGCCGCATCCGGCGAATGTTCCCATTGCAAACATTGCTGCTGCAAGGATTGCTGCCATCCTCTTTCTCATTGTCCCTCCACTCCGTAAAAACCTGCGTCACGCACAGGTAAAATCTGTGTCTGCTGTCCTGTAAAACTGTCTTAATATCTTATCATCTGTTCCTTTATTTTTTCTTTTTCATATATTTCCTATAAGATTACTAGGATTATAACTTTAGTTCGCTGATGTGTCAAGATATAATTGGAAAATTTTTTCAATTATTTATGGGGTTGTGTATTTCAAAAGATGTGCTCTGATTACAGATTAAAAAATGACAAAAAAAATGAAACCTGGGGTCAGGTTCCATTTTTAGGAGAAGGTATTTTTACTATGGGGTATAGCAAAAACTATATATAATGTATTGGGGGGGTTTTTACGGTTATTATAATAGCATGCCCCCGCAAATAAGTGTGCACAAAGTTCACAATTTTTCATCATTGTTTTTATGCATATTGTATAGTACCTTGGTATCATATTTTTGTGAGGACAGAAAAATATGCACAATTACTTATCAAATAACGCCTCAAACTCCTTCTGGCTGATTTTTTCTTTCTCCAAAAGAAGGTTTGCACAGGCATCTAATACATCACGGTGATCCATGATCATCTGCTTTGCTTTTGCGTAACACTCATCGATGATGCGCTTGATTTCCTGATCGATTGCACTTGCCACGCCCTCACTGTATCCTCTGGTGTGTGCAAGGTCGCGTCCGATGAATACCTCATCATCATCGTTGTCATAGCAGATCAGACCGATGTTATCCGACATACCGTATTTGGTAACCATGGCTTTTGCCATCTGTGTTGCCTGTTTGATATCCTGTGATGCCCCGGTTGTAATATCATCAAATACCAGTTCTTCCGCCACACGTCCGCCAAGTGATACGACGATATCCTGTAACATCTTGCCCTTCGTGTTGAACATCTCATCCTTTTCCGGCAGAGGCATCGTATATCCTGCTGCACCGCTTCCGGTCGGAATGATCGATACCGAATAGACAGGTCCCACATCCGGTAATAAGTGGAATAAAATCGCATGACCGGATTCATGGAATGCCGTGATCCGTTTCTCTTTGTCAGAGATCACACGGCTCTTCTTCTCCGCGCCGATGCCCACTTTTACAAAAGATTTTTTGATATCATCCTGCTTGATATACGCACGGTTCTCTTTTGCAGCAATAATTGCTGCTTCATTCAACAGATTCTCAAGATCCGCA
>ENA-OQHF01001860-OQHF01001860.1-human-gut-metagenome-genome-assembly--contig:-NODE-1860-length-11148-cov-2.319662_pt1 | contig 11148 bp, 9 predicted proteins | sample MGYA00242559_ERZ504709 | MGnify/ENA primary metagenome ERZ504709 (study PRJEB26092, sample SAMD00036203) | human gut metagenome | host: Homo sapiens | study: EMG produced TPA metagenomics assembly of... | reverse complement strand
CTTTGAGCGCTACAGTCAGGATCAGTTTCCATTTCGTGAAGCATTCAGAAAGCTAAAAACGAAAGCACTGTTTTCTTTGTATCAGCAAAAAGATGTTCATGGAATTTATGTTGCAGACGGCTATGCAGCATCAATAGAGAGCGAAATCAATGAGGCTTCCGTGTCACATGCAGTTAATGCATTTGAGCATGTCTATACACAGTATTTAAAAAATGGCAGCCATGAAATTTATGCAGCAATAGTACCAGATAAAGGATATTTATCTTGCGGCGTAAAAAATGGGTATCCGGTGATGGATTAGATAAGGTTTTTTAAATACTTTGAAAATGGGATGCCATATGCGAAGTTTATTGATCTTACACAGACGCTGTCTCTTGAGGCATACTATTTCACAGACAGTCATTGGCGTCAGGAAGCACTGATAGAAACAGCCAACCAGATAAAAAGAAATACGAAAAATGATACTTTGTCAGATGGCTATGATATTTGTCAGGCAGCAGATTCTTTTTATGGTGTATACAGCGGTCAGGCGGCACTTCAAGTAACACCTGACAAGATTATGTATATAGACAGTGAAATCATTTCACAGGCACAGGTTTATAATTATGAGACGAAAAAGACAGGCGCTGTTTATGACAAGGATAAGCTGACAGGCTATGATCCTTATGATTTTTTCCTGTCAGGTCCATCAGCACTTCTTAGGATTGAAAATCCTAAGGCAGCAGAAAAGAAAAATCTAATCGTTTTTCGTGATTCCTATGGCAGCAGTCTGATTCCTCTTTTAATTGATTCCTACAGCAGTATAGTGGTTGTAGATCTCCGTTATATAGCGCAAAAAAATTAGGCGAATTAATTGATTTTGAATCAGATGAAATGGCAAATGCAGACGTGCTGTTTTTATATGGAGCGATTCTATTAAATGACAGCAGTACAATTAAAAATAAAAAATCCAATAGGTGGAATATTCATCCGGCCTATTGGACTTTTTTATTTATTGATAATCAAAATCCATTCCAAAAAGTCAATGGAAGTCTGAAGTCTTGACGTGTTGACAGCAATGCCAAGATAACATGGTGTACCTAACAGACAATTTTTATTTACGATACGAGTATCACTAACGTCTATTGCAGCTGCGTACTGGCCAAGGACCTTGCCAGCTTCATCAGTGCGGCTTAAGTAAAGGATACGATCCTGCTCTTTTAAGTACTGGAAGAATGCCGGAGGAAGTGTTTCCTCGAGATCGGCAAATAAGGTATTATCTTCCTCACCGACACCATAATAATTGACAAATGCAGTATTGCCGCCGAATACATCAAGATCGTGAGCGGCTGCCATTGCCATTACCTTCATCATAGAGGTATAGGAAGCCTCGTCTGATCCGCTAAAGTCAAGATATTCTGTCATATTAAAACTGATTTGATAATCTTTAAGACTCATATCCTCATAGGCGGCAAATTCTTTTTCAAGGGAATCAACATCAGCATTATCTGATAAGTAGTTGTTATAAACATGAACCTGCACGATAAATGGACGGCTGTTTCTGATTACGGACATGGTGATACTAATCACGATGGCGATCACACCTATGATCACAAAGACTGGAACCTTGTAATAGCTCCAGAAATATTCCCATCCATCCTTAAAGCCCATTGACTTCATTTTAGCAATTTCAGATTTAAAACTGCGTTTTTCACTTTTTACAGGGTTAAATTCCTCCTTTTTTGGTTGTTTTTTGCTTGGGTCATCTGCTTCAATTCTCATATTTTAATCCATGCCTTTCTGTGGTATAAAAAGTATGATACTAGTGTAACACAGTTTTTGCGATATGGAAATGAAAATAGTATGATTAGTATAAAATAATCATAAAATCTGCATCATTCGTTTGCATTTTTAGGAATCCTCATATATAATAAAATCTATGAGCGGCAAATAAAAAATATAGCCGTCCGGGAGCGTCTGCGTGATCGCAGCGCAATATGTGAAAAAGGAATAGAGGTACTTATAATGGGAAGCTTGTTTAATCTTGACAATCCAATTTGGCGGTTTATGGGAAAACTCGTAGATGTGTTTATCCTGACACTTTTGTGGGCTGTCTGCTGTATCCCGATCATTACGATTGGACCAGCATCAACTGCGGTGTATTATGTAACACTGAAACTTGTGAGGGATGAGGAGTCGTACACAGTAAGAAGCTTCTTTAAGTCCTTCAAGGAAAACTTCAAGCAGGGAAGTGTGATCGGTATCATCATGACACTGCTTCTTGTATTCTTCTTGTATGATATTTATGCATACTTTATGATGGGTACACAGATTAGCCGTATTCTTGGAATTGTATTCCTTGGAATTTTCTTACTTTATTCTGATCACACTTGTTTATGTATATCCGCTTCAGGCAAAGTTTTACAATAAGATTCGCTTCACACTCAGAAATGCACTGTTCATCGGTGTAAAGCATATCTTCCGCAGCCTGGCAATGATTATTATTGCAATAGCTGTTATCGTGGGATGTCTGTTCTTCCCACCGTTGATCTTATTAAGCTATGGTCTGATTGCATTTTTACAGTCATACTTCTTAGTGGTAATCTTCGATAAGTATATTCCGAAGGAAGACGAGGCAAATGGCGATTCTGTAGTTGCAGAGGCTAAACGTGAGTTAGAGGCACAGGAAGCAGAAGAAGGCGAGCAGGTTCATATCGTTATGACCCAGCAAGATCAGCAGCCAGCAGATACACAGGTCTTCTCAAGAGAGATGTTTGCATCAAGAGAACCTAAAGAAGAAACAGAAAGCGCAGACACGCAGGATAATAAAGAAGAGCAAAAATAAAAGTAAAAGCGAGGCAGTTTGGTGAAAACCAACTGCCTTTTTTTTTTGAAAAAATTTTTGGCTTTTTTAAGAAATTTATTTCCAGATTTTGTCTTATATGGTATAAGGTGTTATATACAGCCGCAGAGAAGAAAGAGAGGACAGGGGGATGACAGATATTGACATTATCAGGTTGTTTGTGGATACGAGACGAGATTGCAATTGAAGAGCTTGAAATAAATTATGGCCATTACTGCAGACAGATTTCATGGGAAATTGTACAGAACCGTGAGGATGTGAGTGAATGTTTAAATGATACTTGGTGGAAAACATGGTGCAGCATTCCAGAAAACAGACCAGATTCGCTTCGAGCATATGTCGCAAGGATTACAAGAAATTTTATCGCTTAACAAGATAATTCATAATAAGGCATGGAAACGCGGATATGGAAAAATTAGTGTAATTGAGCAGGAAGTTGGTGATCTTATCGGTGAGGACGCTATTAGCCGTATGATTGACAGAGATGATTTTGTGCAGCGTCTGAATGGATTTCTGGAAAAACAGACAAGAACAGATCGGATGATTTTCGTGCTTCGATTTTGGTATATGGAGACACCACGGGAAATTGCAAAGCATATGGGTTTAAAGGAAAAAAATGTTTATAACACATTGTATCAGATGAGAAAGCGTTTTAGAGTTTATTGGGAACAAAGTGGAAAGGAGGACACTGTTTATGAAAAAGCATGATTTTGAAAGCACATCTAAGAAAAATGCAAAAGAGCAAACACCTGAAATGGCAGAGCGGGAACAGGAAATCTTGATGTGGATGGGCGATATCCGTGATGATTTTATATTAGAGGCGGAGGATTACAAGCACTATCAGAGCGATAAAAGTGTGCCAGGATATTTTATTGTAGGCGGTACACTTGCCGCTGCAGCAGCAATTTGTACGGCAATCTTCTTTCAGACAGGCCGAAATCGAATCGATCATTCAAATGTTCCGATGCAGCTTCCATATCAGACAGAAGAGACAAAGGAAATTGAGTGGGAGACAGAGGAAGAGACGACAGAAGAAGAGACGACAGAAGAAGAGACGACACAGGCAGAAACGACAGAAGCAGAGACGACAGAAGCAGCATCACAGGAAACAACAAATGAGGGTGGCTGGCTTAGTCATTCAACAAACTATCAATTTATGGTGCAGACAGATGAAAGTACAGTATCTGTATATAATGCATGGGATGGCAGCCTTGAAACTACCATTGCTGGAAAATTGTTAACAGGGAAAAAATGTGTTCTTGTAAAGAATGGAGAGCGAGTACCGATAAATAATCTTCAAATGGTGGGCTATCAGATGTATGTCGGCGGAGAATTGCAGCTTAGTCAGGAGTTTCATACGTACTGGAATCAGTTGTCAGATACGGTATTTACAAGCAGCGACAGTACACTCTATTCATCAGGAAAGTTGTATAGTATTAATGGTATTGAACTGACACAGGATAATCAGGTATTCAGACGAGTAGGAGATCATATTTATAGCGAAGATTATGTGTATGATGTTGATGGACAGTTACTTGGCGAACATCCGTCATTTACTGCACAATACGAGTTTGGAAATTATGTGTTAGGATGTGATTTTAGTACAAATGAGTATATAATGTTTGATGTTGATACGATGGCAACAGTATGGACTGTCAGTGATTGGCTATACTTAACTGATGCAAATGATCTGATTAGCTGGGAGACAGCAGATGGACAAGGCATTGTAACAGATTTGATGTTAAATCCAAAATTAAATGAAGCGGACTGGCTTGCACAAAATGCAGAATGGGAGCCAAATGGAACTAAAATTAGTATTGTATGTGAAAATAAACAGACAGGAGAAGTGATTGTTAGCTTAATCGAGAATCAGGAAGGTTCTTCTATATATCATTATTATGCCTGTGACAGTCAGTATAATATAACTGAAGAACTTCCAAAAGAATTTATAGATACTTATTATGAGGACGATATCCGTGTGCCATTAACTTATCAAATTACAGCTGATGGACTTCTGACAATCACGAATTTTTGGACAAAGGAGACAATTGTTACGGCATCCGTTGATCTACAAGGCGGTGAGATTTCTTATATAGATGTTACAAACGCAGGTCCAATGTATGGCGTTACAATTAATACGATAAATCCAAACGATATTGTTACTCTGCTGATTTCAAACGGAACTGTCATTTCTGAGTCAAGAGGCCATACAGTTTTGCAGGAGAATGTTGTTAATCTGGATGAAGATACAATTGTTGTCTATGAGAATGGAACAAATCCGAATACATTATATTTTAATGCAAATGGAGAACCATTAATAGAGCAGGACACAAATGCTATTTATGCAGATCGCTATGCAGTATGTACGATGCAGAATGGTAAGCTTTGTATTACACCGAGAGGGCAATTTGCTTACAACCTTCCAATCGCGGAAAATGAATATTTGGTGCTGACGTCAGGAAAAGACAGTTATAATTGGCTGGGTGGAGATATGGTTCTTGCTTTTGATTATTCTGGAGAGGAAGTTTTAAGACTTCCTGGCTATGGAATTACAGGAAATAGCGCATATATTAGCAATGGAATGATAGTGAACGAAAATACACCGCTTGTTTTGTATACTGAATATGAGGACAAAGCTTCAGATGACAGCGATTATGCGAGTGCACAGATGGGAATCTATTCTCTGAAGGATCGAAAGTGGATTGTGGAGCCGGCTAGGCAGAGCGTGACTCTTTTTACTGATTCTGTGTATATGATAGGATCTGATGTCGGCAATTTGTATCGGACAGACGGAACCTGCATAGAGGAAGGGGCAGAGGATGTGACTGTGCAGGGCAACTTTATTATCAGCAGACGTGCCGTGTATGACAAGACAGGACAGCTGCTGATTATGATTCAGGAAAATGAGAATGTTCTGACCGTGCTGTGCGATGAGATTTTAATAAATGAGTAATTTTTCAGATGGCAGTCATTATACGAAATGTGTTAATGCGCAAGGAGAGACCATATGGATAGAGCAATCAGGATTGACATGGACTGGTGGGGAAGCTGGCTGGAGAATTTACAACAGTTGGAACGATATGAATGAAAAAGGACTTTTAACAGCTACGCGTGATGACAATACATTAAAAATTGTTTTGTCAGAAGATGAAATTTTTTGCTAAAAATCCAGATGCACAAGGAAATGGTCTGCGTCTTCTTACGGTAACAGCAAATAATGAGGGGAGACACGAGTTCTTTTTACAGACAACATCCGCCGAGCATCAGAAAATATATTATTATCGGTGCGATGATGAATTTAATATAATAAATGCGTATCCGCAAAATCAGATTTATATCGGTAACATGTATGACGAAGTGTGTTTATGGTACTGGGGATTAGATGAAAGTGGCAATGGATTTGTAGAAAATCTTATATGGGGAAATAAAATAAAAGTTGATGCAGAGATCATGAATGAGATCCTGCAATGTTCAGATGTACAGGTTATTCAAGAGGGAAATATATTTGGACTGTTGTTTGATCAAAATAAGAAATTTTTATACGGGACAGATAACGATACTCATCTTATCAGTGAGAATGGTGGAATCATGGCACGCATGGTGAGCCAGAGTAATACAGGTGCAGCAGGGAGTCGACATACTTTCAATTGCATATGCAGAAAAAGAGTATTCTGAAATTTTGTATTATTTAGCTGATGGCACAATGCTTGATGGTTACGGCACAATTTTATTTATGAATGAACAAATGAAATGTGTTCAGGAAGTAGGTCGTATCGTAATAAGAGACAGCATGGGAAATGTGCGCGAAGAAATTGATATAAATTAAGTGACAAATTTGTCACGAAAGAGTAAGAGAGATGTCACCTAGATGCGATAAGATAATGGAAACACTAAAAAGAAGGGAGAAGTTTTTGGAGAAAGAAAAAAATTGAATGAAAAAAAACAAAAGCAAAGAGGCTTTAAACAGGGGGTTGAGCTGATTTATAAATATCGCTTTGTGTTATCATTTTTGCTGTTAATCATGTTGGTTTCATTCAAAATCAGCGGATCGTCCATGGGATGCTGGAAGTTGTTTTTGGGAGATGGCGAAAGCGGTATTCGTTTGGGAGAACCGCGTGTCTGGCGAAGTGATGAGTGGGGAACATTGACGCCGCTTTGTTTTCGTCAGCAATATAATACGCTTGGTGCGTATAATCGCTATAGCCAAACACTTGGCAGTATATTGACAGATAACATGCTCGTGTATGGACAGCCATCGTGGGATATTCTGACGTTATTTCGCCCATTTTATTGGGGATATCTTTTCTTTGGAAGTGAGAGAGGACTTTCATGGTTTTGGTGTTCACGTCTGATCGTGCTGTTTTTGTCATGGTTCGAACTCGGAATGCTGATTACTGATGGGCAGAAAAAATTATCTGTAATGTTGTCAGTCTGTGTGAGCTTTGCACCATTTTTACAATGGTGGTTTGCAATCAATGGACTTGTTGAGATGCTGATCTACGGTGCTTGTTTTGTGCTTGGAAGTAATCTATTTGGTATCACATGCATTTAATCCAAGAAAAATCGCAGTGGCAGTTGGTATGGCAGTTTTGCGTCAGTAGGGGTTATGTTTTGACATTTTACCCGACATGGATGGTGCCAGTGGCATGGGCTTTGTTCCATTATTTCTGTGGGTTGTCATTTGGAAATTTAACAGAAATGTGTTAAGACGAGTTGATGTGGTGCCATGGCTTCTTATTTTCGTGATTACAGCAGCAGGTTCTTACAGTACTTGCTGTCACCTCATGGGATGTGATTAAAGCAGAATTAAATTCAGTTTATCCCGGAAATGCACCTTCGTCATCAGGCGGTACAGGCCTTTGGTGGATGATGAAATACCCGATTTCGCTTGTCAGCAGATTTAGTATGAATGAACTAATTGTAGAAAATTCATCCATCATTTGTTTTGCACCAGCAGGAGTTATACTCGCGCTGTGGGTAATCATTAAAGAAAAAAATAAAGATCCTTTACTCATTCTTTTACTTGGAATGAATCTGTTTTTGGCATGGTACTATTGTGTTGGTATTCCTAAATGGCTTGCCAAAATGCTGCTGCTTAGTTTTGTAAATTCAAATCGCGGACCGCAGGTGTTAGGCTTTCTTCGCTTGACTCTATTTGTCAGAGCTGTCGCATTAAAAGAAAAAGCACCTAAAAGGTGGTTAGCAGCATTGGCAGCTGTCATTTCATCAGCTGTACCGATGAGATTAGCCTTGGGATTTACAAAGTATGAGCCGGGAGGACTTAGATATGAATATTTTGATACAGCAGAGAAAATTGTAGTTGTCTGGGCAATTCTGGCAGTTGTTTTTTATCTGCTATATCGGGCAAGAAAAAGCAAGTATACAATGGCGGTTTTGGGAGTATGCACAGTAGTATTAGCATCATCAATTTGGATAAATCCAGTTGCAAAGGGGGTACCTGAAATTACGAAAAGTGAAACGATGCAGCAAATTCGTGATCTCGTAAAAGAGGATCCTAAGGCAATATGGCTTGTTGTAGATATGGCCTACCCGGCTACTAACATTCCTGCGATGGCAGGAGCAGATTGCCTGAATACAACGCAGACATATCCTCAGAAAACACGCTGGGAGATGTTAGATCAGGAGGGAGAATGTGAAGATATCTACAATAGGTATTGTCATATTAGAGCATCACTTGGAAGCAAGACGATGCTTGAGTTAGTCAGTACAGATTATGTAGAAGTAACACTTTCACCAGAAGATCTAAAGAAATTAAATATCAGATATATAGTCAGTACAAATGATTTTGATGAAAAATAGCGGCTGGAACAACTAATATTTTTACAGACAGTGGCATTGAATTTCAAAAGTACTATGAAGGAACACAGTTATCAATATATGGATGTGTTTATTAAAACTTGCAGTGTACCAATTTGAAAGGAGGAGAGGACATGGATGATATTGCTGTATTGATCCCCTGCTATAATGAGGACAAAACAATTGAAAAGGTGGTATCAGATTTTAAGCGTATGCTGCCTGACGCCATCATTTACGTGTATGACAATAATTCAACAGATGACACAGAGAAGCTTGCAAAAAAGGCAGGAGCTGTAGTGCGTCATGAGTATCAGCAGGGAAAGGGAAATGTAGTGCGCAGAATGTTTCAGGAAATTGACGCACATTGCTACATACTTGTGGATGGGGATGACACTTATCCAGCAGAATCTGCTGCAAAGATGGTAAAGCTTGTACAGGAACACAATGCGGATATGGTAGTTGGAGATAGATTGTCATCTACTTATTTTGAGGAAAACAAGCGCCCCTTCCACAATATAGGCAATTGTCTTGTTCGGGGAATGGTATCAAAACTTTTTCACGGAAGCATACGCGATATCATGACGGGGTATCGTGCATTCAGCTACCGTTTTGTGAAAACATTTCCGATTTTATCATGTCGGTTTGAGATAGAGACAGAAATGAGTATTCATGCGATTGACAAGCGTATGCAGGTGGAAAACGTAATTATACCATATCGTGATCGTCCAGAAGGAAGCGTGTCAAAGCTGAATACCTTCTTAGATGGCTGGAGTGTAATTAAGACGCTGATTCGCCTTTTTCGTATTTACAATCCATTTGCCTTCTTCGGTATAATAAGCATAATGTTGTTTCTAATTTCGCTAGTAATGTTTGTGCCAGTATTAATCACTTATATTGAAACAGGCCTTGTGCCGCGCTATCCAACACTGATTGTTAGCGGATTTTTGTCAGTCGCAGCAATACAGCTGGCAGGCATTGGAATATCACTCCAAAATATGCTTCACAAAAATCGCCAGGACTTTGAATTAGAACTGTATCATGCAGAGATTCAGGAGCGAACAGAAAAAGATTAGTTACTGTTCATGGATAAGCCAATATTGCGGCAAAGCCCGAAGGTGAATGGATTTCACGAGACGGACACTTGAAGCAGGTCTTTCAAAGTAATGTATAATAAGAAAGAACATAAAAGGAACCTGCGGAGTTTGGTCCGGCGACGAAACCATTGCACCGAAGGGCTTTCGTAACCTGACGCGTGAACTGTAACAGGGATACAAACTAATTTAAGAATGCTCTCTAAAAAAGTTTGACAAACAAACGTGTGAAAACTATAATAGAGGTATGTGTGAAAAAGAGAATAAAAAAAGATAAAGATGATCCGGTCGGGGGGAAGCCGGGCGAGAAAGGATTATCTATGAAATTTCTGAACAAGCTTGAGCGTAAATTTGGCCGGTATGCCGTTCCAAATCTGATGCTCTACATCATTATTCTTAATGCGGCAGGGCTTTTGATTACCATCATGTATCCGCAGGCACAGTACTATCTGTGTTGGTCCACAAGTGCCATTCTTCATGGACAGATCTGGCGAATTGTTTCATTTATTCTTGTGCCATACACGACAAGCCCTGTTAATTTTTTGATTTTTGCATTTTTGTATTATTCGATTTCCCAGACGCTTGAGCGTGTATGGGGATCTTTCCGCATGGATATGTACATCATTACTGGTCTGCTTGGAACAATTGTGGCAGCGTTTCTGGTGTACTTTGTGTTTGGTGTGGAGATGGGTATGCAGGTCAGCATCTCTTACCTTAGCAACTCATTATTTTTAGCGCTGGCAGCTACTTTCCCGGATGTGCAGTTTTTGCTGTTTTTCATTATTCCGGTCAAGGCAAAGTGGATGGCGCTTTTGAGTGTAGTAATGTACCTCTATGATCTGATGCAGGTTGTAAACGGATTAGGCTGGATGCCGTATGGTTTTGCAATGCTGATCATGATTGTATTTTCACTTATAAATTTTATACTTTATTTCCTCGGCACGAGAGATCTTCAGCGGATCAACCCCAGAGAGGTACATCGAAGAAGAGATTTTTCAAAAGAAGATGGGGGGAGAGGGAACAAAGCGGCAGGCCACTGCATAAGTGCACCGTCTGCGGAAGAACAGATAAGGATTTTCCAGATCTGGAGTTCGTTATTGTTCAAAGTGTGACGGCGCTTACGAGTATTGCAGCGAGCATCTTTATACGCATAAGCACATTGTTGCACATTCGTATGATAAGCAGTAATATGACAGGCAGTAATTGGCAGCGTTTGTAAACGTGCAAAAAAATCGAATGGAGAAGAAAAAAAGAGTATGAAGAGAACAAAAATTGTTTGTACTATGGGTCCGAAAACAGAGAATGTTGAGCTTTTGAAGGAAATGATCAAAAGCGGCATGAATGTTGCCCGTTTCAACTTTTCTCATGGAAGTCATGAGGAGCATGCAGGACGTATGG
>ENA-OQHF01001859-OQHF01001859.1-human-gut-metagenome-genome-assembly--contig:-NODE-1859-length-11152-cov-3.229478_pt1 | contig 11152 bp, 12 predicted proteins | sample MGYA00242559_ERZ504709 | MGnify/ENA primary metagenome ERZ504709 (study PRJEB26092, sample SAMD00036203) | human gut metagenome | host: Homo sapiens | study: EMG produced TPA metagenomics assembly of... | reverse complement strand
TCTCAATGTTAGATTACTACACCGAAAGGTGTGTTACTTGTTAAGTTGATTGAACCGCCGTGTACCGAACGGTACGCACGGTGGTGTGAGAGGTCGGGAAATCACTCAGATTTCCCTCCTACTCGATTCATAGAAAATTGCATGTAATTTGTCGCATGAAATCTTTTGTTGCGAAATATACAAAAACAGTATAAATATTTTTAAAAAGCATCGTATCGTAAAAGAACGAGAGCAGGAGGAAAATAAAATGCTTCAGGGAAAGACAGTACTTCTTGGTGTAACAGGAGGGATTGCAGCATACAAGATGCCGAATGTGGCGCGGATGCTAAAGAAAATGCATTGTAACGTACATGTTCTGATGACACAGAATGCAACAAACTTTATTACAGCAACAACATTTGAAACACTGACCGGCAATAAATGTCTGATTGATACATTTGACCGTAATTTTGAATTTTCGGTGGAACATGTTGCATTGGCAAAGCAGGCAGATCTTGTATTACTTGCACCGGCAACTGCAAATGTGATTGGTAAGATAGCAAACGGGATTGCGGATGATATGCTGACTACGACAGTGATGGCATGTACCTGTAAAGTACTGGTTGCACCGGCGATGAATCATAATATGTATCACAATTCGATCGTGCAGGAGAATCTGGAAAAACTGAAGCGGCATGGGTATGAGATGAATAGATCCGGTATGCGGCATGCTTGCAAATGGTGATACCGGTGATGGAAAACTTCCGTCTGAAGAGACGCTGGTGGAGTATGTTTTAAGGGAACTGGCATTTGAGAAGGATATGCAGGGACTGAAAGTACTGGTAACAGCAGGACCGACACAGGAAGCAATCGACCCGATACGTTTATATCAAATCATTCTACCGGAAAGATGGGGTATGCCATAGCAAAGAACGCAATGTTAAGAGGTGCAGAAGTGACACTGGTTACAGGCAGGACGGCATTAGAACCGCCGATGTTTGTAAAAACGGTTCCCGTAACATCTGCAAAAGATATGTATCAGGCGGTCATGGAATGTGCAAAAGAACAGGACATTATCGTAAAGGCTGACGGCAGTGGCAGATTACACACCGGCGCATACCGCAGATGAGAAAATTAAAAAATCAGAAGGTGAGTTATCACTCGCACTGGAAAAAACGACGGATATTCTTGCAGAACTCGGAAAAAATAAAGGCAATACGGTCTTATGTGGATTTTCCATGGAAACAGAGCATATGTTGGAAAATTCCAGGGCAAAACGCAAAAAGAAAAATCTTGATATGATCGCTGCAAATAATTTAAAACAGCAGGGAGCCGGATTTGCTGGTGATACCAATGTGCTGACTCTGATTACAGAAGACTGGGAAAAAGAACTTGCACTTATGAGTAAGGACGAAGCAGCAAAATGTCTGCTAGATGAATTGTTAAAAATTAAGAAAAACAAAAAATAATGGCGGTGTAAAACAAAAAGTGTTGCAGCGTGAAAAGCTGACAGGAGACAGGATATATGGAAACGATTAAAGTACAGAAAAATCAGATCATTGCAAAACAAAAAGAAAAAGTAAAAGCATGGTATTTAATTTTAGAAGGTTCGGTCGTACAGAGAAATTCCTATGCGAGGATTGTTCTGAACAAAGAAAGTGTGATCGGTGTCTCGGAAAAAGACCGGTTTTTGTGCGATTATATTGCGAGAGAAGATTCTGTGCTTGCAGTTTTTCCATACAATACAGCAGATGATCTGATCAATGCATTAAATGGGCAGGAGAGTATGAGAGGCACGCTTCTTCGTGCTGCATTAAAGCAGCGGCAGATGCTGCTTGAGATGTATGCTGGATTTAAAAATCTGGTAAGACAGTTCCATACGTTTGTGGAAACGGAATATAACGACTATACCATGCTCTGCAGTCAGATGCGTATCGATGGACAGGGGTTTACGAGGATGGACAACTTTAAACCGCTTGATATGGTACATATGGCAGAAAACTGGGAGGTTAATAACAGTACAAGCCTTACAAAAAAAGGATATCTTGATGAATACATAAAACTCATGCAAAAAGACGACAGTCTCTGTATCGGGGCTATTATGGAGGCTTCCTATCAGACAAGGCGAGTGATGCAGGGAATTATCGAGATGGTTGATTATTTAAAATATAATCAGGATATCCTGTTATCAGAATCTGAAAACGATTTATTCCATCTTTATTTTGAACTTGTAATACAGGCAGAAATGAATCATTATGATGTGACGCCGTTAAAAGAACGTATGGATAAAATTGCGGAAGTGATCCGCAAATTAAATATCTATGATGACAAACTGGTATCCTATCGTCTGAATGAATACAAAAATCACGACTTTACCCAGTATGCGATGGATGAGTTTGCGACGCCGGGGGAAGATGATAATGTTTCGGATGATGAGTGGGATGAAGAGGAAGAAGAGTCAGAAGACTGCTTAGAACATATCCTGACCTATGCCGGATATACACCGGAACGGATCGAAGATATGCGTAATCTGATCCGGAAATACAGGGAGCTTCCGGATATGCTTTCCACGGATGCGGAAGTGTTCCAGCTTAGAAAACAGCTTTCACAGGTCTTTTATGATGCATATTATAAAGTATTTATGAATGTGATGAAAGATGATGATGAACCGACACCGATCATAGAGATGTTTTTGAATTTCGGATTTATGGATGTACAGATGGTAGGTGAGGATAATGCCAATATCCTTTACGATCTGACAGAACATTTAGAACTTTGCAATTCAGAGCATATTTTTACTATTTTTGAATGGTTAAAAACGATTTATAACGGTCAGAATGAACCGTCAAAAAACGAATTTGACTTAGATTATGCGGGCTATCTGGCAGAACTGAAAAAGACCGGAAAAGTAAATGAAAAACAGATGCGCGATTATGCGAATAACCGTGAGATGAAGGTAAAATTTGAGATACAGAATATGTTTACTTCCGGAAACCGTGTTACATACGGCAGAGTTTCAACATTCTGTCCGATCCTTGGCGAAAATGATCTGATCAATTCCGTTGATAAGATGCTCGTTACGGCACAGAAAATCGAAGATGCCATGAATAAAGTGCGGAAAGTTGATTTTTCCGTATTTTACAGAGGCGTTGTATTTTCTGATCCGGACAAGGGAATCAATCGCGAGGAGATCATGAAAGAGGTACTTCCGAATATTATTCTGATGCCGAACGCTGGAACAAGAGCTATGATGTGGCAGGAAACAGCGGGGGTCAGACGTGATACACCGGCAAGATATATGTTCCCTATTTTTACGGCAGTTGATCTCGATGATATGATGGTTGAAACGACCGGCCGTTACCGTTGGGAGATCTGTCGTAAAATTCAAGGGGTTCACTGGAATGATATCCGCGATAAATCCCTGACGGCAGAGTATTGTGATTATATTCAGTTTTATAAGAAGAATCATGATCTTTCGACTGAGGCAAAAGAGAAGATAAAAAGTGCATTGCTTCGTGGAAAAAATAATTACCGCGAGGTGTTTGTGAAAGATTATCAGAACTGGATCAAATATGAATCAAAGGGAAGCTTCCGTTTAAATAAAGTTTCAAGAGAGATCCTTGTGACATACTGTCCATTTTCCAAGGAGATCAGAGAAGAGTTAAAGTCCAATCCAATGTATCAGAATGCATGGCAGAAATATGATATTTTAATTACGAAAAAGATTCAGCGTATCAAGGGAGTCTATGATAAATATCAGAAGGCCGGTGGTAAGATCACGGATGAACTGAAGGATAATTTAGAATATTATATGATGTAATTGTATGTATAATTTATGATGTAACTGTATGTATAATTTAGAGAATTTCTTCCCATAATATTCTTGCAATAAAAGTTTCATGTAATTAAAGTTTCATGTACCCAAAATTGCGTGTAAGAAAGATTATGCGTAATCAGAATTGGGTGTAAGGAAAATTGCATGTAAGCGAAATTGTAGTAAACAAGGTGCAGAACAGCACCGGAATGGAGAAAGAAATGGCAAAGAATGCAGACAATGCAAACAGTGGATCTAATTGCAGAAACAGTTACGAGGACAGCTATGAGAATAGTTATGAGCAGAACAGCTCAAAAAATAAGTCTTCCAACAAAGCAACAAACAGCAACGGACAGAATAAATCCGGACAGAACAGTACAGGTTCTAACGTATCAAAATAAGAACACGGGTACCGGAAACTGCATATAATGTAAGGAAAAAACATTAGCAGAAGAACAGATTACAGGGCAGAGCTTTGTAATCTGTTTTTATTTCGGAGGGAGTATGGCTTTTTTTTACGATCCATCCACGCGAGATGGAACAGATTATTTTAAATAAGCATGCCCTGGTTTTGGATGTAAGGGAACGGGAATCTTACCGGGAAGGGCATTTTAGGGGAGCATACTGTTGTCCATATGAGGAGATCGATGGGTGGATGCGGCATTTTAACAGAAATAGAACACTATTAGTTTACTGTGAATATGGCAGTACGAGTCTTTTAGCAGCAAGACAGCTTTCAAAATGTGGCTATGAGGTGTATACCGTTGTTGGAGGAATGCAGGCAATCAGACGCTATAATGGTTATGATTAACATTGACAGGGTATTTTAGAACGGATAATATAGTACTAAGGTAAAAGAAACAGTTAAGGAGAATTCATGAAAACATATGAGCTTGTGGTACCGTGCCATTTTGGGTTAGAGGCGGTATTGAAAAGAGAGATTTATGATCTTGGCTATGAGATAGGCAGAGTAGAAGACGGAAGGATCACATTTACCGGAGATGAGGAAGCAATCTGCCGGGCGAATATTTTCCTGCGCACGGCAGAACGTGTCCTGATCCAGGTGGGACGTTTTCATGCAGAAACGTTTGAGGAATTATTTCAGGGAATCAAAGCGCTTCCATGGGAAAATTATATCCCGGCAAACGGTAAGTTCTGGGTTAAAAAAGCATCCTCCATCAAGAGTAAACTGTTCAGTCCGTCCGATATTCAGTCGATCGCGAAAAAAGCGATGGTGGAGCGGTTAAAGCAGCAGTATCATAAGGAGTGGTTCCCGGAGGATGGGGCGCCGTACCCGGTGCGTATTTTCCTGCTAAAGGATGAAGTGATGGTGACACTTGATACATCAGGGGATTCTCTGCACAAAAGAGGATACCGTACTTTAACGAGCAAGGCTCCGCTGACGGAGACACTTGCGGCATCCCTGCTTATGCTGACACCGTGGAGACCGGACCGTATTCTCGTGGATCCGTTTTGTGGAAGTGGTACATTTCCGATTGAGGCGGCAATGATCGCTGCTAATATTGCACCGGGAATGAACCGTGAATTTACGGCAGAGCAGTGGACAAACATCATTGACCGTAAGATGTGGTATGAATGCGTAAAAAGAGGCACAGGACATGGTAAATGATGACATTACCGTAGATATCCAGGGATATGACATTGACGGTGATGTGGTTAAGGCGGCGCGGGAGAATGCAAAACGTGCAGGAGTTGACCACCTGATCCATTTCCAGCAGAGACCAGTGGCAGAACTGCACCATCCAAAGAAATACGGTTTTATCGTGACAAACCCGCCATACGGAGAGCGTTTAGAGGATAAGGCGGATCTGCCGGAATTATACAGTCAGATCGGGGAGGCTTACCGCAGACTGGATGCATGGTCTATGTATCTGATCACCAGTTATGAGGACACCGAGCGTTACATAGGACGGAAGGCAGATAAAAACCGCAAGATCTACAACGGAATGTTAAAGACGTATTTTTATCAGTTTATGGGACCGAAACCGCCAAAACGGGATAATTTTCATTAAGGAGATTCTGATTCATGCATTATTCGAAAAGATTTATTGCCTTTGGTGGAATTGTGGCGATTGCTTTTTTGATAAAATATAATATACCTGGTGCTGAGTATGAGCAGATCGGCAGTTTCCGCGGAGCGAGTTTAGAAGCAGAAACCTGGAATCCGCTGATTGCATCAAGTGTGAATGATAATCTGCTGTCTGTGATCATTGATAATAAACAGTATACCAATGAGAAATACAAATTTTATATGGATGACAATTTAGACATTATGATGCCGGTTTCCATTTTGCGGGATGCCTTAAACTGCAGCGCACATATTTATGACGGGGACAGGCTTGTGGTGGAAAAACATTCCAGCGACATATCATTTTCCCTGGATCAGGAGACTGCGACCGTGAATGGGGACATTGAAAAGATCACTTCTCCGTTTACCATGATAGATAATGAGTATTATGTCAGTCTCAATGATCTCTCACAATATATGGATTATACATATAGCTGGAACATGCAGGAAAATGAGGCACAGGCTGCGGATAATTCAGATGCGTCGATCGTGCCGACCAGTTATGATCTGCGGACGAAAAACCGGACATCAGAAGTGCGTAATCAGGGAAGTTATGGAACCTGCTGGTCATTTGCGGCGTTAGGGGCGCTGGAATCATCGCTTCTGCCGGAGGAGAGTGAGCAGTATTCTGTGGATCATATGACACTCTGTAACGGATTTAATATGACGCAGAATGACGGTGGGGAATATACCATGGGAATGGCATATCTTGCAGCATGGAAGGGACCTGTCTATGAAAAAGATGATCCTTATGGAGATAATCAGACAAATGAGGATCTTACCGCGGTAAAACATGTGCAGGAAATGCAGATCATTGAAAGCAAAGATTATGAAAAGATCAAGGAAGCTGTATTCAAATACGGCGGAGTACAGACATCCATTTACAATGCACTGCGCAGTTCACAGTCTTCCTCCCCATATTATAACAAAAGCACAGATGCATACTGCTATATTGGTACAGAGAAACCAAACCATGATGTGGTGATCGTCGGATGGGATGATTCTTATTCTAAGGATAATTTTAACACTGATCTCGAGGGTGATGGAGCATTTATCTGTCAGAACAGCTGGGGAGATAATTTCGGGGAAAACGGCTTCTTTTATATTTCCTATTATGATACAAACATTGGAACACATAATGTTGTTTATACGGATATAGAAAACACGGATAATTATGATCACATTTATCAGAGTGATCTGTGCGGATGGGTTGGACAGCTTGGTTATGGAAACGAGGAAGCTTATTTTGCCAATCTTTATACTGCAAATGGTGACGAGGTGCTTGAAGCTGTTGGTTTTTATGCCACAGCACCAGACACTAGCTATGAAGTTTATGTGGTAAATAAGGTGACAGGAGAGGCTGATCTGACATTCCAGAAAAAGGCGGCATCTGGCAGTTTTTCAAATGCCGGGTATTACACAGTCAAATTGGACAAGCCAGTGCTTTTATCAGATGGTGATCGATATGCAGTGATCGTCTACGTGCGCACGCCAGGCAGTGAGCGACCTGTAGCAGTCGAGTACACCAGCAAGGATGGCGCTGTCATTGCAAACCTGAGTGGAAACGAGGGCTACATCAGCATGAAAGGTACAAGCTGGCAGTCTGCGCAGGACAAATATAAGTGCAACATATGTTTTGAAGGCATACACAAAAGAACAGTAAGAAAGATAAGGGAAAAAACACCTGAAAAAAATATTATTCGCAACCACAAATGAGGGAAAGATGCGTGAGATCCGCATGATTATGGAAGGAAGCGGCTATGAGATTACGTCTCTTAAGGATGCTGGCATCAAGGTCGATATCGATGAGAATGGCAGTACATTTGAGGAAAATGCTCTGATTAAGGCAAATGCGCTTCGTCCATATACTGATGGCATCATTCTGGCTGATGATTCTGGTCTGGAGGTTGATTATTTAAATAAAGAACCAGGTGTACATTCAGCCAGATATATGGGTGAGGACACATCATATGATATCAAAAATCAGTCTATCATTGACCGTCTTGATGGAGTGGAAGGGAATGACCGAAGTGCACGCTTTGTGTGTGTGATTGCAGCCAGCTTTCCAGATGGCCATACCGCTGTTACACGCGGCACCATCGAGGGTGTAATCGCAAAGACACCGGCAGGCTGTGGTGGCTTTGGCTATGATCCGATTGTGTATGTGCCAGAGCTTGGCAAGACAACGGCAGAGATTTCAGCAGAAGAGAAAAACAAGATCAGCCATAGAGGAAAAGCACTTCGTGCCATGAAGGCAATTTTGCAAAAAGAGGAAAGCAATAATGAGTGAGCGCATTCTGATTGTCAGTGACACACATGGAAGACTTAATTATTTTAAGGAAATGTTAGCCAGAACAGGAAAGCCAGACAGATTGATTCATCTTGGTGACTCAGAGGGACAGCAGGATGAGATTGCACGCTTAGCAGGCTGCCCTGTTGATATTGTGCGCGGAAACTGTGATTATTCATCTGATCTTGCGCAGGATAAGCTAATAGAAATCGGAAAGTACCGCGTCTTTTTGACACATGGACATCGTTATCAGGTAAATTTCGGAATTCAGACACTAAAAGAGGCAGCACTTCTTCGTGGAGCAGACATCGCAATGTATGGTCACACTCATGTGCCGATTATCAATCAGGGAAGGGATGTTACTATCTTAAATCCAGGAAGTTTAACTCTGCCGCGTCAGGATGGTTTTGCCCACACATATATATTGATGGAAATTGACCGCGAAGGCGAGGCACACTTTACACTGTGCAAGTTATAAGAGTTTTGTGACTGCATACCACAGAAAGGAATACAGCCATTTATGAATAAAGTTTTAAGAGCCGCAATTCGAACAATGTCACGTCATCAGGGTGATATGACAAAAGACTACGAGAAGAGCCGTAAAAAAGAAAAAAGTGTATCCGTATTACAAGGGAAGAAGATGCAATACAAATGGATCGCATTCTCCATCTTGAGGGGCGTGATATTTTGCTTCGTACCTACAGCTATGACGGAAAAGTGGCACCGCTTATTTTATTTTTTCATGGCGGCGGCTTTGTGACAGGTGATTTTGAAAGCTACGGAAATGTCTGCGCAAATCTGTCTGAGCGCACTGGCTATAAGGTTGTTTCTGTTAATTATCGTTTGGCGCCAGAGCACCGTTTTCCGCAGGGATTAGAGGATTGCTATGAGGCGATGCAGGCAGTTTTTGCGCATTGCGAAGATTGGTATCAGACAAAGCAGGAAGATATTGTTATTATGGGCGACAGCGCCGGCGGTGAGATCTGCGCGGAGCTTGGTATGATGGCAAGAGACCGTGGAGGGCTGATGCCAAAAAGACAGGTACTGATTTATCCTGTAGCTTATGGTTCATATGGTGACGATAATCCATATCCATCAGTTGAAGAAAATGGATATGACTATTTACTTACACGTGCATTGATGTGCGAATACATGGAGCTTTATAGAAGCAGCGAGGAAGATGAGAAAAATCCATACTTTGCACCACTTCAGCATCATGACTTTTCAAATCTGCCTGATACGCTTTTGGTTACGATGGAGTATGATCCGCTTCGTGACGAAGGTGAAGCATTAGGTGAAAAAATGCGCGAGGCCGGCTGCAGCGTAAAGAGTGTTCGTGTGCTAGACGGCATTCATGGAATGATGCTTCTTCCGCCGATTTTTGCAGGTGCAAAGGAAATTTATGAGGCAATTGAAGGCTTCATTGGAAAACGAGGACAATCGGAAGACGAAGCAGTCAAAATAGATGCTTTGACAGAAAACGAAGTGCCTTCTGACAAAAATAAGTAAAGAGAAAAGTGAGGCGAGGGATAAGTGAAGAATACAAAACGGCCGGGATGGAGCCGGCTGGACAATGCGGCAAAGGTATTTCCGGCATTGGCGAATAAAAAAGACAGCCGTGTATTTCGCTTTGCCTGTCAGCTGACAGAGCCTGTTCAAAAGAAAGCGCTGCAGCAGGCAGCAGAGCAGGCGTTGGAGGAGTTTCCTATTTTTACAAACATCATCCGTCATGGCATGTTTTGGTATTATCTTGAGGAATCAGGAGAGATGCCGATTGTGCATGAGGAAGATCAAAATGTATGTAGCCGTCTTTATGATAAGAACGAGCATCATTTACTGATCGATATTTCTTATTATAAGTGCAGGATCAATTTTGAGGTATTCCATGCTATGGCAGATGCGACAGGCGCGCTTATGTTTTTGAAAACGCTGGTAGTAAATTATTTGAAGATTGTTCATCCAGTGCTTGCGCATGAAGATTTGTCACTTGGTATAGACAGTACATTTCGAGAAAAGGATTCAGACAGCTTCAGTCAGTATTATAACAAGGAAGAGAAAAATTCAAGTATGTCCTTCTTAGGTGAAAAGACAGTGCCGATTTTTCATTTCCATGAGCCGTCGACACCTGACTTTTTCCAACAGGTAACAGAGGCAGAGGTTTCAACAAGACAGATCATTGCGGCAGCAAAACAGTATCATACGACAGTGACAGTTTTTTTGGTGTCTCTTTTGATTTTGTCCATCTATGATGCAATGGAACCAAGAGACAGAAAGAAGGCAGTGCGAATTATGGTTCCTGTTAATCTTAGAAGTTATTTTCCATCAGCGACGGTGCGAAATTTCTTTGGACTGATTGCAGTTACTTATGATCGAAAAAAGCAGGGAGAAACATTAGAAGACGTTATAGCTGCAGTTGCAGAAAATTTCAGAAGAGAACTGACAAAGGAAAAGCTTGAAAAAATGATTGCCGGTCAGGTTAGTCTGGAAAAGCATATGGCAGCAAGAGCAATCCCACTCATTTTTAAGGATATTGGAATGGAATTGTCAGGTCTGATTGCAGGAGCGCGTCAGACAATGTATTTTTCAAATATCGGGCGAATTACAATGCCAAAGGCATTGGCACCATATGTCTGTCAGTTTGATTTTTTTATTGGATGTGCCGGAAGACAAATTTGCATGTGTTCATATGAAGATCATATGATGGTAACATGCGCAGGAAGTTCAAGTCCAAAGGACACGGAGCGTGCATTCTTTCGCAGATTGGCTGAGTTTGATCCAGATATGATTATCAACACGAATTATTCGGGAAAGGAAGACTAATGATGGATACTGATAAAAAGCGAAAAACGATTCGATGTCAGAAATGCGGTCTTACCTTTTCTGGAGAGCGTGTATATTGTCCGTTGTGTAAAAAGCGAATTATAGATGAAGGTACGGAAGATTCCTCTATAAAGGAAGACTTTGATATATTTCCTGTGAC
>ENA-OQHF01001856-OQHF01001856.1-human-gut-metagenome-genome-assembly--contig:-NODE-1856-length-11169-cov-3.616555_pt1 | contig 11169 bp, 11 predicted proteins | sample MGYA00242559_ERZ504709 | MGnify/ENA primary metagenome ERZ504709 (study PRJEB26092, sample SAMD00036203) | human gut metagenome | host: Homo sapiens | study: EMG produced TPA metagenomics assembly of... | reverse complement strand
ACGCTTAAATTTTTTCAGCTTTTTTACAGCGTACGATTTGAAGTATACCATATTCAGAGGGCAAAAAGAAAGAGCGATTTACGACAAATCGCCCCTGCTTTTTACAGTTCTTTTTACGTGGTTGTGCTGCGCTAACTCTAAGCCTCTGCGTCGGCGGCTTTGAGCTCTGTGTACCTCTGCTTGACGGCGGCGCAGAACTCGTCCCAGCGGCCCTCGTTGATGAGTCTCGCGGGGCAGACCTTTTCCATGAAATCCTGATGCTTTTTGAGCGCCTTGTCCGGGTTCAGATTGTAGGCAAGGCACAGCTGGCGCGCACAGCTTTTCCGTGTTGATGAGGGTCTGCTCGTAGTTTCCGCCCTCGTTGACGCACATTTCGATGCCGATGCCGTTCATGTTGCCGCCGTCCTCGGTCATCATGTCGCCGGCATGGTAGGCGGTCTCGGTGTCGGGGAGGTGGTGGTAGATCTCGTGGTCATCCACGGTGTAGTGCCACGAAACGATGCCGCTGTCCGCGTCGGCGTTCTGATGGATGAAGGAATTGTGCGCCGCGGCGTCCGCGCCGGCGGAGAAGTTGTCGGTCTCGTGAATGACGAGATATTTGATCTCGCGCGTCTGACCGGGGCGCGCACGGCTGCCCTCGGGGATAAAGTCGGTGTAAACGGGGATGCCGTCTATGTAGCTGAGGTTCGCGTCCTGCTGCGGCGTTTTCGTGAGCGCGCGCTGGGTGAGCATGCCGCCCATAAAGGAAAGCAGCATAAGCACGGCGACGGCGATCACGGTGGGATTTACGGCGCGTTTTCCCTTCTTTCTGCGGTGAAAAGCGGAAGTTTTCAAGCGTTATCTCTCTCCAATCCTGTCTTGTAATCTTATTGTACTACGATCGGCGCGGATTTTCCACCCGAAGGGGTGTAAACTTTTTATGACAAAAAAAGCAGGCTGCTTTTACCCTCAGCAGAGGGGAGACCCTCCGCCGATACAGCGGCGCAGCCGGTGGAGGCGACTTGACGCCCCATGGCTTTTACCCTCGGCAGAGGGTGAGCGGTTCCGCCGTTCCGGCGGCTTGCCGCCGCAGGCGAGATTGGCTGCCGATGGGCAGGCCGGGCATTGCCGCCGCCCGGCGGCGGGGGCAAGAGGGAAAAGACAACCAAGGTTTTCTTTCCCCTCTTAACTCCCCAAACTTTCCTTAGGACGCGACTCCCTTCGGTCGCGCGTCTAAATGCGAGGGGCCCACAGGGGCGTTTGGTGCTCCAAGATACAGCACTTGATCGAAGCGAAGCTTTTCGCAGCGACGGCGTTCGCGCCCTGCACCGGATGGCCGCGCACTGTTATGCGCGGCGAACTACGCAAGGGAAATTCAGGGCATAACAGCGTCCCAAAATCTGCCCGACGCACGGAACCGAGCCCCCGTTTCCCCCGTTTCGCCGCGCGACCAAAGGGAGTCGCGGCGCAAAGGAGGGTTTGGGGGAGTCAAGAGGGGGCAAGGGAACCATTTGGTGCCCTTGCCCCCTTTTGTCTCCGCCGCCAGACGGCGGCAATCCCCGGCCGCCGAAGGCGGCCACTGTCCACGCTCACTTTGAGCGTAAATCTCGCCTCCAGCGGCGCACCGCTGTATCGGCGGAAGGTATACCGTCAGCTGACGGTAAAAAGGATCTTTATTTATCCTTCGGCAGAAGGATGTTCAGAATGATCGCTACGAACGCTGCCGGAACAATACCGGAACCGCCGAAGATCAGGTGATCGCCTGCGGCAGATGCACCAGGATCGCTGTATTGGAGCCAAGTCCATAACCAAGACCAAGTGCTACGGAAACGATCGTAACATTTCTCGGTCCTATCGGCCACTTGGTAATTAACTGGATACCGCTGACAACAATGGATGAGAACATCATAACAGCAGCGCCGCCAAGAACACTCTGCGGCATGATGGAGATCAGTGCTGCAAGCTTCGGGAACAGTCCGCATGCGATCAGGAAGATTCCTCCTGTAGCGATACAGAAACGGTTTACAACCTTATTCATTGCAACCAGACCAACGTTCTGGCTGAAGGATGTGTTCGGAAGCACACCGAACAGTGCTGCGAAGGAAGATCCAAGTCCGTCACACATAACACCACCGGAAAGCTCTTTGTCTGTAGCTTCTCTTCCAAGACCACCCTCTGTGATTCCGGAAATATCACCAACTGTTTCAACTGCAGTTACAATAAACATGATCAGGATCGGCACGATCGCACGTGCGTCAAACACCCATTTTACAGGCATCAGTGCCGGTACCGCAAACCATTTTGCCTGAGCAACCTTGTCCCAGTTGAGAACCCAGGCCTTTGTAGCCTCCACAGTAGCACCTGTGTCATCTACATATGTAAATGTTGTAGGAAGTACCATAGCCATGATACTTACCAGAATGTATCCCACGATAATACCGATGAGGATTGAAGAAAAGCTTGTGAAGCCTTTTGTTCCATGCTTCAGTACAATGATCACGATCAGAACTACAAAGCCTACGAAAAGGTTTTCAAGAGAACCGTAATCCTTTGCGGAGCTTCCGCCACCGAAAGAGCTGATTCCCACACCGATCAGTGAAAGACCGATTGAAAGTACAACCGTACCTGTTACAACAGATGGGAAAAATTTTCTTAAGGGCTTCAGAAAGCTTCCCAGAACAGTCTCAAAAAGACCGCCGATAAAGCAGGCTGCCATGATCGAACCATAGGCAACGACACCATTTCCCATAACTCCGGCAACACTCTGACATACGCCGATGAAGCCTGAACTTGTTCCCATAACGATAGGAAGCTTGCCACCGACCGGTCCGATCGTAAAAACCTGTACAAGTGTAACAATTCCTGCGATCAGCATTGCATTCTGAAGTAATGCAACCTGAAGATCCCCTCCTGCTTCGATCCCGCAGGCAGCTGTGATGATCAAAAGCGGGGTAAGATTACCCACAAACATTGCAAGCACGTGCTGCAGTCCAAGGGGAATTGCCACCTTAAGAGGCGGGCGTCCGTCCAGCTCATAAGGGCTGGCTGTGTTTTTCTCCTGTTTTTCCATAATGAATCCATCCTTTCTTTCCCTATGTCCTGACGATAACATAAAAAAGAAGGCAGTTATACCCACTGCTGAATATAACCGCCCTGTTATCTGTCAGTACACGTATCGTGTCTCTTCTGTTTCGACACTCTTATCTGAACTGTTATTTCAGACTCCTGAAAAACGGGTTCATTATACAGTATCCCAACATCTATATCAAGTATTAATTAACAAGTTGTTGATTTTTTTGCAGCTTTTTTCGCTTGACTCTCACTCCAGAGCTCATCGGCCTGTTTCTTCCATACCTCTGCATAGTGATCACACTTTGCACAGAGATGCTCCGCTGTTTCCGGTGACTGAAGGTCTGTAGATTTCGCTCCTGCACGCTCAACCATCTTGCGGAGAAGTTCAGGATTTTCAAGCATCGGACATGGACGAAGCATGTTCTTGTTGAACGGCTGACCTTTGTGATACTCCATAAAGATCGGGCTCTTCAGCGCCTCAAGAAGTGTACATTCTTTAATGTTCGCATTGGAGAAATGAATGAATACACAAGGATCCACGTCTCCGTTTGCATTGATATGGAGGTAACGACGGCCACCTGCGATACATCCGCCTACATACTCTGCATCATTCTGGAAGTCCATTGTAAAGAGAGATTTTGTGGCACGGAATCTGCGGACGCTGTCATACATTTTGATCCTCTGCTCCGGTGTGGGAAGAAGATCTGCTGCCGCATCATTTCCAACCGGCATATAGTGGAAGAACCACGCAAAATAAGCACCGCACTCGATCAGATGATCGAAGTATTCCTCACTGCTTACTGCATCTACGTTTGCGGATGTGTAGCATGTGGAAACACCGAACGGAAGTCCGTGACTCTTCAGAAGCTCCATGGCATGCATAACCTTCTGATATACGCCATCTCCACGACGTCCGTCTGTAGTTGCCTCTGTTCCCTCAAGGCTGATAGCCGGAACGAAGTTTTTCACACGGAGCATTTCCTGACAGAATTCTTCGTCGATAAGAGTTCCGTTTGTGAAGGAAAGGAACTCGCAGTCCGGATTCATCTCACAGATCTTAATGAGATCCTTTTTGCGGACCAGTGGCTCACCGCCTGTGTAGATGTACATATAGGTTCCCAGCTCTTTACCCTGTTTTACGATAGAATCGATGGTCTCAAGATCCAGGTTCAGCTTGTGGCCATACTCTGCTGCCCAGCATCCTGTGCAATGAAGGTTACATGCGCTGGTAGGATCAAGAAGAATTGCCCACGGTACATTGCAGTCATTCTCTTCTGATACCTTTTCCTGCGTTGCGCTTCCCTTAAGACTGGCATTTACAATAAAGTTACGGAAGAATGTCTGACGTACACCTGCATCCAGCTGATACATACGAAGGATCAGCTGATACCAGTTATCCTTTGCCTCGATGGAGTGACGGATCGCATTTCTCTGTCCTGCATACCAGCCATCCGGTGTTACTTTATCAACCATTTCCATGATTTTCGGTATGTTTGTCTCCGGATCCTTCTCAAGATAATCCAGTGCTTTTGTTACGGTAGCTGTGATCGCTGCCTGTTTTGCTTTGTCTACGATTCCCATACTCTATTTCCTCCTATGTTATTATCTAAAGTGATTGGTTATTTTTATGTTTATGTTTAAAGCCGACTCTTAATGATCTTGATCGTCAGGATCCCGACCCACAGATTGAGGATTCCTTCCAGTAAAATGGAAAATCCTACCAACGCCATCATCGTAGCTGCTGCTTCAAATGGTCTAATAAAAACCAGAACTCCGATCACTCCGGTGACCAGTGCGATCAGCAGGATCTGCCACCACAGCGCCAGACCGAATCTCTTCGCATCTACAGACATCTGGATCTTAAACAGGGCATCTGCCAAAATCAGGATTCCGAACACGGAAAAAATAAGATCCACTGCGAAATTTTTTCTGGCTATCATGATCACTCCCACTGCCATCAGCAGGATCCCGAAAGCCAAATCGAACTGAAATGCCAGACAAAAAGCATCTCGCGTGAAATATCCGCTGATCTTAATAGCTCCGTACAGGATCAGCATGACTCCCATAAGCACGCACAGCATTTTTACAGAGCTTTTGGGCTTTGCCATCAGAAAAATACCCAGCACGCAGAACAGTAATGACATGACGATGTAGATGTTTTTTACAAGCTTCAGCTGTTTCAGGTCATCCATACGTTCCCTCCTTGATAATTTTTTCTCATTTATTGTACTGAATTATACATCACCGTGTCGTTTAAAAAAACAGACAAAAAAGAGCCAGTGCCTAAATTTCAGACACCAGCTCAAAATTAACTGTTTCTATATTTTAATAATATTCGAGGACATTCCTGTTCCACAGGTGAATGGATATTTTTAATCTTTCAGATTTTTGTACTGACTCTCGAGGCTCTTCTCGTAAATATACTCCAGCTTATGCATATCTGACAGGATATCATAATCCATATCATGCCGCAGCCAGTCCAGGATCACTCCCACAAATACGCATTTATAATACCGGCTTATAAGATGCCTATCCTCCTGATCCATTTCAAAGTCTCCGACCGCCCTGTTGATCAGCTCCTCCACCACACGCTCCGTGGCATGATCCAGATAATCGGCAAATACATCCCTCTGAATCGAGCGGTACAGATGTATCATGGCTTTTTTGTTCTTCTGAACTGCATTGACAAGGATTTCCATACAGTCGCTGACTGATTCCGGTACTTTCTGATCCTTCAGAATGTCATTCAGCTCTTCCTTTACCATTGCTTCCACTGCATCCGGAATATCTCTGAAATGGTAGTAAAATGTATTCCTGTTTACTCCACAGCGTTCCACGATGTCCTTTACCGTAATCTTGGACAATGGTTTTTCGTTCATAAGTTCCGTCAGTGTATGCAGTATGATCTGTCTTGTAAAACCTGGCATTTTCTCTCCCCCATCACAAGCTTTCCTCGGGTTATTTCCTTATTATGTCACAATATTAACACTCTTTCAAGCGACAACATGTTAGAAAATGTCCATAAATCTTCCTCCCGATAACTATCCCATGGCCTGACTGAACAAGGTTTTGTCAGATCTCTTCTTTCTGTTCCTGCACCTTTTTTCTCTGGCTGAATATGAACGATTCCCTCCACAACGGTATGGTTTCTGACCTGATTTACCACAATATCCAGATTTTTCCAACTGCACCGGAACTGTTCTCCATCCTCCGGTACACGTTCCAGAACTCCACAGACAAAGCCGCTGAAGGTATCATATTTTTCTACAGGAAGCTCCACATTTATAGCCTCTGCCACATCATCCAGGATCGCTCCCCCCTGTATTTTCCAGATATGTTCTCCTGTCTTCTCAATATCATCCGGCTTCGGCAGATCCGTCCTGTCGTCAATATCTCCCACCAGTGTTTCCACAAGATCATGCAGAGTGACGATCCCCACAAAACAGCCGTATTCATCCAGCACTACTGCAAAATAATCCCGTTTCTCCCTCATTTCCCTGAAGATCAGGTTGGCACGCATGGATTCCGGTACAAAAAACGGTGAATAACAGGCATGCTGCAGAACAGCTTCTCTGGATCTGTCATCCAAGCGGAAATAATCTCTGGTGTCCAGAATATGGATAATATCATCCTGATCTTCCCCGCATACCGGATAAAAGGTGTGACGGTTCTCTCTGATGATCCTTTCCCATTCCTCATCGGAGTCTTCCATATAGAGGACAACCACATCTCTTCTGTGTGTACAGATCTCATCTGCCGCAGTATCATCCAGGTCAAAAACATTCTGGATCATCTCGCTTTCTTCCTGCTGGATGCTGCCCTGTTCATTTCCCTCTGTAAGCAGCATGCGGATTTCTTCCTCTGTGGCCTGCTCCTCTTTTTCTTCCGGTTTGATTCCCATCAGATACAGCACACCATTGGCAGTTACTGTCAGAAGTGCAGTAGCCGGCCAGACTGCGATCATCGCGATCTTAAGAAGTCCTGCCAGACGCAGAGACAGCTCATCCGGATTTTTCATTCCCAGACGTCTTGGCACCAGTTCTCCGAACAGAAGACTTACATAGGAAAGCAGTATGGTCACAATGATCATGCATACGATCTTCAGAACATTCTGTGGTACATCTATCCCTGACCTTATCAGTGCCTCTGTCATCGGCTGTGCAAAATATTCTGCCGCAAAAGCGCTCTGCAGAAATCCTGCCGTAGTTACCGTTACACGGATCGCTGTCATAAAATGTGCCGGCTGTTCTGTAAGCTTTATCAAAATCTGCGCCCGGTGATCTCCCTCTTCTGCCAGCTCCTTCATCTTCGCTTCATTCATGGACAGAACCGCCATTTCCGCACCTGCGAAAACAGAATTCAGAAAGATCAGGAACACCAGTAAAACAATTGCCTGTATCATATTTTTATTCCCCTCAGTATAGTCGTCCGGAATTATCCCGAACCAATTATAATACAGAAAGCGGACCGTTATCATCCGCTTTCCTGTTGCTTACTCTGATTATTATTACATAAGATAGCATAACCCTTCCGGTCTGTCAAACCATCAACCTCCAACCAGCAATATACTATGATATAAAAAGCAGCAGATACATACAACAGAACGGCCTTTCATCTTCCACTCTGCTGCATGCCTATGAACATCATCGCTGCACGACCTATGTTCACTCTGCTGCTTCCTTTTCCATATGATGTTTCGGAAATTCCATAATGATCTCGGTTCCCTGTCCCGGTTCACTGTTAAGCCACAGCCTGCCGTTCAGAGTTTTTACCCCGTGCTTCACAATGGAAAGGCCAAGGCCGGTTCCGCCGATTTCCTTGGAATGGCTTTTGTCCACCCGATAAAAGCGTTCAAAAATGCGTTCCTGATCTTCCTTCGGAATACCGATCCCTGTATCCCGCACATTCACGCGAACTGCATCCTCGCCATCCTTCAGTCTCACAAAGACCTCTCCACCCCGGCGGTTATATTTGACAGCATTATCGCAGACATTATAGAGAACCTCTTCCATGATCGTCGGTACTGTATCCAGCACTGTACTTCCGCCTTCCATATACATATGCACTTCCTGCTTTTCGGCAGCTTCATGTAAGGTAGAAAAAATATCATGAGTCAGACTGTAAAGATCCAGTTTTTCCCACTGATACGGCAATCCGCCCTCATCCAGACGGGAGATCCGGATCACATCCCCAACCAGACGGATCAGTCTCTGCGTTTCCTTATAGATGCGTCCTGCAAAAACCTTCACATCCTCATCCTTCACAAATCCGTCCTGCATGATCTCAGCAAATCCGGAAATGGAAGTCAGCGGCGTTTTCAGTTCATGGGAAACATTGGCGGAAAATTCCCTTCGCAGCTGTTCCCTTTCTACTTTTTCGGTCACATCCACCAGAAGGATCACCGCACCCTCTGTCTTATTTTCTCTTGTGACAGGATTGGCGATCACCTGAATCTCACTGCCATCCAGACGAAGGATCTTGTTCTCATGCTTTCCTTCAAGGACCTGCCCAACGACACCTCGAAACTCCTCCGAGCGGTTCAGAAGATATACACTTTCTCCTGTTTTGATCTCCTTTACCTTAAGAAGCTTTCCCACACTGGAGTTGATAGAAAGTACCATGGTATAACGGTCGATCACAAGAAGTCCCTCCTGCATGTTCTCCGTGATAATAGAAAATTCTTTCTGCTGTCTTCTGGCTGCCTCAAGCTGCAGACGGATCTGCCGGCTCTGTCTGCCAATCTTGCTGAGAAGCGGCTGTACCTCATCATAGGCATCATTCTCATCCGGATGCTCCAGATCAAGCCCATTAAGAGGTTCCACAACCTTCCCGGAAAGCCTGGATGCAAATACGCCGGACAGGAGCAGCATAAGTATCAGAACTGCAGCAAAAGGCGGAAGCAGCTGCAGGAGCAGCATCCATACAGAAGCCTGGTTACTGGAAACTCTCAGCACATTGCCATTTTCAAGGCGTACTGCATAATACATTGTTTTTTCGGAAAGCGTGGATGACATTCTTTCATCCGCACCTTCTCCGTTGATCTCTGCTTCACGGATCTCCTTGCGATGTCCGTGATTATCCATGCTTTCCACATTTGCCTCATTGTCGTAGATAACTTTTCCACTTTCATCCACATAGGTGATCCTGGACTCCTCATCATTCAGCTTCTTCAGATAATCCGTCCCGGCACTTTCCACACCTCTGGAAATATACACGGCTTCTTTCTTCAGCTCACCCATCAGCTGTCCCTGAAAATAGTGATAAAGGATCCCCACGACAAATGCCAGTCCCAGTACTGTGATCAGTGATGAAACCAGCATGATATACTTAAATATTTTTTTACTCAAAGCTCAGCCCTTTCCTTTCTCCGAAATCTATATAGCATTTTACAAAAGCAATGTAAAAATAATTATCCGGAAAAAGTTAAATCCTTGTAAATTTCATCACATTATAAAAAGTGCTGTGATATCCTTTCAATACCACAGCACTTTTTTACAATAATGCAACTCTTTGCAATCTGCTCTTACTTATTTCTATTCCTCAACAAAATAGTTATCTGTATGACTGGAACCGCTTCTGTGGTTTCCTGTGATGGAATATTCCACCCACTCTGCAATGTTCACAGCGTGATCACCGATACGCTCGAAATATTTTGCAGCCATAAGGATATCCAGACCGATACTTGCATCCGGCTTTCCATTATTCAAAACCTCGGCCAGCTTTTCCTTGATATCATTGAAGGCATCGTCCACCTTATCATCATCGTCAATAACCTTTCTGCAAAGCTCAAGATCACCCTTTACAAAGGCATCGATGCTTTCTGTAACCATCCGGACAGTATCCTCTGCCATTTTCCGGATATTAATGATATCTCCGGTAACTGCTTTGTCCTCGATATGCTTGGACAGATCCGCAATATCTGCTGCCTGATCACCGATGCGTTCCATATCGGAAATCATCTTCAGCGCTGCGGAAATGGATCGCAGATCTCCGGCTACCGGATGCTCATGAAGAAGAAGCTTCATGCAGAGATTTTCAATCTCTCTTTCCTGTGCATCGATCTCTTTTTCCGTCTCAAAGATCTTGCCAATGAGAGTCATTCCGCCTTCACCCTGAATAGCTTTGGCAGAAAGTGAAATTGCTTTTTCACAGAGACTTCCCATGGTGATCAGTTCCACGTGAAGCTCTTCCAGCTGTCTTACAAAACGTTCTGACATAATATCAACCAAACCTTCCTGTAATATAATCCTCTGTACGCTTATCTGCCGGCATGGAGAACAGCTTGTCTGTATCCGCAAATTCCACAACCTCACCAAGAAGGAAAAATGCTGTCTTGTCGGAGATACGGGTTGCCTGCTGCATGTTATGTGTGACCATAACAATGGTGTAATCCTTTTTAAGCTCTACTGCCAGATCCTCGATCTTGGAAGTGGAGATCGGGTCCAGGGCAGATGTGGGCTCATCCATAAGAAGCACCTCCGGCTGTACTGCCAGGGCACGGGCAATGCAGAGACGCTGCTGCTGTCCGCCTGACATTCCAAGAGCACTTTTTTTCAGGCGGTCCTTGACCTCATCCCAGATTGCCGCATCGCGGAGAGATTTTTCCACGATCTCGTCCAGCTTTGCCTTGGAACGGATTCCGTGTGTTCTCGGACCGTATGCAATATTATCATAAATGCTCATCGGGAAAGGATTGGGCTTCTGGAATACCATGCCCACACGCTTACGCAGAAGATTCACGTCCATATCTCCGTAAATATCTTCCCCGTCAAGCTCTACCTTTCCTGTGATGGAACAGCCTTCCACAAGGTCATTCATACGGTTTAAAGATTTCAGAAGTGTAGATTTACCACAGCCGCTTGGTCCGATAAATGCTGTGATCTCTTTTTCCGGGATCTCCATATTGATTCCCTTCAGGGCATGAAAGTTTCCGTAATGGAGATTCATATTGTCAATTGAAATTTTGTATTTTCACTCATGATCGATCATTATCCTTTCGCAATTTTTCTGGCTACCAGACCCGGACAGTCCGTTGATAACAAGTTACAAATGCCAGAATGACTACTGCTGTTGCAGATGCCTGGTTTACATGAAGTCCCTCACTGGAAAGCACATACA
>ENA-OQHF01001854-OQHF01001854.1-human-gut-metagenome-genome-assembly--contig:-NODE-1854-length-11174-cov-5.552729_pt1 | contig 11174 bp, 12 predicted proteins | sample MGYA00242559_ERZ504709 | MGnify/ENA primary metagenome ERZ504709 (study PRJEB26092, sample SAMD00036203) | human gut metagenome | host: Homo sapiens | study: EMG produced TPA metagenomics assembly of... | reverse complement strand
ACACCGCCAAGGGGCGTGTCACCGGCATGGTAGAGCTGCGGCAGATCGTCAACGAACTGATTGACCAGCAGTTGAACGACTACCCGGACGAGGACATCAAGGCAACGCAGGAGCATTTGAACGCCGCCTACGATGCTTTTACCGCAAAGTACGGTCTGCTGAACGACCGCAAAAACGGGCGGCTGTTTGAGCAGGATTCTTCCTACTATCTGCTCTGTTCGTTGGAAAATCTGGACGAGCAGGGGCAGCTTAAATCCAAGGCAGCGATGTTCACGAAGCGCACCATTCGCCCGGAGCGCACCGTCACCAGCGTGGATACCCCCAGCGAAGCGTTGGCGGTGTCCATCGGAGAACACGGCAAGGTGGATCTGCCCTATATGGCAGAACTGCTGGGCACACCCGGCGAGTACGGGCGCATCACCACCGAACTCTCCGGCGTGATCTTCAAAGATCCTGCCGCCGATGTAGACGACCCGGAAGCCGGCTGGCAAACAGCGGACGAATACCTTTCGGGTAATGTACGCGATAAGCTGCGGATGGCACAGCTTGCTGCGGAAAGTCACCGGAGTTCAAGGTTAATGTGGACGCACTGACCAAGGCACAGCCCAAAGGATCTGGAGGCATCTGAAATTGATGTGCGTTTGGGTGCCACATGGCTTGACCCTTCTATGCGTACAACAGTTTATGATGGAAACTTTTCAGCCGCCCTATCGTATCCGCTACCAACAATGCCATCACCGTTCGCTACTCCCCATTACACTTCCGAATGGCGGATCAGCAAATAAATCTGCTACTGGCTTTGGTGACATTATGGCCACTGAAACCTACGGTACCCGCCGAGCCAACGCTTACAAGATTTTGGAGGATACCTTGAATTTGCGTGACAGCCGCGTTTATGATACCATCGAGGAGGATGGGAAAGAAAAGCGTGTGCTGAATCAAAACGAAACCACCCTCGCCCAGCAGAAACAGCAGGCCATCAAGGATGCTTTCGCTGGCTGGGTCTGGAAAGACCCTCAGCGGCGTGCCTTATTGGTGAAGAAGTACAACGAGCTTTTTAACAGCACCCGCCCCCGTGAGTATGACGGTAGTCACATTCATTTTGTGGGCATGAACCCGGAGATCGATTTGCGAGAGCATCAGCGCAATGCGGTTGCCCATGTGCTGTATGGTTACAACACCCTTTTGGCGCACGAAGTCGGTGCTGGCAAGAGTTTTGAGATGGCGGCTTCCGCTATGGAACTGAAACGTCTGGGCTTGTGCCAGAAAAGTCTTTTTGTCGTGCCAAACCATTTGACGGAACAATGGGCCAGCGAATTTTTACGTCTGTACCCTCATGCGAAGCTGCTGGTCACCAGCAAAAAAGGATTTTGAACCCGGTAATCGCAAAAAAATTCTGTGCGAGAATTGCGACCGGTGATTATGATGCAGTTATCATCGGACACAGCCAGTTTGAAAAGATACCCTTGTCCGCAGAACGACAGGAGCGTCTGATTCAGGAACAGATGGATGAAATCGAGGAGGCCATCGAAGAAGCGAAAGCGCAGGTTGGCGAGCATTTCACGGTAAAGCAGCTGGAAAAGCTGCGCAAGTCTTTGAAACAGAAATTGGAAAAGCTGCAAGGCACAGACCGTAAAGATGATGTGGTTACGTTTGAACAATTGGGCGTAGACAGGTTGTTTGTGGATGAGAGCCAAGCGTTTAAGAACCTCTACTTGTACACGAAAATGCGTAATGTCGCAGGTTTGAGTACGAGCGAGGCACAAAAAGTCCAGCGATATGTTCGGCAAGTGTCGCTATCTGGATGAGATCACCGGTGGCCGTGGCGTGATTTTTGGCAACGGGCACACCCCTGAGCAACAGTATGACCGAGATGTACACCCTCATGCGCTACCTCCAGTACAACACCTTGCAGCAGAAAGGGTTGACCCATTTTGATGCGTGGGCTTCTACTTTTGGTGAAACTACTACTGCCATCGAACTTGCGCCCGAAGGCACCGGATACCGTGCACGCACTCGTTTTGCGAAGTTCTTCAACTTACCTGAACTGATGGCGATGTTCAAAGAAGCGGCGGATATCAAGACCAGCGACCAGCTTCATCTCCCCGGTGCCGATGCAAAAATTTGAGACGGTGGTGGTTAAACCTTCGGAAATCCAACAGGATATGGTGCAGGCGTTGAGCGAACGTGCAGCCGAAGTCCACAGCGGTTCTGTTGACCCTTCTGTGGATAATATGTTGAAAATCACGTCGGATGGCCGCAAAATCGGTCTTGATCAGCGGCTGATGAATTCCGCTCTGCCCGATGACCCCAACAGCAAGCTGAACGCCTGCGTCAACAACGTCCTGCGCATCTGGAACGACACCAAGGAGCAGAAGCTGACCCAGCTGATTTTCTGCGATATGTCTACTCCCAAGGGGGACGGTTCGTTCAACGTCTATGATGATATCCGCTCCAAGCTGCTCAACGCCGGTGTGCCCGAACAGGAGATCGAGTTCATCCACAACGCAGATACGGAGAACAAGAAAGCAGAACTTTTCTCCAAGGTACGCAGCGGACAGGTGCGTGTGCTGCTGGGCAGCACTGCAAAAATGGGAGCCGGTACAAATGTCCAGACGCTTCTTGTGGCAGTGCATCATCTGGATGTAGGCTGGCGTCCGTCGGATATGACTCAGCGCAATGGCAGAATCATCCGTCAAGGCAATCAAAACAAACAAGTGTACGTCTATAATTACGTCACTGAATCGACATTTGACGCCTACTTGTACCAGACCTTAGAGAATAAGCAGAAGTTCATTTCTCAGATTATGACGAGCAAATCTCCCATGCGCTCCTGCGATGATATTGATGAACAGGCTCTGTCTTACGCAGAAATCAAGGCTCTGTGTGCAGGCGACCCTCGCATCCGGGAAAAGATGGACTTGGACGTGCAGGTAGCAAAATTGAAGGTGCTGCGCGGAGACTTCCAGAATCAGAAATATCGTCTGGAGGATAAGCTGCTCAAAACTTTCCCGGAGGAGATCCAGAAACAGAAAACCCGCATTGCTGCTTTACAACAGGATTCACAGATTGCAGCAGCACACCCGCAGGACAAAGAAAACTTCTGCGGCATGACCATCAAGGGCATGGTGTACGATGACAAAAAGGCTGCAGGCGAACGGCTGCTGCTGGCTCGGCAGGAGATGCCCAATGCTGATATGATGTTGCTGGGCACCTACCGTGGCTTTGAACTGAACATTCGATTCGACAGCTTCAAAAATGAGCATCAGGCCGTACTCCGGGCAGAGTTGAGTTACCCGGTGTCGCTGGGCGATGATGCGCGCGGCAATATCACTCGTCTGGACAATGCCATCGACAATTTCGCTGACCGTATTGCAGATGCCGAAAATGCTCTGCAAAACCTTGAACAGCAGAAGCAGGCCGCAGAGGTCGAAGTGGCAAAGCCCTTTGCACAGGAGGAAGAACTGGCCGAAAAGTCTGCCCGCCTTGCTGAATTGAACGCCTTGCTGAACATCGACCGTGACCGCAGTTCCTCGCAGGATGCTCCCGAAGAAACCGAGGAAACCGAAACACCTGCAACTCGTCCGTCTGTGCTGGCTGCACTGGGGGAAAAGACCAATCAGCCGGAGCCTGTCAAACCGTTCCGCAGCTATTATGATAAGGATGGTGATGCACGATGAAAGAGAAGCGGGATGAAACCATCATCCTGCGCTTGAGCAAAACAGAAAAGAACCGTATCTATGAAAAGATGCTCAGTATGGGCATCCGAAGCCTGAGTGCCTATATCCGCAAGATGGCACTGGACGGCTATTGCCTGCACCTCGACTTGAAAGAACTGCAACGCATGGCATATCTCTTGCAGATGTGCAGCAACAATCTGAACCAGTACGCCAAGCGTGCCAACGGGTGCGGCAAGGTCTACGCCTCCGACATGGAAGATCTGCGGCAGCGTCTGGATGAACTGATTGACATTGGCAAGCAAATTCTTTCCAAGCTGGCAGAGCTATAAAAATTCCCGCAGTTGGAGGACTGCGGGTGTACATATAATGCTTGACATCCTTGCAACGTAGTAGTCGATACCTTTATAATAAGGGCGAACAGAAAGGAAGTGCTTGATATGATGTCTATGCTGAAGAAAATTGTTCTTTTCCCGATTTCTCTCTTTGTGGCGTTTCTAGCTCTGATGGCAAGGTGGCTGCTAACCCTGTCCAGCTATGTAGTTGCTCCGCTGATGCTCTACATCTTCGGCTGCGGCATCTACACTGCTTACCGTCAGACTTGGAATCAGTTCTTTATCCTGCTGGTGGCCGAGTTCATCTGCTTCATCCTTTTTTTCGGTGCAACTGCCATCACCGAGGGCATCGGGCGTTTCAGTGAGTGGCTTGCAGAACTGTGAGGGATGCTATGAGCAAACAGAGGATAGAGGATTGTTATTTTGAACACAACAGCACGATTTTTTCTGAGATGCTGGGTGAGGATGAAGAGTATCTGCGACTGAAAAAAGCCAAAAGAGCAGCTGAGGAAGCCTTGCAGAGCGTTATCAGCAAAGAAGCGTGGAATCAATATCTCGCCTTAGATGAAATCTGCAATGAGTTGGAATGCGCCAGATACAAGGCAATGTATCTGGCGGGTGCCGCCGATTACGAAAAAATATCCAAATGATCTCAATGCCGCCTCCGGGCGGCATTTTTTCTTTGCAATAGGGGGTGATGATGCTGGCAGCAACACGGCTGATTGCGCTGCACAAAAACAAGGGCATGACCGTTGCGGCCTGCCTGAAAAATCGCACGGACTATATTGAAAACCCGGACAAGACCGAGCAGGGGCAGTTTGTCAGCAGCTATGCTTGCAGCGCCCTGACAGCAGATGAAGAATTTATGCTTACCAAGCGGCAGTATGATCTCGTAAACGGACGCAGGCAGAAAAGCGATGTGATCGCTTATCAGATACGGCAGTCCTTTCGTCCGGGAGAAATCACTGCAGAGGAAGCTAACAAGGTGGGCTACGAACTTGCCATGCGTTTTACCAAGGGCAAGTATGCGTTTGTTGTTGCCACCCATACGGACCGGCAGCACATCCACAACCATGTGATCTTTAACTCCACGGCACTGGATGGCACCAGAAAGTTCCGGGATTTTTTCTTTTCGGCGTTGGCAGTGCAGCGGTTGAGCGACCTGATTTGCTTGGAACACCAGTTGTCCGTCATTGAGAAGAAGCCCTATCGGGAACGGCAGAAGCGTGTTCTCTATCCTCCCAAGGAAAGCAACGGGGACCGCCTATGCGGAATCATCGACACAATCCTTGCAGAAAAAACGGGAGATTATGAAACGTTTCTGCAAAAGCTAGAGCAGCAGGGCTACGAGGTGAAGCGTGGCAAGTACACGGCGGTGAAGGGCAAGGGACAGAAACGCTTTATTCGGTTCCGAACTCTGGGCACCGGCTATGGCGAGGACGAAATCAAGGCGGTGCTGGAGGGTAAGGCGAAACACCAACCTTATCAGAAGAAGCCGCCCAAAGAACAGCCCTTCCAGTTGCTGGTGGACATTCAGGGAAAAATGGCAGAGGGCAAAAGCGTCGGCTACAAAAAGTGGGCGACCAAGTTCAACCTGAAAGAAATGTCCAAAACGCTGCTGTTCTTACAGTAGCAGAAGATCAGCAGTGCCGAGGAACTGCGAGAACGTGCAGCGGTGGCAACCGAACGCTATCATACCATGGGCAATTCTATCAAGGCAGCAGAAGCAAGGTTGACAGAGATCGCCGTGCTGAAAACTCACATCATCAACTATGCCAAGACCCGCCCGGTCTATGATGCCTACCGCAAGTCGGGGTACAGTAAAAAGTTTTTGGAAGCCCATCGGGAGGAGATTACTCTGCACAAGGCGGCGAAAGCTGCCTTTGACGAAGCCGGGCTGCAGAAGCTGCCGAAGGTCAAGGAGTTGGATGCGGAGTTTGCAGAACTGCTGACCAAGAAGAAAGCCGCTTACCCGGACTACCGCAAGGCACGGAACGAGATGCAAGAACTGGTTCGGGCACAGAAAAACGTGGAACGATTTTTTTGCGGGAGAAAAGGACACCATCGAAAAAGTGCAGACCCGATAAATGAATACCGCCGAGGACTCTTCCCATTTTGGGGAGATGTCCTCGGCGGCTTTTTTAGTTTATATAGCAGCGGTCCTGTTTTATAAGCCAATCTTCACACAGCCGCTGGGCTTCGTCCTTTGTGCAGCAGGTGCAGTTGAAAAGTTTGCCACGGATGGAACAGTAAGTGTAGTGTACCTTCGGGACTCCATTAGCATCTCGAAAATCAACGCAGCGTTCCTCACCGGGCAGCAGATAGATCGTATCCACGTTCAGAAGCTCCTTTTACCTTCGTTCATGTGCCAAGGGGCACAACATTTGCTATTGTACCATGTACCGTCCCCAAAGACCATTGCTTTTTTGACCAAAGATACGCACAAAAATTTTCCACCTTGAAATTACCCGAATAGCGTTGAATGAACGCAAACGGATTGTGTATAACAAAAATTGCGACAGGTATGCTATTGGTGTGCAACAAACACAATTAGAATGTGAGGTCGCTATGAATACGCTTTTGGGTCAACGAATACGAGAGCAGCGCAAGGAAAAAGGCTGGACGATTGAACAGTTTGCAGAACGGGTCGATTTGTCAGCAAATTATGTTGGAGATTTAGAGCGCGGAGTAAAAATCCCCAAACTGGAAACCTTTATCCGAATCGTAGAGGTGTTGGACGTATCTGCTGATGTGCTAATCCGGGATTCCGTTCCATCCGCATCCCATGTGGCAGATGACGAACTGAGCAGAAAGCTGAGCCAGCTCACACCGGGGCAGAAGAAAGCTGCCATTGACATTCTGAATGCATACACCGACAACATTCCCTATATTACAAAATAGCACCTATGTCAGGGAGCGCAGCAAACGTGCTGACGCTCTTTCTTTTTGCCCTCAAATAGTTTATAATCAACACTATAAGCGTGTATCTAACACCAATGGCAAGTATTTGAGGTGAATGACATGACAATCCTACCCAATATCGAAGAAGCAATGGAAGATGCCCGGAATGGAAAGTTGAGCCCGTATTGGCAGAATAATCTAAAACGTGAATGCCTGCATGGAGAGCTATCGGCTGAAGAGCGGCTGGCTCTTTCGGAACTGAATTGCATTTTGTCCGAGACTCCTCAATGGAGTAGCGAAGAAGAACTGTGCCATGACATGGAGAATATCGGCGGCAGGGTTCGCTTCTGCCGCTTTTGGAATGAGCACTATTCCATGGTGCAGTTGACGGAAGACCGAAACGGAAAATACTCCGCAGCCTACGTTCTGGATGTAGAAACAACCCCGGATGTGCGTAAGGTGGCGGCATTGCAGGCACAGAAAGAACTTGCGGACTGTATGCAGGTGTGGGGCGTTTCTCTTCTGGAAGCGCCAGTTCCTGAACAGATGAAGTACGATTCTCTTGCAGAAGCCGCTTCTCACCTCATGCAAGTTCTTAACGACCCGGAGCATATCACCGGGTAAAAAAGCGTCCCGCAGGGATGCGCAGCCTGCATTGGAAAATGCAGATCAAAGGGGCTTGGGGCATTCCCCAACAAGCGTTTTGCAACGCAAAATAAGCAGATGTATATACGTCTGCACTGCTTGCCGGTACAATGTCATCGATGAAACAAAACTAGTTTTATCAAAGACGGTTATATGGTTGTGCCGATTTCCAAAACATAGTAATATTGAAGTACTAACTGGGGCTGAAAGTGGCAAAACTGCTTGCTTGGTTTCCATTCAGGAATTACTAACAGCGTAGACCGTCCGTTCGCTTCGTATACCGTCAGCGTCACAAATTGACACCAATTTATCATTCTTCACGAAGTATGTGCTAAAATCTCTTGACAGCACCTCACAAAATATGTTATCTTTTGTAAACATCCTTGAAAAGATATGACCTTTTCTGTGGACCGAACATAAACCGATTTTTCTCTGGAGGAAAGACCCATGAAACAGGAGATCATCCGCAAACTGAGCGCTGCCGTGGCCATGAGCCTCGTTGTTGGCGTCTCTCTGGCCGCCTGCGGCGGCGGCAGCAGCTCCACCGCCGCTGGTGTGACTAAGACCGGCTCTGCCGAAGGCTTTGGCGGTGCTGTCACCGCCACCCTGACCGTGGATGCCAACGGCACCGTTACCGACTGCAAGCTGGAAGGTGCACAGGAGACCGAGAGCATCGGCGGCGCTGCACTGGAAGAGCTGTCCAAGCAGGTCGTGGCCGCCAACGGCCCCGCCATCGACGGCGTTGCCGGTGCCACGGTGACCACCAAGGCCGTCCGGAAGGCCGTTGCCGCCGCACTGGGTGTGGAGCTGGCCGAAGAAGCCCCCGCCGACTCTGCTGCCGCAGCCCCCGCTGAGCCCGCCGCCATCGTCCCGGTGGAAGGCGGCATCCAGATCGGTCAGGCCTATGCTGCCGCCCACGGCACCAAGTGCTTCACCGAAGCGGTGGCTGTGGTGAAGGATGACGTCATCCTCGCCGCCTACCTCGACGATTTTCAGTTCACCAGCACCGATGCAGGCGTGACCGCCGTGCCCAACTCCGACTCCGACTTTGCCGCAGGCTACGCCGAGGGCAAGGTGCTGATGTCCAAGCGGGCCAACGCCGATTATTACAGCAAGATGATGGCTGAAAAGGGCGGCTCCACGGTCGCTCTGGATGCAAACTTCGACGCCATCCAGAACTTTGCCGTCGGCAAGACCATCTCCGAGCTGGAGGATGTGGCCGCCAAGTTCCGCCCCGGGGATGTGCTGGTGGTGCCCTACACCACCAACGACCTCCTGCCCTATATCCGGCAGGCGGCCGCTGTCATCAGCGAGGAGAGCGGCACCAACGGCCATGCGGCCACTGTGGGCCTGACGTTGGGCAAGGCGGTGATCGTGGGCGCCGCCGGCGCCGTCCAGCGCCTGAAGGACGGTGCCATGGTCTCCTGTGGACTGTGCCCGCGGCGTGGTCCAGACGCTGCCCCAGTAAACGCGCCAAAAGCGGTAAGCTGACAGTGGATTTCACAGCACAGGTAACCGCCAATCTGCCCGCCTACCTGCCGAAAGTGCAGACCGTATACGGTCCGGGACGTTACAACACAGAATATAGCGATTACGAGAAGCAGACAGGCGGTTTCTACCAGCGTACAATGAATGGTGAAAGTTACAAAAGCTTGTATAGCACAACCATGTCCTTCGGCCCGAAATATGACGGAAGCGACGTGTTATATTGGGACGGTAAGGTTCGCCCCTATCTTCCGACTACGGACAATCCCTGGAAAGAATTGTTCCGTACAGGGTGGAACCAAACGTACAACCTCGCCATTTCGCAAGGTACGGAGACGAGCAGTAACCGCTTCTCATACACCTTTATGGACGAGATGCCCAATTCACTGACCGGCAGTTTTACAAAGCACAACTTCAAATTGACCGGTTCCTACAAGCTGGCAAAACCGCTGACATTGGAATACTCACTGAACTATATCATACAAGACGTAAAAAACCGTCCTCAAACATCATTGAACCTATATGGCAGTTTCAGCAATATGTTCTCTTCTTTCATGGATATTCCTTATTTGAAACAGAGCTATGTCACCAGCCTGGGCTATCGCAATACCTATGCCGTAGGTGGTGACGCCACACTCACTCCGGACGAGGCATGGGCATACAATCCGGGATATTTGAATGGCGTATCGAATATGCTTTGGAACATGTACCATCATCACAGCAAGGAAACGGAGAACCGCCTCATCGGTATGGTACGCCCCACCTGGCAGATTACCAATTGGTTGAGTCTCCGCGCCCAACTTGCCACAGATATAACAGACACCAAGCAGACATTGGAATATGAAACAGAACGCCCTAACTCACTATACGACCCCAGCGGCAGTTTCCAAAGCATCAACCGCCGTTACGACATCGTATACGGTGATGTAATGTTGAATTTCAACTACAATATCCGCCGCTTCGACATTGCCGCTACGCTGGGCTGGACAGGACGTTACGAAAACATGAATAACATGCGCGTTTCCACCAACGGCGGTCTGGTTACGGAAAACTGGTTTGACCTCAACGCCAGCCGTTACACCGCCAGCAGTATACTGCAACGTATGGAACTGTTGAAGACAGGCTACATGGGTACACTGAGTCTGGGCTGGGACAACTACCTATTCCTCGAACTGACCGGACGACAAGAGCGTTCCTCCACACTGAAAGACAAAAGTTTCTTCTATCCTTCCGCCAACCTTAGTTTCCTGTTCTCGAACGCTTTCCGCATGCCGGCATGGTGGAATCATGGCAAGCTCCGCCTTTCATACGGAATCGTGGGTAACGCACCGGAAACCTATGCCGCCAATATCATCTACGAGCAAGGCTCGGACAACGGCTTCACATGGAACTATGTGCCTTCTTCATGGGGCAATGCCAACATCCGCCCTGAAAAAAAGTACGAATACGAAATCGGTCTTGAAAGCAAGTTCCTCAATAACCGCCTGGGCTTTGACGTGTCATACTACAACAACCGGGTGAAAGACCAGATACTGTCCACTCCACAGCCTTCATCCTCGGGTGTGAAGTATGTGCTGATGAATGTGGGAGAAGTAGCCAATGAAGGTTGGGACATCTCCGTCAGCGCCACTCCTGTACTGACCAAAAACTTCCGCTGGGACTTGACAGCCAACTACGGCATCTATCACAACAAGGTTGTGAAACTTGCTGAAGGCGTGCCATACCTCGAAATATCCAACATCGGCGGAGGAGGTGCCAAGATACAAGCCGTAGAAGGCCGCCCAATGGGTGATATCTATGTACAGATGCCTCAAATGAACGAAAACGGCGATTATCTTGTATCGGACAAAGGACTTTACCTGAACCAGACAGATCTGCAAAGAGTGGGTAATATCAATCCTGACGGCGTAGGCGGTTTGTTCAGTTCATTCTCATATAAGAATATATTCCTGGATTTCAGCATCGACTTCCGCATAGGAGGCGATGTAATCAATGAAATGTACCAGTATTCCACCGCATCGGGTTTGACACCGGAATCCTTGCAATACCGCGATACAGAGCATGGAGGCTTGTCTTATTACTATCCGGGAAACAACAATGCCAGCGGCACACCTGTACAGGTGGATCCTTC
>ENA-OQHF01001853-OQHF01001853.1-human-gut-metagenome-genome-assembly--contig:-NODE-1853-length-11178-cov-5.829699_pt1 | contig 11178 bp, 8 predicted proteins | sample MGYA00242559_ERZ504709 | MGnify/ENA primary metagenome ERZ504709 (study PRJEB26092, sample SAMD00036203) | human gut metagenome | host: Homo sapiens | study: EMG produced TPA metagenomics assembly of... | reverse complement strand
GCGTGGCTGCAACCGCTGGTTGACGAAATTTCAAGCCGCAATTGGTGGTTGTCAACTGGAAAATCTGCTATGATAACAGCATAGAGGACGTCCGCCGGAATCCATTGATACGCCGCCCTGCGGCAGAAAGAGAACACTATGATCTTAGCCGAAAAAATTGCCATTCTCCGCCGCCAGAATGGATGGAGCCAGGAAGAGCTTGCCGATCAGTTGAACGTTTCGCGTCAGGCTGTCTCGAAGTGGGAGGGCGGAACGTCAATCCCCGACTTGGATAAAATACTGAAGCTGAGTGCTCTGTTTGAAGTGAGCACCGACTACTTATTAAAAGATGAGCTGGAACAGCCCGATGCCACGGCCCCGCTGCCGAAGGAAGAGCGGGTGACGGAACCCTGCCGCACCGTCTCATTTGACGAGGCAAACGCATATCTCAGCACGGTGCAGGCCGTGCATGGGAAGATGGCGGCGGGTGTGGGCTTGTGCATCCTCAGCCCCATCGCGCTGCTTGTTCTGGGCGCATGGAGCGATGGTACACCCAACGAAGAGCGGATGGCAGGGATCGGTGTCATCGTCCTGCTGCTCTTCGTCGCGCTGGGGCTGCTGCTCATCCTGCCCGCCGCCATCCGGCTGGAAGCGTTCGAATATCTGGAAAAAGAGCAGATCGCCCTTGCCTATGGTGTGGAGGGCATCGTGGAGCGGCAGAAACAGGAGTACGCGCCCACCTACCGCCGCAGCATGACCCAGGGCGTGGTGCTCTGTGTGCTGGCCGTGGTGCTGATCCTGGGCACGGCCATGCTGGGAGCACCAGGCTTCTGGGTCGCTGCCGCAGTCGGCCTGCTGCTGGCCATTGTGGCCGGTGCAGTGCAGTTGTTCATCCGGGCCGGGATGACCCAGGGCAGCTTTGATAAGCTGCTGCAAACGGGGGAATACACCGTCCGCGAAAAGTGGACGAACCGCCGTGTCGGTTGGTTTGCCGGGCCTACTGGTGCCTTGTGCCGGCGGTGTATCTCGCTGTCAACTTCTGGAACAACAACTGGGGAAACAGCTGGATCATCTGGGCCGTGGCCGGGCTTGTCTTCGCCGCCCTCTACTCTGCCGTCCGTGCGTGGGCAGACAGAAAAAATCGGTAAGCCCCACAAATGAAAGTGCTGAGCAAACGGCAGGCCCAGCTCCTTATAATAGCGGCGAGGCCCCTCTTCCCGCACGGGAAGAGGGCCTCGCCGCTATTTTAGCGCATGTTTAGTTGTTGTAGGTGCGGTTCTTGATCTCGTCGGTCACCTTGGCGATGAAGGCGTCGAGATCCATCGTGGTGGTCTCGCCCTTGCGGTCACGGACAGAGACGTTGCCGGCCTCGGCTTCCTTGGCGCCCAGGACCAGCATATAAGGCACACGGTCCACCTGCTGTGCAGCGCGGATCTTGTAGCCGATCTTCTGGTTGTCGTCGTCCAGAGCCACACGGATACCGGCCTCCACCAGCTTCTCGGTGATGGCCTCGGAATACTCGAGGGTCTTCTCGGAGACGGGCAGAACCTTGACCTGAACAGGAGCCAGCCAGGTGGGGAACTTGCCCTTGGTCTCCTCGATGAGGTAGGCCATGAAGCGGTCGAGAGAACCCAGGATCGCACGGTGCAGGACAACGGGGGTCTTCTCGGCGCCGTCCTTGTCCACATAGGTCAGGTGGAACTTTGCGGGCAGGCAGAAGTCCAGCTGGCAGGTGGACAGGGTGTACTCAGCGCCGACAGCGGGCTTGACGTTGACGTCCAGCTTCGGGCCGTAGAAAGCAGCCTCGCCGATCTCCTCGGTGAAGTGGATGCCCAGCTCGGTCAGCACCTCGCGCAGAGCGTTTTCGGCGTGGTTCCACATGGCATCGTCGTCGTGGTACTTCTTCTTGTCGGCGGGGTCACGCAGGGACAGAACGCAGCGGTAATCGGTGATGTTGAAGTCCTTGTAGGTCTCGAAGATCAGGTTGCAGACATCGGCAACCTCGCTCTTGATCTGCTCCGGGGTGCAGAACAGGTGGGCATCGTTCTGGCAGAAGTGGCGGCCGCGCTCAATGCCCTTCAGGGTGCCGGAGGATTCGTAGCGGAAATCGTGTGCGATCTCACCGATGCGCATGGGCAGGTCACGGTAAGAGTGGGGACGATTTGCGTAGATCATCATGTGGTGGGGGCAGTTCATCGGGCGCAGGACATAGCTCTCGCCCTCCATCTCCATGGCGGGGAACATGTTCTCGCGGTAGTGATCCCAGTGGCCGGAGGTCTTGTACAGGTTCACGGTACCGATGCAGGGGGTCATCACGTGCAGGTAGCCGCGTGCACGCTCCTTCTCCTTGATATAGTTCTCCAGCTCCTGCCAGACGGTGTAGCCAGCGGGCAGGAACATGGGCAGGCCGCGGCCCACCAGGTCGTCGGTCATAAACAGGCCCATCTCCTTGCCGATCTTGCGGTGATCGCGCTCACGGGCCTCCTGCTGCTCCTTCTCCCAGGCTTCCAGCTCTTCCTGGTTGTGGAATGCCACACCGTTGATACGGGTCAGCATCTTGTTTTCCTTGTCGTTCTTCCAGTATGCGCCGGACTGCTGGGTGATCTTGAAGGCCTTCAGCGCCTTGGTGTAGGTCAGGTGGGGTCCGATGCACATGTCAACGTACTCGCCCTGCTGGAAGAAGCTGAACTCGGTCTCGTCGACCAGATCAGCCATGTGCTCGATCTTGTAGTGCTCCTGGCGCTCCTCCATCAGCTTCACAGCCTCGTCACGGGGCAGGATGAAGGGCTTGATGGCCAGATTTTCCTTGCAGATCTTGCGCATCTCTTTTTCGATGTTGGCTAGATCGTCATCGGTGAGCTTGGTGTCGCCCAGATCGACATCGTAGTAGAAGCCGTTCTCGGTGGCGGGGCCAAAGGCAAAGTCAGCCTCGGGGTACAGGCGCTTGATGGCCTGTGCCATGATGTGAGCAGCGGTGTGGCGGATAACATGCAGTTCCTGGTCCTGCGGGCACTCGTCCACATGGCCGTCTTTGTAGATGATCTTCATAACGGTTCTCCTTTTGATGAAAGTTAAAACAAAAAAGCGCTCCATCCCGCTCAAATTTACGGGATGAAGCGCCTGAAGATTTCACGCGTTCCACGGTTCCACCCGAATTGCGTGCCCTTGAGAACACGCCACTCGCTGTGCTGTAACGGGCGCACCCGGCAGAGGTTCTCCTCTGCGCTCTGCGGTGGTAGAAGCCCGATGCACGGCAGGCTGCTTGCAGCACCCGGTATCCGGGGCAGCCCTCTCTGCGTCATGGGGAACGAGCTTCGGTTTGTCCGCATCATCGCTTTGGTCAGGATGAAACTACGCTGATTGTAGCACGATGGCGGCAAAAAATCAAGCTCTCCGCGGCGAAAATCTGCGAAAAATCATTCTTCTTTTTTCTTCAGCTTGACCCGCCACTTGTGGGAGGCGTACTCCGGCCGCAGCTTGTTGGTGACAAAGGTCTGGCTGCTGTAGAGGCCGTGGTGGCCCGAGAGCATGTAGCACACGCCGCAGCCCAGCGCAATAAGCTCCAGCCCCTGCCCGCCAAACAGCTCGAATCCCAGCAGGATGGAGGGGATCAGGGCGTTTGTGGCTCCGCAGAACACGCAGACCAGACCGATGGCACCGGCAAACCCGGCGGGCAGGCCCAGCCATGGCCCGGCGATGCAGCCAAAGGTCGCCCCGATGTAGAAACTTGGGACCACCTCGCCGCCTTTGAAGCCTACTGCCAGGGTCAGGGCGGTCAGGAAGATCTTGCAGGCAAAATCCCAGGGCAGGGCAGTGCCCTGCTCCACGGCATCGGCAATGACGGCCATTCCGGCCCCGTTGTACCGCCCGACACCGAACAGATACGAGAACGCTACCACGGCTGCACCGCCCGCAAAAGCCCGGAGCCAGGGATTCGGGATCCGTTTGGGGATCCCGTGCTCCAGGGTGTGAAGCGTCCAGCAGAACAGCCGGGTCACGGCGGCACAGGCAATGCCCAGCAGGGCGGTCTGAAGCGCGGTTTCCAGCGTCAGGTGCGGGATGGAATTGAGCACAAAATTGGTCGGGGCGATCCCGAAGAACAGGGATACGCCGTAAGCAATGAGGGCCGAAGTGAACGCGGGCATAAAGGCCGAAGTGAACGTCAGCCCCACGTCCTCCACCATCATGGCGAAGAGGGCGGCGGTCAGCGGGGTGCCGAACAGGGCGGAAAAGAACGCGGCCATCCCGCTGATGGTGGCAGTGCGGCGGACGTAATCGCTCAGATGGAGCAGTTTTCCCACGTTCCAGCCGATGCTGCCGCCCATCTGCAAAGCGGCACCCTCGCGGCCGGCAGAACCGCCGAACAGGTGGGTGAGCACCGTGCCCAGAAAGATAGCGGGCACCAGCAGCAGGCTGACCGGCTCGCCGCTCTGCACGGCGCGGATGACATTGTTGGTGCCCACGCCTTCGCACTTTGTGACCTTGTAGAGTGCCACGATGGCAAGGCCCGCCAGCGGCAGGCAGAGCAGCAGCCAGCTCTGCGCGGCCCGCAGCTCGGTGACGTACTCCACGCTCAGGTGGAACGCTGTGCCGACTGCGCCGCAGACCAGACCCGTGGGCACGGCCAGCAGCAGCCATTGCAGGGCCACCCGCAGGGCGGCTTTGGCCTCGCGGTTAAAATCGTTCAAGTTGCTCATAGAAACTCCTGATACAAAAAAACTGAAAATTTTACACTCCAAAATAACACGCCCGCACAGGGATGTCAACCCGGAACCATTGCAGGGGGGCTCACATCGTGATGACAACGACAAACCCCTGCTTCCTTGTGCGGAGGAAGCAGGGGTTCTGCCGAATGGATTTCAGAAAAAGGAAAAGGAGAACAAGGAGAACAAATATCGTCACGCTTTCAAAGCGGGACAGCGGTTGAAATTGTGCGGAGCGTTACTCCACATCCTGCAGGGCGGCGAAATCTTCTTCGCCGGTGCGGATCTTGACCACGCGGGTCACGTTGTAAACAAAGATCTTGCCATCGCCGATGTGGCCGGTGTACAGGGCCTTTTTGGCGGCATCCACCACAGCGTCCACGCTGATCTTGGAAACGATGACCTCGACCTTGATCTTGGGCAGCAGGGTACTGTCCACAGGCACGCCGCGGTATTTCTCGGTGGTGCCCTTCTGGATGCCGCAGCCCATCACCTGGGTCACGGTCATGCCGGTTACACCCAGATCGTTCAGCGCGGTCTTGAGCTGATCGAACTTGGAGAGCTTTGCAATGATGGACACCTTGTGCATCCCGGTGTCGTAGATGCCATCGTGGATGACGGCAGGCTCCTTGACCACAGGCACGGCAGCGTTCATCTGCACGGCGCTTGCCCTGGAGGCATCATCCTCGCCCAGATCGGTGTTCTCGTTGGGCACCATGGCAGCGGCGTTGGCATCGGAGATGGAGAAACCGGCGTAAGCAGAAGTCAGGCCGTGCTCGTGGATATCCAGGCCGTCGATCTCCACCTCAGCGGGGACGCGCAGACCGATGGTCTTGTCGATGATCTTGAAGATGATGAACATCACGACCACAACGTACACATCAACGGTGATAAGGCCCAGCAGCTGGGTGCCCAGCTGTGCAAAGCCGCCGCCGTAGAACAGGCCCTTGCCCACGCCGTCGCCGCCGTTGGAGAACAGGCCCACAGCAATGGTGCCCCACACGCCGTTTGCAAAGTGAACGGAGACAGCACCCACGGGGTCATCGATCTTTGCGATCTTATCAAAGAATTCAACGCTCAGGACCACGAGGATACCGGCCACGAAGCCGATGATGAAGGCACCGAAGGGAGAGACAGCGTCGCAGCCTGCGGTAATGGCGACCAGACCGGCCAGAGAGCCGTTCAGGGTCATGGAGACATCGGGCTTGCCGTAGCGCAGCCAGGTGAAGATCATGGTCACGCAGGTGGCAACGGCAGCGGCCAGGTTGGTGTTGAAGCAGACAAGGCCCGTCAGGGTCATGGCCTCATCGGTGGCAAGGCTCAGGGAAGAGCCGCCGTTGAAGCCGAACCAGCAGAACCACAGGATGAACACGCCCAGCGCACCGGCGGTCAGGTTGTGGCCGGGAATGGCGTGGGGGTTGCCGTCTTTGTCGTATTTGCCGATACGAGGGCCGAGCATTGCGGCACCCAGCAGGGCGATCACACCGCCCACATTGTGAACGGCTGCGGAACCGGCAAAATCATGGAAGCCCATGCTCTGCAGCCAGCCGCCGCCCCACATCCAGTGGCCGCAGATGGGGTAGACCACCAGCGAGATAGCAGCGGAGTAAACGCAGTAAGCCTTGAAGTTGGTGCGCTCGGCCATGGAGCCGGACACGATGGTGGCTGCCGTGGCACAGAACACGGTCTGGAACACGATGTACACCCACAGCGGGATATCAAGCCCCAGGTGGCTGTAATCGCCCTGAATGAACGGATCGAACCCGCCGATCAGCGCGCTTGTGCCGCCGAACATCAGGCCGAAGCCGATGACCCAGTAGCACGGTGTGCTGATGCAGAAGTCCATCATGTTTTTCATCAGGATGTTGCCGGTGTTTTTGGCGCGGGTAAAACCTGCCTCACACAGCGCAAAACCGGCCTGCATAAAGTAGACCAGGAATGCCGCAACCAGCACCCAACAGGTGTTTATGGAACTGAACATTATAATACCTCCCCGGTTTGTAATGCGCTCCCCGCACCGAATGTGCGCGGGAGCCTTGTTCAGGAGGCCCTCTATTCCTCCCGAGCAATATCCAGCGAAAACACAAAAGGCGCTGGCGGAATCACTTCCGTCAGCGCCTTTGCTTTCGATGGCACGAGTATAGCCCCTTTGTGCAAAACTGTCAAGAGCCGGGGCGCGTTTTTTACGTTTTACACAACCCAGAACCGAGAAAAAAGAGGGAAACTTTATAAGTCATTCTTTTTTCTCGGCCTCACCGGCGGGCGTTTCTTCCTTTTTGCGGCCGGAGCGGTGCCCGCCCTCCATCTCCCAGTGGAGCATCAGGCTCATCATGGCCCGCAGGGCAAAGGTGGCCGCCAACGGCACCACCGATTCCAGATTCTGCAGCAGGAAGGTCTTGGCGATCTCCGCCGACATCAGGAACTCCAGCGCTGTGGTCAGGCCGCTGGACATCTCGTGGAGGAAATCGTGCTGGCCATGGAAAAAGGTGGCCCGCACATAGTGGTAGGTGGCCTTGACAAGGCTGGTGACGATGATGAACAGGCCGATGATCTCAGCCAGCCCGGAGATCATCGGCACCGCCGTCTCCAGAAACCCCTCCATGCCGTGGGTGACGATCTGATTGAAATGGTATAACCATGCCATATTAGACTTCCTCGTGTTTCGTATCATAAACCGCCCGTTTCAGGGTGAGCAGGATGTGTTTGGATAAGATTCGTGTATCCTGCCGCTTCCGCTTACAGCAGGGTCTTGATGTAGGCGGCCAGCTGCTCGTCCTTGCAGGAGGCGAAGAACAGCTCACTGAACTTCTCACCTGCAATGGCTCCCTTGAGCAGGTCCTGGTCGATGCTCTGCAGGCACTCGATCAGGGGCTTGAAGGTGGCAGCGCGCACATCATCCAGAATGGCCTTGTTCCGCATCTCGGGCACAACGCGCTCCTTGGGGTAGCCCTGACCGTGGCCAAAGCCGAACAGCTTTTCGAAGCAGTACTCGAGGTTCAGCTCGCCGCCCCAGCCAAAGCCCTTGGCAAAGGGCATGGAAACGGCGTTGCCGTCGTTGACGTGGGCAAAGGTGTAAGCGTCCACGGGGTCCTCCACATGGCCGCAGATCACGCCGGGGAAGCTGTTCAGGGCCAGCATGGCACCCTCGCCGGTGCCGCAGCCGGTAATGACGTAGTCAGCCGCGCCGCTGTTCAGCAGGATGGCGGCCAGAATGCCGCACTGAACATAGGTCAGCTGGGCGGCATCCTCTGCGGTGTACATGCCGTAGTTGACCACCTCGTGGCCCATGGGCTCCACCACCTTTTTCAGGGCGGCTTCAATGATGCCGTTCTTGGCGGCCTGACTGTTTTCGTTGATGAGTGCAATTTTCATGGAACATTCCTCCTGTTTTTTCAGATACCTCTAAGATACATGAGCGGCGGTGCGCTGTCAAGCGGCCATCAGCCCAGCTTCTTTTTCTGCTGGCGTGCCACGATGGGCATGAGCAGGGGCGTGGGAACGAGCTTCTGGGCCGTGGTGGCAAGGCGCATCAGGGTGCTGGGCACGATGATGGTCTTGCGGCGGAGCATCCCGCGCATGGCCTCCTCCACGCAGAGCTCCGGGGTGATGCCCTTAAGGGCGAACACCACATCGGCACGGTCGTTGAACTCGGTGTCCACCGGGCCGGGGCAGAGGGCACAGACATAGACCGGGCTGTGCTGCTCCCGCAGCTCCTCAGCCACGCCGCGGGTCAGGCTGACAACGTATGCCTTGGAGGCGTAATAGCCCGCCATATAAGGCCCGCCCGGCAGCAGGCCCGCCGAGGATGCCACGTTCAGGATGGTGCCAAAGCCTTGGGCTTCCATCTTGCGCAGGGTGAACTTGAACAGCCGGTGCATGGCCAGCACGTTCACCCGCAGCATGGAAAGCTCCTTGCCCGCGTCCGTCTCGGAAAAGGCACCGCAGGCACCAAAGCCCGCATTGTTGATGAACAGGTCGATGCGTTCGTCTGCCAGTGCTTCGCACAGGGCGGTGACCTGCGCATCCTGCTCAAGGTCGGCGGGTACGATGCGGCAGAGGGTGCCGTGTTTCGCCCGGAGCTCGGCGGCAAGGGTCTCCAGCCGGTCGCGGCGGCGGGCGGTCAGGATGAGACGGAAGCCCAGCCGGGCATAGCGGCGGGCAAACTCCCGCCCGATGCCGGAAGAAGCGCCGGTGATCCAGACAGTTTTGGTTGACATAAGCATTCTCCTTTTCTGCGGAAACTCCATTGCCTCTATTCTATCATGGCAGCGGGTGAGAATCCATGCAAAAATTCAAGAAAAAGCTGTCCCTTGTTGCCCGGGAAATTTTGGAGTATAATAGACTCAAAGAACAGCGCACTGACGCAGGAGGAAAGAAAAATGAACAAACCGGTATTGGTGGTCATGGCTGCCGGCATGGGCAGCCGTTACGGCGGCATGAAGCAGATCGACCCGGTGGGTCCCAAGGGGCAGCCCATTGTGGAGTACTCCCTGTACGATGCCCACCGCGCAGGCTTTGAGACTGTGATCTTTGTCATCAAGCACGAGATCGAGGATGCCTTCAAGGCTGCCATCGGCGACCGCGTCTCTCAGGGGATGAACGTGAAATACGCTTTCCAGCAGCTGGATGAGCTGCCCGCAGGCTTCACCATCCCCGAGGGCCGCGTTAAGCCCTGGGGCACCTGCCACGCCGTGCTGGCCGCAAAAGACCTCATTGATGGGCCCTTCGCTGTCATCAACGCGGACGATTACTACGGCCCCGAGGCCTTCAAGGTCATCTATGAGTATCTGTCCACCCATCAGGACGGCGCAGTTTACGATTACTGCATGGTGAGCTACCTGCTCAAAAATACCGTCTCCGAGAACGGCACCGTCTCCCGCGGTGTCTGCGTGGTGAACCCGGACGGCACCCTGCACAGCGTGACCGAGCGCACCGGCATTGAGACCTATGAGGGCGGCATCCGCTGCACCTCCCTCACCGGTGAGGGCACGGATGACCTGCCGGTGGAAGCACCGGTCAGCATGAACCTGTGGGGCTTCGGCAAGAGCTTCCTGGACGAGGCCGACCGCCGCTTTGCGGGCTGGCTGCATGAGAATCTGCCCAAGAATCCCCTCAAGTGCGAGTATTTCCTGCCCACCGTGGCCAGCGAGCTCATCGATGAGGGCAAGGCGGCAGTCACCGTGCTCAAGAGCACTGATAAATGGTACGGCGTGACCTACCGTGAAGATAAGCCCACCGTGGTGGCCGCCATCGCCCAGAAAACCCAGGAGGGCCTGTACCCCGAGGATCTGTGGGCGTGATAAGCTGAAACAGGCGCAGATGCGAAACAAAATCTGTGGCGGCCCTCTTGACTTTTTGCGCAGGAGTGCATATACTAAAGTTGTAGATGAGACTACGGAACCATTCCATGGTTCCACCAAAGCAACAAGAAGCCCCCTCGGTACTGCGAATACCAAGGGGGCTTCCTGCTTGCTAAGGGTTAGTGCTTACCGGCCTTGAACTGTTCCTCAAGCCACTTGCAGATGTAGTAGCTGACCACACCCGCTGCGACGGACAGTATAAATGAGACTACCATTTCCATGGTTACCACCTCCTTCCCACATCAAATGGGTCGGAAGGCCGACAGGTACAGTATAACAGAAAATTCGACTCATTACAACGCAGAAGCGCCCCATCCGGTGAAGGATGAGGCGCTTCTGCGTATATTTGGGAATATTCGGGGATGGCGTTAGTTGTTCTTGAGCTCCTGTGCCTTCTGCCATGCGTTCAGCACATCGAGCTTGCTTACGGGATTGGCCGGGAAGAACTTCATCTCTTCCGGAGCCGTGCCCTCATCGTTCAGGTCAGGGATAAGCTCGTTTTCCATGGCCCAGCGGGCGGCGTGCTGCAGGTCCATATCCTGCTCTTCCTGCTCTACATCGGGGTAGAGCAGTTCGGATTCAGGCATGGGCTTGCCTGCATCCTCCCACAGCATCATGGCAAGGGCGCTGCGGTTGCTGGGGAAGTAGGGCAGAGCCATCAGCTTGCCTGCAAATTCAGTGCCCAGAGAATAGGCCTGATAGCCCAGCACTGCACCGCCCACAGCAGCAGTACCAATGATCGCGGCAGTGCCCAGCACATTGGGCCCATCATCTTCAATGGTGGCATCACGGTACTGTGCGGCAATATCCGCATCACTGCTCATGGTGTTCATGGTAAAGGTGATGCTCTCAGCCTTGTAGTCCTGACCCAGCGGCAGGGAGAACTTGCCGGTAGACCAGATGTCAAACACCATGCCCTCAGGGATCAGGGTCTTGTCCAGCGTCACGGTCACTGTTGCGCCGTCCGGTACATAGTAGGTCTTTTTGCCGGTGGTCTCGTCAGTAGTAACAGTCAAGGTATCGGTCACATCCTTGTCACCGTTTTTCACGGTAACAATGCCGCCGGTCACGGTCAGCGGGTGGCAGACCGGAGCATTGGGGGTGTGGTCAGTGGCGGCATCACGGTACTGTGCGGC
>ENA-OQHF01001852-OQHF01001852.1-human-gut-metagenome-genome-assembly--contig:-NODE-1852-length-11183-cov-2.664345_pt1 | contig 11183 bp, 12 predicted proteins | sample MGYA00242559_ERZ504709 | MGnify/ENA primary metagenome ERZ504709 (study PRJEB26092, sample SAMD00036203) | human gut metagenome | host: Homo sapiens | study: EMG produced TPA metagenomics assembly of... | reverse complement strand
GTGGAGTTAGTGAAGCTTGCAAACCTGATCATCAATATCAATAAATCCATTGCATGTGGAAACCGTATCCAGTCCATTTTTGAGATGCAGCCATCCATCACGGACGGATCAGGCCAGAAAGTGGATAAGGTGCAGACGGATACCGCTGACAGATCAGAAGAAGCAGAGTATGCCGTGGAATTTTCACATGTAGGATTAACCTATGCGGGTGCCGGAGACGAATCTTTAACGGATATTGATTTTAAGGTAAAAAAAGGGCGAGACGATCGGTATCATCGGAGGAACCGGTTCCGGAAAATCTTCGGTAGTCAACCTGATCCCGCGGTTTTATGACGTGACGTCCGGTTTTATTAAAGTGGACGGAAAAGACGTCAAAGATTATCCGCTTGAGGAGCTGCGTGGAAAGATCGGTACGGTTTTACAGAAAGCCGTGTTGTTCCATGGAACGATCCGCGAGAACTTAAAATGGGGAAACCCGGATGCGACAGAAGAAGATCTGAACCGTGCCATCACAGTTGCGCAGGCAAAAGAGTTTGTCGACAACAAAGAGGGCAGACTTGATTTTGAAATCGAACAGGGCGGAAAAAACCTTTCCGGCGGACAGCGCCAGCGTTTAACGATCGCACGTGCAGTCGTAAAGAAACCGGAGATACTCATTTTAGACGACAGTGCATCCGCACTTGATTTTGCAACGGATGCAGCTCTTCGAAAAGCCATCCGCGAAATGGAAGGAGAGACGACCGTCTTTATCGTTTCCCAGCGAGCTGCTTCAATCCAGCATGCAGACCGCATCGTTGTGCTTGATGATGGAAAGATCGTCGGACTTGGAACCAGCGAAGAGCTGTTAGAAAGCTGTGAGGTATATCAGGAAATCTACAACTCACAGTTTAAGAAACAGGAAGGAGGTAAGACGGCATGAAAAAAGTAGTGACAGACCAGCAGAAGACAACAGTAAAAAAAGTGCTTGATTACATCCGGAGATACTGGTTTTACCTTGGCTTATCGATCGTGCTTGCGGCAGTTACCGTGGCACTGACTCTTTATATCCCGATCTTAACAGGACGTGCAGTCGACCTGATTATCACGAAGGGACAGGTTGATTTTGCAGGAATCCTTGTGATCTTAGAGCGTATGGCAGTGGTGATTTTGCTCACGGCAGCCGCGCAGTGGATCATGAATGCATGCAACAATAAGATTACTTACAATGTGATCCGTGATATCCGGAAAGAAGCGTTTGAGCGGATCGAACATTTACCGCTTAAGTATATTGATTCCCATTCTTATGGAGAGGTGGTCAGCCGTGTCATCGCGGATGTTGATCAGTTTGCAGATGGTCTTCTGATGGGATTTACACAGTTTTTTACCGGAATCGTGACAATTTTCGGTACACTGATCTTTATGCTGACGATCAGTGTGAATATCACGGTTGCGGTCGTGGTCATCACACCGTTATCATTGTTTGTTGCAAGTTTTATTGCAAAAAAGACATTTTCCATGTTCAAACTGCAGTCTGAGACGCGGGGCGAACAGACCGCTTTCATCGAAGAGATGGTTGGAAACCAGAAAGTCGTGCAGGCATTTTCACATGAGGATGAGGCGTTAGAGCAGTTCGACGAGATCAACGGAAGACTGCAGAAATATTCACTGCGCGCGATCTTCTTTTCAAGTATCACGAACCCGGCAACACGTTTTATCAACAGCCTTGTCTATGCGACAGTCGGTGTCATCGGTGCATTTCTTGCCATCAGAGGAAGCATTACAGTCGGACAGTTATCGAGTCTTTTAAGTTATGCGAACCAGTATACGAAGCCGTTTAACGAGATCTCCGGTGTCATCACCGAGCTGCAGAATGCACTTGCCTGTGCTGCCCGAGTGTTTGAACTGATCGAGGAGCCGGTCGAGAAGCCGGATGCAGAGAGTGCGAAAGTGTTAGAGAAAGCGGACGGAAGCGTAGAACTGTCCCATGTATATTTCTCTTATACGCCGGAACAGAAGCTGATCGAGGATTTCAACCTTTCCGTACAGCCGGGACAGCGCGTGGCAATCGTAGGGCCTACGGGCTGCGGTAAGACGACGCTCATCAATCTTCTGATGCGTTTTTATGATGTGAACAGTGGAGAGATCCGTGTCAGCGGAACACCGATCGGTGAAATGACCAGAAAGAGCCTCAGAAGCAATTATGGTATGGTATTGCAGGAAACGTGGTTAAGGAGTGGAACGATCCGTGAAAATATCACGATGGGAAAACCGGATGCCACGGAGGAAGAGATCATCGCAGCGGCAAAAGCATCCCATGCTCACAGCTTTATCAAGCGTCTGCCAAAAGGATATGATACCGTGATCTCGGAGGATGGCGGAAGTCTTTCGCAGGGACAGAAACAGCTCCTTTGTATCACGAGAGTCATGCTGTGTCTGCCGCCGATGCTGATCTTAGATGAGGCGACATCCTCGATTGATACGAGAACCGAGATCAAGATTCAGGAAGCATTTGCGCGTATGATGAAAGGACGTACCAGTTTCATCGTTGCACATCGTCTCTCCACGATCCGAGAAGCAGATATCATTCTTGTCATGCGGGATGGAAATATTGTGGAACAGGGAAAACATGAGGAACTGTTAGAGAAAAATGGATTTTATGCAAAACTGTATAACAGCCAGTTTGCAAAATAAAATGTAAGAAAAATAAGAACAGCCGTATTTTGAGGTGACCTGTGATCGTCAGATAATGAAGCAGCGGTCAGAATGCCTCAAAGTCCGGCTGTTTTTATGAAGTTTATTTGAAGGTGTTTCTAAGATCAGTAGATCATGCGGTTTCCGCTGATACATTCTGTGGTGGAAGTTTCTATGTAATGGAGAGCACCGTCTACGTCCCTTGCACGGACGAAATTATAAATGGATAAGGCACTCTGGTATAATTCCTCGATGCTGTATTTTATTGCATAGCGCACCCACAGGCTGCAAACAAGGTCGCGGAAAGAGGTAAAAAACAGCGGCAGAAGCATATTTCCACTGATAAAACTCAGTTCGTGGCTGAATTCAAAGATCGATGCAGCGGCATCCTCCGGGGTGGAGGAATTTTTTAATTTGTCCAGATAAAAGGTAAGTCCCTCGATTTCAGCGTCACTTGCTTTTTCAATCGTAAGGCGGGCTGCAAGGTTCATAAAAAGAATACGCACTTCGAGGATGGAACGGATCTCATCACTGCTTAAAGAACCGCCATTATATTTCATAATGGAAACTAAGGTATCCATAGTTCCATTTCTGCGGTAATCTTCCACGAACGTACCGATCCGTGGTTTTACCACGACAAACCCCTTCTTTTCAAGTTCGGCGATACCGGAGTTGACGACGGCACGTGAAACCTGCATGGATGAGGCAAGTTCACGTTCGGATGGGAGTTTCGTGCCAATCGGAAGTCTGCCGGAAATGATCATATTTTCAAGTTCGGATATAAATAACTCTTTGAGTGATGGTGCATTTAATTTTTGAAATTCCATAAAATTTATACCTCTATTGTGTCAAAAATATTTGTGGTATGGTCACATACCACAAATAATTTTAGGGTTTCCCGGGAAAAAAATCAAGAAAATGTTGTCGAAAGTGTTCAAAAAAACATACAAAAAATGAGTGATAATTTTTGACAATTTATGACAAAATGCATATAATAGAACTATATCAGAAAGAAGAGAGAGAGGATTGCCGATGAGGTCTTTACAGTCTAAATTTCTGGCTTTGACGGTAGGATGTGTACTTCTTTCAGCGCTGGCACTTGGATATGTTGGTTTTCTATATACGCATAAACTTGTAAATGAGGATTCCGCACAGTTCATGAATCTGTTTTGCGAGGATAAGGCAGAGGAGATCAATGCAACGCTGACAAGTATTGAACAGTCCGTGAATATGATTCAGGATTATACAATAGAACAGTATAGCGAACTTGGAAAAAACGGGATGGACAAAGACAATACCGATGTGCTGGTAAAGAAAGTGCAGGAGGTTGCCTTACATACTGTGAAAAATACAGAAGGATCACGCGGAGTCTATATGAGAGTGAATCCGGAACTTGCTGGTCCCCAGACAGGATTTTTCTGGTACAAGGATGAAAATGGCGAAGTTACTGAAGATTCCCTTGTCGATTTTTCAAAATATGCACAGGATGATAAGGAGCATGTCGACTGGTATTATGAGGCACTCGAAAAAGAAGAGGCGTTCTGGATGGAGCCGTATGACAATAAGAATAAAAATGACTGGATTATTTCTTATGTGGTGCCGATATACAGGAATGAAGACTTTATCGGTGTTCTGGGCATGGATATTGATATGGCACTGCTGAAAGAAAAGGTGGATTCTGTACAGATTTATGAGAGCGGTTATGCTTTCCTTGCAGGAGCAGATTATGTAATTTTATTATCACCGTGATTATCCGGAAGGACTTGATGAAGAAAATACACATGGAAAGATCAGAAAGGTCTTAAATTTACTGTACAAAAAAGGAACACAGGATAATCTTGTCGGTTATAATCTGGATGGCATAAAGAAGAAAATGACCGCCAGACAGTTAGAAAACGGTATGTTTTTTGTTGTCACCGCACCGGCAAAGGAGATCAATGCGTCGAGTAACCGTATTATCCGATTGTTTTTGGTTTCAACGCTGTCTATCATCTTTATATCGGTTTTGATCACAATCCATGTTACCAGGGAAATGACGCGTCCGCTCAAAGAACTTACGGAAGCTGCACAGAAGGTTGCCGGTGGTGATCTTGAGGTCAATATCGACTGTGAATCCAAAGATGAGGTTGGTGTACTTGCAGACAGCGTGCAACAGATGGTAAATCACCTGCGGCATTACATTGACTATGTGAATGAGCAGGCGTATACGGATGCCCTGACAGGCGTTGCCAATAAAGCTGCATATAAAGAGTATGTGGATAAGTTAGATAAACGTGCGGCTGATGAGAAGATCAAATATGCAGTTGTAGTCATGGATATCAATAACCTTAAAAAGATCAATGACAATTTTGGACATGAATTCGGTGACATGCTGATCAGGGATGCAAGCAGACTGATACAAAAGGGATTTAAAGACCATATCGTATACCGCATCGGAGGAGACGAATTTGTGATCATCATCGAACAGGCCGAAAAGGCAATATGTGATGAGTTGCTGAGAAATTTTGATGATGGCATTGTGGTTTTCAATAAAAACAATACAAAGTATGAACAGAAAATACAGATTGCGCGGGGAATCGCATTTTATGAGCCGGACTGCATAGATTCTTTTGCATCCGTATTCCGTGAAGCAGATCATGCAATGTATGAGAATAAGGTTATGCAGAAATCAATGCAGACTGCGCCGCCTGCTGCGGGACAGTCTTAGGTAATAAAAACAGATGGAGGATAAAAAAATGGGCGATGATAAAAAGATGGCATGGAAAAACTGCTAAGCGTTTTTGGTGTGTTTTTCCTGATTATGGCAGTATGGCAGATTGTTGTACTTGAGCTGTTGAAAAATGGAGTGATCGGCACAATGGTTGCGATGATACTGATCTGTGCTGCAACAGTAATCATTTTCGGGTTAGTGTTTGCATTAATCAGGACACTTTTGGATGTTTTCAGACAGCTTATGGGCGAAGGCACAGAGGCAGGAGGTTCCGGTGGTGTTGCAGAGAAGGCAAATAAACTTGCGGAGAAAGATGGTGAGATCGGACAGCTTGTGCGTACATTTCAGGAGTCGATTACTTCATTTTCACAGGTTGTACTTGGCATTAAAAAGGCGACGAAGGAGCTTGGTGAGGTTTCGGAGGATTTCAAACATATCTTTAAGAGTATGACAACTTCTCTGGAACAGACCGAGCAGGCAGTTACCACCATTACCGATAATACAATATCCCAGGCAGATCATACCGTTGATATGAAAGAGAAGATCGACGCTATCAGCAGAACGATTGATGAAATTGCTGAAAATGTTTCGATGTTAGCACAGAGTGCAGAGCATATGAAAGAGAGCAACAAAGCAGCAGAAGCAATCATGGAGGAACTTGTAAATATCAGCAAAGAGAGCGGCATTGCGATTGAAAATGTAAGACAGCAGACAGATCTGACCAACCAGTCAGCGCAGGAGATCCGTACGGCAACAGAGATCATAGCCGGAATTTCTAATCAGACAAACCTTCTTGCATTGAATGCAAGCATTGAGGCTGCAAGAGCAGGGGAACATGGAAGAGGATTTGCAGTTGTTGCGGAAGAGATCCGTACGTTAGCAGATCAGTCAAGAGAATCAACAGAGCAGATCAACCAGATTGTCAATACATTGATTGACAATTCAAATATCAGTGTAGAGATCACGCAGAAGGTATCAGAAGCGTTTGTAAAACAGAATGAAAAGATTCATGATACAGAAGAGATTTTCCGTTCACTGAATGAGGAAATCAAGAATACAAGCGATGCGGTAGATGGAATCAGTGAAGAAGTAAGTGCGTTAGATGATCATAAGACTGTGATCGAGAGTGGAATCACATCTCTGACAGAGTTTGCGGAGCAGAATGCTGACAGCGCTAAAGTAACGACCGAGAATATGGAAGAATTCCAGCAGATCGTTGACCAGTGCAATCAGGCGACAGAGCGGATTGTGACAGTATCAGATGAGCTGGTAGGTTACCTCGGAAAAGTAAACGCAAATGTAAAAGATAAAATAGGTGGACGTAATTAAAAAATAAATCGGAAATGGAGAAAAGAGTACCGCATGAGCAATTGTGCGGTATTTTTCAATACTATGAGAACAGAACAGAAAACATCAGTAAAAAACAGCATAGGAAGACTTGTCTTTGTCGGAATCAGTGTCTTGCTTCAGGTGATATGGATCATCAACCTTTTCTTATGGCTGAACCGTTATTCAGCGGCAATTTCCCTTTTTTCCACGCTGATCGCAGTCTCAGTTGTCTTTGCAATATACGGAACGCATGGAAATATGGCATTTAAAGTGCCATGGATGCTTCTGATTGCAGCTTTTCCGATTTTTGGATTGTGTGTGTTTCTGTTATTCGGGCGTTCGAATCTGACGAGGAGCATGAAAAAACGTTATGAATTGATCGATGAGGAACTTTTTCCTTTTTTAAACGGTGATGATGAGGTCATAAAAGAACTGCAGGAAAAAGATTTGTCGATTGCAAATCAGTCGGATTATATCTGGAAATACGGGCATTATCCGGTATATCATAACACGGATGTAGCATTTTATGCGGATGCGTCACAGGGGCTGGAGGCACAGCTTGCAGAACTGAAAAAAGCAGAACATTTTATTTTTATGGAGTACCATGCAATCGAGCAGGCGGAATCGTTTGAGCGGATTTTAAACGTTTTGAAAGACAGAGCTGCACATGGTGTGGAGGTACGTATTTTTTATGATGATGTCGGAAGTATCGGTTTTATCAATCATGATTTCCGTAAACGCATGGAAGAAAATGACATTGCATGCCGTGTATTCAATCCGATTATTCCGGTATTGTCCGTATTTATGAATAACCGGGATCACAGAAAGATCACGGTCATCGATGGAAAGGTGGGATTTACAGGGGGATATAACCTTGCAAATGAGTATTTTAACATTACCCACCCGTACGGACACTGGAAGGATACCGGTATCCGCTTAGAGGGGGATGCGGTAAAAAGCCTTACTGTCATGTTTCTTGAAATGTGGAATGCCGTGAAAAAAACAGATCAGGATTATCAGAAGTATCTGCCAGAGACAGATTATCAGGCGAAACAGGATGGTTTTATCCAGCCGTATGCGGACAGTCCGTTAGATGACGAGCACGTCGGAGAGAGTGTTTATATGAATCTCATTGCACATGCAAAAAAGGAGATTTATTTCACAACCCCGTATCTGATCATCACAGATGAGATGAACCGGGCACTGGGACTTGCAGCAAAACGCGGGGTGGATGTGCGGATCGTCACACCGGGAATCCCGGATAAAAAACTGATCTACAAAGTGACACGTTCTTATTATGCAGGACTGGTGCGACAGGGGGTGCGTATTTATGAATACACACCTGGATTTATTCATGCAAAACAGTGTGTCTGCGACGGGGAAGCGGCAACCTGTGGCACGATCAATATGGATTATCGCAGTTTGTATCTTCATTTTGAAAATGGGGCTTTTTTGTACAACTGTGATGCGGTGAAGGAAATGCGGAAGGATTTTGAACATATTTTTGCCGAGAGTACGGAAGTGACAGAAAAATATAAGAGCGGGCGATCCGCTGTTTTGCGTGGAACCCAGTGCCTTCTGCGGTTGTTTGCACCTTTGATGTAAAAAACGCACTTTCTATTATTCATGACAATAGAATGTTCGCAGAGTGTGCATTCTATTGTATGAAATCTTCACAGAAGTTTAAATAAATTTTTGGTAAAAGTATGGTAAAATAGTAATTAGAAGGTAACCGGTCAGGAGAAGCCGTTACAAAATAATGTTTCTAAGGAGAAAGTCAAATGGAGTACATGGATATTGAAACAGTCAAGGAACTGGATCATGTTTTTGGGGACATTGAGGAGTTACAGAAGTTTCGTTGTCTGATGATGCAGTACGAATGTGCGATGTTAGAGGTAAAGACAAAGCTGGATGTATTAAATACAGAGCTGTCGGTCCAGAACAGCAGAAACCCGATCGAGTCGATAAAATGCAGGATCAAGGAACCGGACAGTATCATGAAGAAAATGAAGCGTCAGGAGATCCCGTTTTCGGTGGACAACATTGAAAAAATTTAAATGATATCGCAGGTGTCCGCGTTATCTGCTCTTTTCCGGATGATAATTTATACATTAGCGGATTATCTGGAAAAGCAGGATGACATCAAACTCATCAAGAAAAAAGATTACATCGCCATCCGAAGCCGAATGGCTACCGCAGCCTTCATTTGATTCTTGAAGTGCCGATTTTTCTGACCAACGAGAAAAAGATGATGCGCGTGGAAGTGCAGTTCCGTACCATTGCAATGGATTTCTGGGCGAGCTTGGAGCACAAGTTAAAATACAAAAAAGATATAGACAATGCACAGGTCATTTCACAGGATCTCTGCTTCTGTGCGGAGCTGATCTCACAGTTAGACGGCAGGATGCAGCAGATCAGGGAGCGGCTGGAGGAGAAGAAAGATGATACACAAGCCAATATTACCGGGGTTTGATTCAGACCCCGGATGATGAGAAAGTCGATTTAAAGAAACTGCCGGTGCAAAGGGAATCCAGGTGCTATGGAGTGAGCCGGTTTAAACAGATCAGTCCTGAAACTCCCTGTAATGTTTCAAAAACAGATCCGCAAGATTTCCCTGAAGCGTTACCCCAAGATCGGTCAGGGTAGCGGAGAGTGCTTCTAAAGCAGGAACCATATGTTCTAATCTTGCATTTTCGCCCATGTGTCCGATACGGATCACTTTTCCGGACAATTCATCAAAGGAGCCGGCAAGCATAATGTTATATTTTGTGCGCATCTCATCTAAGATGGATTTTGCATCGGTACATTCCGGGATATCAAAAACCGTTACGGTGTTTGAGTAACCGCTCTGCAGATGAAGTTTTAATCCTGCTTCTTTGACGGCTGCCCTGGTGGCGGAACCGATCCTTGCATGACGCTCATACAGGGTTTTATCGCCGGCGATCAGGTTAAATGCAGCGCGCAGACCGTAGATATCGCTGATCGGCATGGTGTAAGGAAACCATTTCTTCTCATAGTAACCGTCGAAAGCCATCAGATTTGCATAGAAAGATGCAATCGGGGTTTTGCGGTTTTCATTTTTCTTTTGCATCATCACTCACCACAACAAAAGTAAGACCAGGAGGTGCAGAGACTGCTTTCTGGGAACCGCCGCAGAGAAGATCGATCTGAAAGTCATCGACGCAGACTCTCTCGCCAAACATACCGGAAACAGAGTCAACGACCGTTAAAATGCCATACTGTTTGAGCAGCGGACAGATTCTGCTGATATCATTTAACATCCCGCTCGGTGTGTCACAGTGGACAACGGTGGCATAAGCGTAGTCGTGATGATCTTTTAAGTATTCCGCGAGTGCGTCCACATCCAAAGTGTTCTCGTAATCGGCATGGTAAAGTTCCGGGATGCCGCCGTACATGCTGGCAAAGTCGGCAAATCCTTTACCGTAGATACCGTTATCGATGACAAGTACTTTATCGCCCGGCTCTGTCAGGGAAGCGCAGGCAGCTTCCAGTCCTAAAATTCCTTCCCCGTCTAAGACAGCGCTCATTTTTCGTGCCAAGAAGGCTGCTGATCAGCTCGCAGGTCTCTTTGTAAAAATCATAAAATTCTTCATCCAGATCAGGATTTGTGCAGGCAAAACTGCGCGCACACCTTACTGTTTCCGGCACCTGTGTCGGTCCGGGAGTCATGATCTTGTACATAATAATCTCCATTCTTATCCGTTTTTCAATGAAAACAACGTTTTCATTTGCATCTCAAGTTTGTGCGCAAGCACAAATCTTGCGTGTGAAAAAGTCTTATTTTTCACACGAATCCTCTTTTCTGAAAAATAAATTATTTAAAAATGATTTTGTTTGCTGCTTTGCGAAGCGGCTCGATAACGATCAGAACCACAACGGCTGCAACACCGATCTGTACCAGATTTCCAGGAATGGAAGTAAACGGTGCGATCCAGTTCCCATAAATAATTCCTTCTGCGATATAGTAGCCGACTACTTTGATCACGCAGGCAGCAACGATTGCAAGTGCGTCAAAGCCAAGACCGTGATGCTTTTCTGTAATTGCGCCGACTACATAACCCATGATGGCTACAATCACAAAAGTGAAAGGTGCCCATGCAGTCCAGCCGGAGAGCAGATCAAAAAGTCCCATGCCAATGCCGCCGGCGAGTGCACCGCTTTTTTTGCCAAATAAAATCGCGCAGATGAAAAGTGGAACGTTGCCAAGGTGGATCAGTCCGCCGTTTGCGGTGATCGGAAGTCTGACATTGACGAATGCGGTAAATACATAGGTCAGTGCGATGAAAAGTGCCGTGATAGTCAGAAACTGTACCTGACCGATTGAATTTTCTGCTTTTGCAGCTGTTGTAGATGTTGTGCTCATATTCTTTTCTCCTCATTTGTTTCGTATGACCGATTTTTAACAGTCATTTGTTTATGCCTATCTTAAACGCACACTGGTTTATTTTAAAAT
>ENA-OQHF01001851-OQHF01001851.1-human-gut-metagenome-genome-assembly--contig:-NODE-1851-length-11188-cov-2.030196_pt1 | contig 11188 bp, 5 predicted proteins | sample MGYA00242559_ERZ504709 | MGnify/ENA primary metagenome ERZ504709 (study PRJEB26092, sample SAMD00036203) | human gut metagenome | host: Homo sapiens | study: EMG produced TPA metagenomics assembly of... | reverse complement strand
AATCGGCAAGTTCTTCAATATTTATCTTGTCTTTATACTTTTCATATATGTCAATCGGAAAATCAAGCGATGACACATATGATACCATTTGTTGCATACACGGTATACTGTAAAGTTTTCCGTCTACACGTTGTTTATCCATAATTGCGTCCGGTATTTCTTTCTTTAAATCAGGAGCATATTCATCGATTAAATCATCCAATTCCAAATATGAACCCTTTTTTACTTCGCTTGTGTACGGAATCATCCAGCCATGCCATACTATATCAAGATCTTCATTTGACGCACTTGCAAGTTTCCATTTTTCAGCATAGTCAGAAGATGTCACACATTCAAATTCTACTTTTGTATTCGGCAAATATTTTGCAAGTTCTTCATTAAACTTATCCCAAACTTTCTGTGAATCTTGTTGTTCACCTGGGCCCAAAAACATCCATTTTAATGTTACCTGTTCATCACCTGTGTCCTGCACCGGTTGAGTTCCGCAACCACTGAGCAGCATAGTAGCTGCTGCAGTGGCTGCAATGATTCTTTTTACATACTTCATAATTTTTCCACTCCTTCTTGTTTTATTTTTTATCTAAATATTACTACCAATTTTGGTGACCACCAGTATGAATTTATAAGCACACGGTCGCCCTCTCTTAAATCTGATGCCGAAGAATTGTATATTTCTCCGTCACTGCTGTCATAACGATAAGTTGTTGAATTAATAAGCATTGACTGATATTGTTCTGCACCGTTACGGTCAACATATTTTACAATAGCCGTTCTTCCGTTATCGGCAACCGATATAACATCAGCAATCATATTTCCGTTTAGCTGAATGTTATCGCCGTCTATTCTTATCGGACCTATATCGTCCACTCTGACAATAACTCTAAGCATTTCAACTTTATCGTTTGATGTTGTATATTCAATAATATCACCGTGTTTTAAATCTTCTACTTTTATGTTTGAATAATCAACACGGTCTTTCCAGTTTGTTGTCGGTTGGTCATATATTATATGATCACCGGCAAACACGCTTTGTCCGCCTACAAATTGAATTAATGTACCAACTTCGTCATCTTCGTTGACCGCTGTACATATTTCATCAATTATGCAAGGTGTACTGTATTTACCTTCACTTGCCGTATTACTTACGACTGCTCCCAATGCTCCGCCCGGACCTGCGTCATACAGATACAACGGTGCCGGCAAAGACATATCTGTTGTAGACAGCTTTGTTTCAATTTTATATGCCTTTTCATTATCCTTATCCGCAGGAACCATAAATCGAATTGTCTTTCCGTTTACGAAATTGTATGGTTTGTTTTCGGCCATATTTTTATAAAAACGCAATCCGCTTTCCACTCCTGCACTGTTCTTCGGATGAGCATTTAATACAAATTCTTCATCACTGGCAACATAATATGTTTCAGAAGTTTTATTTACTGCCGTTTTTATATTCTTTATGTAGCCGTTATCATCGGTTTTACAGATAATAAGTTGGTTTACACTTCCGTCCGGGCTTGTTGTTTTCAGCATTTCCGGAACATCGGCTTTGTCAACTCTCTTATCATTGAACGTAATTTTCTTATCCAATGTATACGTTTCAAATGTTCCGTCTTTCATAAACAATCTTATTTCACCTGTCGCAGGACCCGGTTCATAATAACAATTAACTACATACGCATAATTCTTTGATGTTCCCGAAACCGCATATGCCGCAAGTTGATTGAAATAATCAATGTAAAATACGCCTTCATTACCGACTGTCGGCTCATATGTACTGCTTTGACCTTCGTCAAGTCTTGAAATATATTCATTTGTAAAAACGTATTCCGTTCCGTCTTCAAGTACGGCATAATGCTTAGTACCTTTATTATAAAGTTTTGTTGCCTTGCCTGTTACTTGATTATTTGAAATCAAAATCTCGGCACTTAGGTTGCCTATTGTATTTTTACTCATAGCAATCGACAGAATACTTCCTGTTGAAATACTTGAAAAATCAGCCTCTTTACCCTCTGCAAAATATTTTGCATTTATATTACTTTCACCGCTTAAATCAAGTGAACCTTTATCATATTTAAAATATAAAAGGCTGTCTGTCGCAATAGCTTTATCAACAATAAATGTTTCATAATCTTTGATTATAACGGTATCGTATGTACTTCCGCCATTGTTACTGATTAAACGTACATATCCGTTATCGGCTTGAAGATCTGCGTCTGATACAACATCAAGTTTTTTGCCGTTATAGATAAATGTTGCATTATCAGAAATTTTTGCTTTCTTGATTTTGTTGTTATCATAATATTCAAATTTTTCTTTTGACACATTTTCTGCAATATCTTCCGATTTTACTTCAATCATTTCGGATTTTTTATCGGCAACTACGTGCATAATATAGTATCCGCTATCGTCAGCCTTATAGTAAGCCGTTACTTTCATTCCTAAATATTGAGAAAAATCAATTCCGTTTGTTTCAAAAATTTCATTGTCAATTTTTACGTTGTTTTCTTCATATTCATCATCGGCACTGTATAGTGATGTATTTCCATATGCTCCGACTATTCCGGTATAGCGGTAAATGTTAAGTGCATAACCCATATATTCTTCGTTGTTATCCGAAGAAACAACCGAATTGTTTTCATAACCTGTTATTACACGATATTTCTTACCTTCCAACACGTTTTGAATCATCACTGCCGCATCGGTGTAGTTGACTTCTTCATTTACAGCACCGCTTACACCTTTTAGAATGTCGTTTGATACAGCGGTAGCATAATATCCGCTTGGGTATCCGCCTTGCTGTTCTGCCCACTCACTGTAACCGGTAATCGAAATCATTACCTTAACAGCCTCGCCAAGTGTAAGTACTGCGTCAGGCTTAAATTCAGCCTGTCCGTAACCCATCATTATTCCGCGTTCATACAACAATTCGATACTTGCTGCCGCGTCATTATCAGGTAACACATCAGAGAAAATTCGGCGAGGAGCATTTGTTAGGGAGGACTCCACGCCCATAACTCTGACAATTATTTTAGCAAATTCAGCTCTTGTTATTACATTTGAGGCATTTTCTTCTGTAATGTCGGTGTATATTTTCAAATCATTCATCAGCGAAATAGCCTCTGACTGTTTTTCACTAAGGCTGCCCTCTGCCCATACACAGTTTACAGAAAATATTAAACATAGAGTGAATATGAAAATGCTTATCCATTTCTTCATATATTTTATTATCTCCTTTCGCAGTTTTTTGTGTCATAAAAATCATTCCGCAGCAGGATGAAGTTTATCATAGACACGTTTAATCATTACTGCCGCCTGTGCCCTCGTCGCAGGTTGCTTTGGAGCAAACAATTCGTCAGTTATTCCATAAATAAATCCCATATCCGCCGCCTCGACAATGTAATCATATGCCCAATAACTTATATCATCAAGGTCATTGAAGTACAATGATTTACCTTTTTCTAATTTTGTATTTGTCTTGCTGTTATATGCCGCAACAATAACTCTTGCAATTTCTTCGCGGGTAATATCGGCATTCGGTTTAAATAAACCGTCATATCCGCTCATATAATCGTTACTTCTTACTGTCTGAACATATCCCGAATACCAATCGTCACTTACTACATCAAAGAAACTGTTTTCATATTTGGTTGTATCCAACCCCATAGCTTTGCTAATCATCGTTGCAAATTCTGCTCTTGACACTCTGTCTTCCGGTCTGAATTTATCGTTTTCATCACCGTTGACAATTCCGAGTTCTGCCATATATTCAACATCTTCTCTTGCCCAATGATTTTTCATATCTTTAAAACGAAGAAGATATGTGTCCAACTCGTCTTCTGTCTTTTCAATTTCATTCTTATCTTGCGGCGGAATAGCAACTGTACCGGTATCAGTTTTTACATCTGCCGGTGAGGTTGATTTGCTTGGAGATGAGCTTCCTCCGCCGCCACCGCCGCCGGAATTACCTCCCGACGATGGATTAATGCTGTTAAGCTTGTCTAAAAGTTCTTCTCGTATCGGCAAATCATAAAATGCCAAAACAAGTTTTTTAGCGTCGTTTATGTTTGTCGATGATTTACTGTAAACAGCTTTATTTACTGCACTTGATACCTTATTAAGTTCAAGTGTAATTTCAAAGACTTTGAGTTGCTTTATCTGCAATTCACCGTTATACTCAAGATATATTTTATCTTCAAATGAACTCTTTTGTTTTCTGTAATCATATGAGGCTTTTATATCCTGATAGTCACCTGTTGCTGTTACTTCTGCGATTGTACCGCCTTTTTCTGATACAAGTCTTATTTTACTGTCCTTTGTAGCTTTAACTTTTGCAACAAAGCCGTAACTGCTGTCATTTGTTAAAGTCAGAACTTGATATGCTCCTGTACCCGATGAATTTAAAACGTTTTCTTCATTGTCTTTAATAATACTTAAAACCGTATTATCTTTAGGGAACCATCCTTGTACGGTATCTTCTGTTAAATCACCGTTAATGCAAAGATTATCAGCCTTTTTTACAACAAGTTCATATTTGACTTCTGTTGACGCCGCTATTCTTTTTTGATACACCTGTAATTGTAACTTTTTTATCTTCTCTGCTCGGTCGAATAACAGTTCCGTCTGTTTTGATTATGTCTTCATTACTGCTACGCCAAGAAATTGTACTTCCAAATGTGCCTTTTGTAATAAGATTAAGATTTTCCGTTACAGGTACTGACGTATCTATTTTAAATTCCGATAAATCTTCTTTTGTCATTCTTAGGTCGGTGTATTGAAGTTTAACGTCTTTTTGCACCGAGATTTCAGTATTTTGAGAATCGGTTGCTTTGATTGAAATAACTCCTAAAACGGCTTTACTGTCTACAGTTAATTCACCTGTCGTTTCATTGATTGAAACGCCTTCCATGCTTTCAATTTCTTTCGGTTCAACGCTCCAGTTTGTTTTTCTTCCGACCATTTCTTTGTTTATTTGGTCATAAAGTTTTGCCGAATATGTAAATGTTTCTTTTGCATTATCCGGAATAAATATCGAATCGGGTGCCTCAACAAATTCAATCTTATCTGCAGCACGTTTCGTAATATTTATTGTCTTTTCTTGAGCATTTTGCGGTTTTACCTTAGACGATGCTTGTATAACAAGCTCACCTGCCTGCGTATCTTTATCAACCGTAAAAGTATTTGTTTTCTCATCGAATTTAACACCGTCAGGCATTGATACAACTGCTATTTCCGCATTTCTGTTCATTTTCTGTCCGTCTGTACCGATAACTGTTGCAGTATATGTATACTGTTCATCATCTTCGCCGTCAAGAGGTATTGCCATTTTGTCATTTCCCTCTATTTCTATATGATCTTCATCGACAACAGTTACTGTAAAATCTTTTGTTTTTCCTTTTTCTGTAGTTGCACGATATTTTATTTCGTGTCCGCCTACCGTTTTGCTGTCTATTACTAACTGAGCACTTGAATCGCTTACCGATTCGGATATTACACCATCAGGCAAATCAGATATTAATTCAAACTTTTCGATATTATCATTTGAAATTTCACCTTTATAATCATAATGTACAGGCTCTAATGTTTCCGAATACATACCCGATTCGGGAATTTCAAATCTTGTATCTTCAAGGACTATATCATCTCTTGCCACATCGTAATATACCCACTTATCATCTTCGTTCACAAGCATAAACAACTTCGTCTTTGACGCTACGAGGAACATACCGTCGTTTATTGCACTTATTGAACGAATTTCTTCATTTGACTCTGAACCATTGCCCGATTCCGCAATCACCCACGGTACATCAACGGTAAGTGACGAACTGTCATTCGGAGCGATTAAAATTTTACCCGAAGCAGTACCAAGAACCACGTTATCACTGTTTACTCCGACAGATGTAAATTTTTCAGTGTTATCTGTTCCGTCAGACAATTTCATTGCCGAAAAATTATTATACTTTGTCGTTTCGTCATTCACCAAAATTCTAAGTACGGCAGTTCCGTTTATCATAACCCAACCGTTAAATCCTTCGACATATTCCATATCGTAAGGCTGTGCCGAAATATTTGATGTCAATGTAGTCTTTGTACCCTCTGCGTCGAAATACCATATTTTGTACTGATCGCCTACCGCATATCTCATAGGGTCACTTGGTGTTAAACCTATAGTTTTTGCAACTGCACTTTTGTCAACCAACTTGAATGCTGTTGAGTCACTGCTTATAGGCGGAGTGTCGTCAAGGCTGTTATAAACCTTGACTACTCCTCCTGCCGCAAGAGCCAATGTCTGACCGTTTGTTGCAACCGTTGTATTTGAACCGACCATACTTTCATTTGTCGATTCGCTCCAAGTTGTACCGTCATCTGAAATAAAAATTTTATTATTCGCCGCAAGTACAAACTTTTGTTCTTTCTCCCACCATACAACTACTTGTCTTGTATTAGGATTACCGAAATGTTTTGCCTGTGACAATGTTTTTTTCAAAGTCCAGTCACTGCCGTTATCTGAAACATATATTTGTGCCGGTGTTGTTCCCGAGCTTAAATCTTTTGCAACTGCTACATAAATACCTAATTCGGGACTGTAACAAGTATCTACAAAAGTGTATGTTCCCGATATTGAATCAGCCATAACAGGTGTTACAGAAACTATGCTAAACAGCATTATTAAAGAAATCAGTGCTGATAGTATTTTTTTCAATTATACTCACCCTTTCTATTTTTTTACTCCCACACTTTCGTCTTTTAAAAGACCGATATTTTCAAAATCAATCTTAGGTAAATCAGGATTTTCCTTATAGACGCTACTGTCTTCCTTTATTGTGAAATCTCCTCCGCTATAATTAACAAATCCCGGATCAGACTTTGTAATAATATTACCGGCCGCCTCTACCAATCGGTCATTTGCGAAAAATCCTTGTGAAGCAGGATTGCCGTTTAGTGTACTTAGCGGGAATTTAATATTTACAATTAAATTATTATTAAACTTATTTGCATTTTTCATATGCCGCAAAATGATGTTTAAAGAAGTCAGCCACTTCCGGATTGCTTTCCGAATATTTCGGACTGTATATCTGCCACTGTGCATATATTCCTTTTACGCTGTCTGACTGCACATCCCATTTAGCGTCCGGATTATATGTATGAGAACCTTCATATGTACCTGATGTATCTATAAATATATTACCGTTTACAACGTTATCAATTCCTTGTGCACATACACCTCTGATTCCGTTTGCATTTTGATAACCTATATTATAGAAGACATTTTCAAGTACCTGTAATCCGTTACCGTTGTTATCGGTACGAATACCTGCACGTTCATTTGCTTTTCCGTAAATGTCTGCTGTCCCAAATCGTGTATAAAGTTTCTTCTGATAACAACATTTCTTTCCCAAGGATACTGATATACATTCAAATAAATAGCATCCATATCGTGGAACTCTTTAACTGCGTCATATATGTTATTATACTCAATCGTATGATTAGGTCCGTATATAATAACTGCCGAATGCGGCATATCGTGAACCTCATTATGACTTACTGTTGTTCCTACGGAACGATAACCGACAAGTATACCTGCCTGATAAGAACGTTCTATTTGAGCGGCTTTGTAAATATGGTTATTTTCTACAACATTTCCGCTTGAGATGATATTGTCATAATCACCGCCGCTTATGCTGATACCCGTACTGCCAATATCGTGGATTAAACTGTTCTTCACAGTACATTCCGTACCGCTCAGATATACACCGTTTGTTCCCGTATCTGCTATTTCGCAATTTTCAACCGTAATATTTTTTGCGTCTTTTTATACGGATAACTCCGGCTCTTGACGATTCCATTTTCAGATTCTTAAATGTTACATTGCTTACATTTGTACCCGAAATAAGATTTTCACTTAATTGCGATAACCAAATATCCGAATTTTCGTTAAATCCTTCTTTCGGATATAAGTACAACATTTTTGTATTTCTGTCGATATAATATTCACCCGGTTGGTCAAGTTCTTCAAATATATTTTCGTATCTTATAAAATGCTTTGAATAATAGCTTGTAACCGAACCTTCTTTTAATGTGATTTGTCCCGGCTCTATTTTTTCTATCGGGAAGTAACCGTAGAAATAGTTTGGTCCTAAGACACCTGAAGTATATATTTCATTGATATTTGTTTTCCACTTAGTAGGGCGGTCATAATCAATTTTATAAACCGCACCTTCCAAAACTCCTTTTTTACTTCTTGCACCACTTCTTACTATATCGGTTGTACCTACCCAATCACTGTTAGGCCATCTTGCAAGCTGCATTCTGTCACTGTCAATGTATAATTCCGCTTGCGGTATCACATCGGCTGAAATTCCGTAACCACGTCTTGAAAGTTGACCTAAATCTTCAATACCCATTTTTCCGAGGTCTAATTCCAATACTTTATCTGATACCGTTTTATCAAGAAGTTTTGACGCCATATCCGATGAAATCTTCTTAAATTCATTATACGGTAACTTTGTTCCGCCTGTAATTCTTGCAACTTCTCCCGGATACGAAGAATATGTAACAGGATTATTTTCTGTTCCCGAATCATTAGAACCAAGTTCTAACGATTTATCAAGTACATAATCCCCTCCGCGAAGATAAACTGTTATTCCGCCGTCCGGATAATTTCCGGAAGATATAATTTCACGGACTTTATCTCTCGCTTTTTCAAGTGTTTTTAACGGTGAGTCAATCGTACCGTCATTTTCATCATTTCCAGTATTTGCAACATAAATTATATTTTTCAAATAGGATTATCAATAATTCCGCCGTTATTATTGGTAAAGTTACCGACTTTAATCATTCGGCTTATTATAACGCACGCCTCTGCTCTTGTGGTATAACGTTCACTTCTGAAACTGTTATCTTCATAACCGTAAAGCAAATGCTTTGAATATGCCGCAAGTACATATTCTTTGTCTTTGTTATAAATATCGTAATAATCCGAAATGCGTGAAATTAACTCATTTCGTTCATTTCCACTAACTTCATCAGCACCTATAGCCCTAACGCATATCTTAGCAATCTCGCCCCTTTTTATAGGACGATTATATTTGTCAAATTCATCTTTATAGATTAACTGTTTTTGCAATGCTTTTTTCAATATAAGGTGCTGACCAGTTTTTGAGGCTGAGGTGTAACTTCTATATCCATTGCGGCTATAACCATTTTTATAAATTCATCAACATTTACATTGCTGTCAGGTCGGAAAGCAAGATTATCGCCCTCTACAATCTTTTTATCTGTCAATTCATTTATAAATCTTAATGCCCAATGACCGCTTACATCTGTATAATCTGCAAATACAGATGTTGCCCCAAGCTGAATAAATATAATTGTTGCTAACATTATAGCAATCTTTTTCACAGCTAGTCCTCCCATATAAATTACTGTATTCCAAACGAACTCATTTCAAATTTCGGAAGCCCTTCAACAAGTAATGTTGCCGACGATGAAAGTTCCAAATTACCGTTATCATATGATACAAAACCTGGATCTGACGTTGAAACATAATTTCCCGATGCCGCTGTCAGCATTTGCGAACCTCTGAATCCTTCCTCATTTTGTATACCGTTAATGTTACTTAGCGGTATTGCTATGTTTATTATCATATTATTTTTAAATTCATTTGTTTTCGACATATTCGGATGTTCATAAAATACTTATAAAGTTCCGGAAATTGTTTACCGTAAACAGGCAAATAATTTCCATTTGCTTTTTCAAATCAGCGACTTTTGCACCGTTAATTGTATTTGCAACCTCAACACCGGAACTGTTTATTACTGTATCGGGATATAAAGTACCGTCATCTGCATTTTCAATTTCTTTGTATTGAAGTGTGTTGAAATATGCCTCATTGCAATCCACGAACAAATTATTGAAAATTCTGTTTCGTGTGCCTTCAGCAGTTATTGCTCCGATGCCGTTATTTCCGTTACCGTTGCCGCCGTCGCCGATATTATAGAACAAATTTTCATATATATTAAGTCCGCATCCCCGATTATCTGTACGAATTGCTCTTACATTAATCTGATGTCTTCCATTCATTGAACTTTTACCTATATCGTGAAAATAATTATTATGAATTTTATTACCTCGTTCCCAAGGATAATTTGAATTGTTGCAATACAGAGCGTCCATATCGCTGAATTCTGTAACAAGATTATCAAATTCATTACCGTAAATATCGTTATTTACACCGTAGAATATCATTCCGGCATGCGGACCGTTATGTATATGATTGTTTGCTGCGGTTGCACCCACACATCTGTATCCGAAATCTATACCTGTCTTGTAACTTCTTTCAAGTCTGGCAAAGTTATAAATATCGTTATTTGACACAACAATGTTACTCGGTGAAAGCGTCTTTATAATTTCCGCAACTTACAAATAAAATTCCATCTTGTCCTACGTCGTGTATTTTACAATCACTGATTTTTATATCGGTTGAAGCGTCAAAACGTATTCCGTTTTCACCGAAACTGTTTATTTCACAATTAATGAATTGTATATTGCTGTTATTTACCTACTTATCGCCGAACCGCGTCCACCTTTGAATATAAGATTTTCAAAAACTATATTCTTACTATTCTCTATTCTGAACATAGAGTTAGGAGCTTTTCCGCTTACATCCAATGTTGGTGTTGACATTGTGATTGTAAGTACGGAATCTTTTGGTGCATCCTCAGGTGGATAAAAATATAACATTCCGCTTTGTCTGTCAATGTAATATTCACCCGGTTCATCAAGTTCTTCCGGTACATTTTCAAACCTGTAATACGGCTCTGTATAGTATTTTTCCAAAGCCCCTCTGCTTAAATAAACACGTTTTTCCTCCGAATCAAATCTGCTTACAGGGTAATAATCAAATTCATAATTAGGTCCTATTGTTCCCGATAACCAAGCTTGCTCAGGTTTGCTCCATTGTGACGGACGGTCGTAATTCACTTGAAAGCTACATCCATTTGCAATTCCCGACTTTGTTCTTTTTCCGTATTCGTTAGAATCTGTCGGTTTTATCAGCCCTGTATATTCACCGTTCGGCCACCCTGCAAGCTTTTGAACTTCACCGTTAAGGCTTAATTCTGCCTGAGCCTCTTTTTCATCGGAAATAAGGTGTCCTCTTAATGAAATTTCTCCCAAATCCTCAATTTGT
>ENA-OQHF01001850-OQHF01001850.1-human-gut-metagenome-genome-assembly--contig:-NODE-1850-length-11195-cov-2.488887_pt1 | contig 11195 bp, 10 predicted proteins | sample MGYA00242559_ERZ504709 | MGnify/ENA primary metagenome ERZ504709 (study PRJEB26092, sample SAMD00036203) | human gut metagenome | host: Homo sapiens | study: EMG produced TPA metagenomics assembly of... | reverse complement strand
CGCCGGACTGGAGCATGCGCTTCGCCTCCGCCACCTTTGATAAAAAATTTTCCGGAAGGGCCTCTGCCGAGACCAAATAAAATTTCGTTGCAGGCGCCATAATGTTTCTCCTATGCGGTCATATGTCTTTATATGGTAGGATTTTAGCATATCTTACCCATATTGCAACACTTTTTTTCGGTAGGAGGTCTGCAAAATTTGAATGAAGAACGGCTGAGACGCTTCCTCACTTTGTCGCTCGCGCTTTTCATGGGTGCATCTCTCTTTTATGTCTGCTTTCGCTATGTGCTGCCGTGGTGTTTGCCGTTTCTGCTGGCACTGCTCATCGCGGCGCTGCTGGAACCGGTCGTTTTGTATCTGCGGCGGAAATTTCACTTTCAACGTGGCTTTTCCGCGCTGATCCTGACGCTGACGCTGCTGTTTCTGCTCGGCGGGCTGCTGTCGCTCCTGTGGTCTACGCTGCTTTCTCAGACGAACGCGCTGCTCGCCGCCGCGCCCGCGTTTTTCGACGCGATCCCCGCCGCGGCGGACGATCTGCTCTCCCGATTGGAGCAGTTCAGCGCGTCGAGTCCCGAATGGCTCAGCGGCTATCTGCACGAGCAGCTTTTCAGGGCCGTCACGGACGCGGACAGCCTGCTGCGCTCGCTGTCTTCGCGCGCGATGGCGTGGCTCGGCTCTGCCGCCGCGGCGCTGCCGGGCGGCGTGCTTGCCATCGCGACGGGCGTGCTTGCGATCTTCTTCACCTCCGCGTCGTACCCCGAGCTCTGCGCGGCACTCGAACACGCCGTGCCGGAAGAAGCGATGGCAAAGCTGCGGCTCTTTCGCGGCGGCGTAATGCGCTCGCTTGCGCGGTGGCTGCGCGCGCAGGCAACGCTGTCGCTCATCACGTTTTCAGAGCTTCTTATCGGCTTTCTCCTCATGCGCCAGAGCTATTCCCTGCTGCTCGCCTTTCTCATCACACTGCTCGACGCGCTGCCGGTCTTCGGCACGGGCACGGCGCTCGTGCCGTGGGCGGTCTTCACGCTGCTGTTCGGCTTCCCGCCCAAGGCCATCGTGCTCCTCGCGCTCTACCTCTGCACGCTCATCACGCGCAACACGCTCGAGCCCAAGCTTCTCTCCGCGCAGGCGGGGCTGCCGCCGGTCGCGTCGCTTTTTGCGATGTACCTCGGCTACTGCACGTTCGGCGTGGCAGGGATGGTGCTCTTCCCCTTCCTCCTGCTGCTGTTCGCGCAGATTCGAAGCGCAAAAACGGAAGCTGTCACATAAAAAAGAGAACGGTTCTCACCGTTCTCTTTTTATTTTCTTTTACCGGCCTGAGCCGCCGTTGTTGAGCAGCCAGTTGAGGAACTGGCCGTTGTCTCCGACATCGCCGGATGCGCTGTCTCCCGCCGTGCCGGTGTTGTCAGACGGCGTCTGTGTGCCGCTGTCGCCGCCAGTGGTGGCATCACCGCCCGGCGTCGTGCCGCTGCCGTCATCCGGTGCATCCGGATCCGGCGTGGGCTCCAGCGGCGTTGTGTGCGTCGTGCACACGCCGCTGTACATCAGATCGCTGTATAGCTGCACTGTGCCGCTGTTCGTGCGCACCGGTTCGCCTGCAGGGATTGACGAAATGAGCCCTTCTTCGAGCTGTGCCTGATACGTTGCCTGAAGCGCGGCGCTCAGCGGCGTCGTGAGAAGCTCGCGCTTGTAGCCCCAACCGCTGCTGACGTTCGGCTGGCTCAGATCGAGCACATAGGCCGTCGTAACATTCGGGCAGTAGTCGGAGGCGAGCATGCCGGAATCGGCGCAGACGGTTACGCTGATGTGTCCGTCGCAGCTCAGCGAGGGCGCATAGCTCTTTGCGACCTTGACAGTCTGCGAGGGACAGCCGGCCGAGGCCAGAAGTCCCGTCTGCGTGCAGACGGTCACGCTGACCATGTCGGCGCTGCTGACTTCAAAGTCCTTGTTCGGAAGGCCCGCGTGGACCTTGCTCATAAACGTCTTCCACAGCGTGGCCGCGGGGTTGCCGCTCGCCACGATGCGCGTCGGCGTGTCGTAGCCGACCCAGACCGCTGCCGTGTAATACGGCGTGTAACCGACAAAGTAACGGTCGTTGTTGCTGTTGGTCGAACCGGTCTTACCGGCGATGGTCATGCCGGAGAAGTTCGCGCCCGTACCCGTACCGTTGCGCACGACATTTTTCAGGAGCTCGTTCATCGCATAGGCGGTGCTCTCATTCATCGCGACGTGGGACTCGGTCTTATTTTCAAGGATGACGTTGCCGTTGTGGTCAAGCACCTCGGTATACGTTCTCGGCGTGGTGTAAACGCCGCCGCGGGCAAATGTTGCGTAGGCCGCGGCCATCTCGCGCGTCGTCACGCCCTTGGAAAGGCCGCCGAGAGCGAGCGCGCCCGCCGCGGTCATATCGTCGTTCGTCAGCGTCGTGAAGCTTAAGTTTTCGGTCATAAACGCATACGACGCAGGCAGCGTCAGCTTGATGGCCGTGCGCACCGCCGTGGGGTTGGACGAATTGCGGATGGCGTCTTGCAACGTCATAATGCTGCGGTAGCCCGAGTAGGCGTTCACCGGCCAGATGCTTCCGCCGAGCATTTCAACGGGATAGTCGTCGATGACGCTCGCGGGCGTGATGACGCCCGCGTCCAGCGCGGGCGCGTAAACGCTCAAAGGCTTGATGGCAGAACCGCACTGACGCACAACGGTCGAATAGTCGAGCAGGAACCGGCCCTCGCGCTCGCCCACGCGGCCCGCGACGGCGACGATGTCGCCCGTCGTGTTGTCGATGATCGTCGCGCCGGACTGGAGCAGCTGGCCCTTGGACGAGGTGTAGTTCAGGTTATTGCGGTCGGCGTAAACGCTCTCCACGATGGACTGGATCTCGGGATCGACCGTGCAGTAGATGGAGTAGCCGCCGGTGTAGAGCATATCCTTTGCCGTTTTTTCGTTGTAGCCAAGCTGCTCGTGCATATCGGCAACGATGTCGTTGAACATACGCTCGACAAAGTAGGAGTCATATGTCGTGCTCGACGCGGTGTCCGCCCGGCTCGCCACGCTTGCGGAGGGAACGAAGTCAGGATCCCAGGTGAACACAAGCGGCTCATTTTTCGCCTGCTCGTATTCCTCGTCGCTGATCTTACCCAACTCGTGCATCTTATAAAGAACGGTGAGCTGGCGCTCCTTGTTCTGCTCGCGGTACCAGTCGCCGCGCGCAGGGTCGTATTTATAGGGGAACTGCGTGATGCCGACGATAGACGCCGCCTCGGCGATGCTCAGCTCGCCTACGGTCTTGCCGAAGTAGCCCTCGGCCGCGGCCTCGATGCCGTAGCAGCCGTTACCAAAATAAACCTTGTTGAAATTACGTCTCGAGAATTTCCTCCTTTGAGTAGTTCTTCTCGAGCCGCAGCGCGCGGAAGATCTCTGCCACCTTGCGCTTGATGGTCACCTCATTCTCGTCCGGTCGTGGTTTTTTAATGACCTGCTGGGTGATCGTCGAGCCGCCGCGGGTCGACGTGCCGGTAAGCTTGCCAACAATAGCTTTGGCCGTGCTCTTCCAGTCAACGCCGTGGTGGCTTTCAAAGCGCTCGTCCTCGATGGAGATCAGCGCCTGCCCGCACATGCTTGGGGATGTCGTCGATGCTGACGAGCGTTCGGTTCTCTTCACCGTGGAGCTTCGTGAGCTCCACCCACTCCCGCTTGTTTATCCTGATAGTAGACTGTCGAGCTCTGCTTGAGCGTGTAGGCCGAGATGTCCACATTCAGATCGAGCGACGTGTGCACGTAGACCATGAAGATGGCGAAAAACATCAGGCAGGTCGTGAGTCCGATGGCTAAGATGGTGCCGATGACCCGCTTGGCCGTGCCGGACTTTTTCTTCTTGTGTGCCTGATGCGTGGGGTGCTGGGTGTGCTGTCTTCGGGGCGTCTGGTTTTCTGCGCGGTTTTCTCCATAAAGCGCCTCCTCCTTTGCGATAGAAATATGCGCGCGAGCGCATAGCTGATTTTCAATAGTGATACAGAATATAGTATAGCACGGCTGTCAAGTGGTACGTATCTTGTCTTGCATTTTGCCGCAAGGTGCGGTATAATGCGAGCACAAACTTTCAGGAGGTGTTCCCCCATGAACGATGAGTTCGGCCCCAATTTTCGTCACGCTGACCGATGACGAGGGCAACGATATAGAACTGGAATACGTCGACGCGCTCGAGCATAACGGCACGACGTATATGGCCTTCTTCCCCGTGGTCGAAGAGGACAGCGAGGACGAGGAAAACGAAGAGGAATACGGTCTCGTGATCCTCAAGAGCCAGATGGAAAACGGCGAGGAGTTCCTTGTCACCATTGACGACGAAGAGGAGATCGACAAGGTCTACGACCTCTTCATGGAGCAGATCCTTTCCGACGAAGAGTAAAACTTCGATTGCGACGGATTTTTTCCGAAAACTGAGATAAACTGAACATGCCCTGCGGGGTGCGTGATAAGTTCTTTTTAAACCCACATTTCGTCATAAGGGACGCCGGTACGCTCCGGTGGTTTGCAGGCCTCCCGGCTGCCGTCTGCGGCTGGACGTTGGAAGCAATAAAGCCGGACAGAGGCGACCCACCTGTCCAGAATGGTGCAGGTTTTGACGGGGCTTACACGGCCGCTGCGGGGCATCTTTTTATCTTTCCACGGATTGCACAAAATTACGTTTTTATTTTCTACGTCAGTTTAGACGAAAAAAACGTGCATTTTGTTCGCGATTCCTGTAAAATATTTTTACAAACTAAATTACCGTTTGGTAGCTGCAACGTAGTGCTTCGCGCACGGGCTGTACGGTCTCCCCTTTCGGGGAGATGATAAGGTCTGTGTGAGGAGCGCTTTTTCTTTCCCCTTGCGGTGCCGCTTTCGCGGCGGGGAAAAGGCAAAAGAAAAAGGAGGAGCAAACTTATGAAACTTGTCACCAACGGTCGTCTCATCACCCGCGACGCGAGCGCGCAGGGGTATTACGAGCACGGCGCCGTCGCCTTTGAGGGGACGAAGATCGTCGAAGTCGGCGAAGAGGCGGCGCTGCGCGCAAAATATCCCGGTGCCGAGATCATTGACGCCAGGGGCGGCGTCATCATGCCCGCGTTCATCAACGCGCACACGCATATCTACTCTGCCCTCGCCCGCGGCCTTTCCATCGTCGGCAACAACCCGACGAACTTCTACGAAGTCCTTGACGGCACATGGTGGGCCATCGACCGCCACCTGATGATGGACGGCACGCGCGCCTCCGCCGCCGCGCTTTACATCGACTCCATCAAGCAGGGCGTGACGACCATTTTCGACCATCACGCCTCCTACGGTGAGATCCCCGGCACGCTCCACACGATTGCCGAGGAGAGCCAGCGCCTGGGCCTTCGCTCCTGCCTGTGCTATGAGGTCTCAGACCGCGACGGCGAGGAGAAGTGCTTACAGGCCATTCAGGAGAACGCCGATTTTATCACCGAATGCGAAAAGAATAAGGACCCGATGCTCGCGGCAATGTTCGGCGGCCACGCGCTGTTCACGATCTCTGATAAGACCTTCGACCGCATGGTCGCGGCCAACAACGGCCGCACGGGCTATCACATCCACGTGTCCGAGGGCATGAACGATGTGTACGACTCCCTCCAGAACTATGGCCGCCGCCCCGTCCAGCGCTTGCAGGATCACGGCATTCTCGGTCCCAAGACCATCCTCGGCCACTGCATCCACGTCAACACCGCCGAAATGGAGATCATCAAGGAGACCGGCACGATGGTCGTGAACAATCCGGAATCCAACATGGGCAACGCCATCGGCATCTGCCCCGTCCTCCAACTCCACAAGCGCGGCATTCTTCTCGGCATGGGCACAGACGCCTACACGAACGATATGCTCGAGTCCCTCAAGGTCGCCCTCTGCTCCCAGCGCAGCCAGAACTGCCTGCCGAACGTCGGCTGGTGCGAGGTCACGGACATGCTCTTCAAGAATAACGCGAAGATCGGTGAAAAATACTCCCCGACACGCTCGGCGTGCTGAAGCCCCGGCGCGGCAGCGGACATCATCGTCATGGACTATAAGCCGTTCACCCCCGTTCTCCGACGAGAATATCGACGGCCACATGATCTTCGGCATGACGGGCCGCCAGTGCCAAACCACCATCGCCGCCGGCAAGACTCTCATGCTCGACCGCGAGCTCGTCGGCATCGACGAAGAAGCCGAAAATGCGCACATCCTTGAGGCGGCAAAGAAGCTTTGGGGCGACTTAAATCACAGAAAATATTGATTAGGAGTTTCATATGGCTATTCCGGAATTACAGGAAGAATTTGCTCAATACTTAACAGCAAATTACAACTATTCTCATCCGCGCCACATGGCAAGCGAGGTTTTCTACTCCTATCGGCACGACATTGGCATCCCGTTTGAAGAAATCTTTCGAAGTGATACATCAATGGAGCACGCCAAAGAATTGCTGATTCAATATTTTGAACGTATCGGGCGTAAGTCTCCTAAAGGACACGCTCAGGTTCACTATAACGATTGGATAAGATTCAAAGAATTCTTAGAACATAAATCCTCCAGATAGCCTCTATGTCGTCACAAAAAATGATTCATTGACAGTCCCCTGCTTCCAACGGCAGAGGCCGTCATCTACATCCAGCCAGCGACAGTGGAGACAGAAGCAGCCCAAATCGTAACGATTCAAGCGCCATCATTTCTTGCAAAAGAGCAATTCACCCCGCGCACCCCCATAATTCTCTCTTGGGGTTCCAAAGGGGCCATTCTCTTTTGCAAAGAGAATGGCCCCTTTGACTTCCCGCCGCAGTATCCGCGGCCCATCGGAGGCCCGCGCCTCCACTTTTCCCGCCGCCTTTGCGGCATTCAAACGAAAGGAGCACCCCCTTATGTCTGAAAAAATGTATCCCATTCCGTTCGACTCTCTGATGAACTGGGTGACGAGCGAATACGCGCAGTGCGGCGATGTGTTCGGCGTTCATAAGCACTATCACGCAAGCGGCAAGAGCCTGCCGATCTTTGGCGAGCGCATCGAAACACCGTTTGGCCCCGCCGCCGGCCCCAACAGCCAGCTTGCGCAGAATATCATCGCGGCCTATGCCGCCGGCGCGCGCTTTTTCGAGGTCAAGACCGTGCAGAAAATGGACGGCGCGGAGCTTGCCGCCTGTGTTCCCCGCCCCTGTATCCTCGCCGCTGACGAGGGCTACAACCAGGAGTGGTCGACCGAGCTGACCGTGCAGCAGGCGCAGGACGAGTACATCAAGGCTTGGTGCGCGCTCAAGGTCATGAGCAAGGTCTACGGCTTCGGCGATCCCGACGGGTTCGTGTTCAATATGTCCGTCGGCTACGACCTGGACGGCATCAAGGGCCGCAAGGTCAACACCTATATCAACAACATGATGGACGCGGGCAAGACCGCGCAGTTCAAGGAATGTAAAAAAGTCCTGACCGAGCTCTTCCCCGAGGAAAAGGACTTCATCGCCTCGATCTCCCCCAATGTTTCCCGCTCCGTTACGCTCTCCACGCTCCACGGCTGCCCGCCGCAGGAGATCGAACGCATCGCAAGCTATCTTCTCAAGGAAAAGCACCTGCACACCTTCGTCAAGTGCAACCCGACGATCCTCGGCTACAAGACCGCGCGCAGCATCCTCGATTCCATGGGCTATGACTACATCGTCTTCGATGAGCACCACTTCAACGAGGATCTCCAGTGGGAGGACGCCGTGCCGATGTTCGAGCGGCTGCAAAAGCTCGCGGACAAGCAGGGGCTTGAGTTCGGCCTCAAGCTCTCCAACACCTTCCCCGTCGACACGACGCGCGGCGAGCTTCCCAACGAGGAAATGTACATGTCCGGCCGCAGCCTCTTCCCACTGACGATTGAGATGTGCAATCGCATCTCCCGCCAGTTTGGCGGCAAGATGCGCATTTCGTTCGCAGGCGGCGCGGACTACTTCAACTGTGACAAGCTCTTTGCCGCCGGCATCTGGCCCATCACCGTCGCCACCACCATCTTGAAGCCCGGCGGCTACAACCGCCTGCAACAGATGGTCGAAAAGGTCGAGGATATGCCCTACCGCGCATTTTCCGGCAACGACCCCGCCGCGATCTCCGACCTTGCCGCCTCCGCGCTGCACGACTTCCACCACCTCAAGGCAATCAAGCCGCTCCCCTCGCGCAAAAAAGATGAACAGGTGCCGCTGCTCGACTGCTTTACCGCGCCCTGCAAGGGCGGCTGCCCCATCGAGCAGGACATTCCCGAATACCTTGAGCTCTGCCGCAAGGGGCTCTACGGCCCAGCACTGAAGCTCATCACCGAGAAGAACGCCCTGCCGTTTATCACCGGCACCATCTGCGCGCACCGCTGCCAGGGCAAGTGCTCGCGCAACTTCTATGAGGAATCCGTCCACATCCGCGAGACGAAGCTTCTTGCCGCGGAAAAGGGCTACAACACCTTGATGGCCTCCCTCCGTATGCCTGAGCCGGTCGAGGATAAAAAGGTTGCCATCGTCGGCGGCGGCCCGACCGGTATCGCCGCGGCGTACTTCCTTGGCCGCGAGGGTGTTCCCACCACGATCTTTGAGCGCGAGCGCAAGCTCGGCGGCGTGCCGCGCTACGTCATCCCCGCCTTTCGCATCAGCGACGAGGCCATCGACAAGGACGTCGCGCTCATGGAGCGCTACGGCGTCGAGGTCAAGCTCGGCAAGCCTGCTCCGTCCGTCGAACAGCTCAAGAAGATGGGCTACACGCACATCCTGATGGCCACCGGCGCGTGGAAGCCCGGCAAGCTCGACATTGAAGGCAACGTGCAGGGCGTCATCGAGTGGATGAAGCGCATGAAAAAGCAGGTCAAGCCCTGCCTGAGCGGCAACATCGTCGTTGTCGGCGCGGGTAACACCGCCATGGACGCCGCGCGCGTTGCAAAGCGCATGGGTGCGCATGCGACCATCCTCTACCGCCGCACGAAGAAGTTCATGCCCGCCGACGAGCATGAGTTACAGCTCGCCATCGCGGACGGCGTGGAGTTTGTCGAGCTGGCCGCGCCCGTCAAGCAGAGCCGTGGCAAACTCCTGTGCGATAAGATGATCCTCGGTGAGCCGGACGAGAGCGGCCGCCGCAGCCCCGTCAAATCCGGCGAGCAGTTCACCATCCCCTGCGACATGGTCATCTCCGCCGTCGGCGAGCAGGTCGACGCCGATCTCATGGCCGCGAACGGCATCGAGATGGAGCGCAAGGGTCCCGCGTTCGAGACGAACGTCCCCGGCGTGTACTGCGCGGGCGACGCGCACCGCGGCCCTGCCACCGTGGTCGAGGGCATTGCCGACGCCGCGCGCTTTGCCGAGATCGTCATCGGTCACCCGCACATCTACGACATCCCTGCCGAGGCCGATGTGACCGAGTTCGACGCGCAGGCCAAGAAGGGTATCCTCTCGATGGCCAGTAAGTGTGTCTGCGACGGCGAGCGCTGCTTACAGTGCTCCACCGTGTGTGAAAACTGCGTCGATTCCTGCCCGAACCGCGCGAACGTGGTCATCAAGATGGCCGACGGCTCGCACCAGATCGTCCATGTCGACAAGATGTGCAACGAATGCGGCAACTGCACGCAGTTCTGCCCCTACGCAAGCGAACCTGCCACGACAAGTTCACCCTCTTGATACGCGCGAGGACATGGACGAAAGCGAAAACTACGGCGTGCTCTTCGAGGACGACGATATGGTCCGCCTGCGCTACGAGGACGGCGTGAAGGAATACGACTTGGCCTCCTGCGACAACGATCTTCCCGTCGAGCTTGAGGCGTTGATCCTCACTGTGCGCGATAAGTACAGCTATCTCTACCTGTAAGCAAAACGAAAAATGAGGGAGCCGGTGCGATGCACCGGCTCCCTCTTCCCTGTTGGAAGCAAAAAAGAGCGCTGCCTAAGCAGCGCTCTTTTTGCGTTTATATTTTGCCTTACTTCTCGATCAGGGTGAGCTGATAGAGGATCTTGGCGATCTGCGCGCGGGTCAGGGACGCGGCAGGCTCGAAGGTGGTCTCGGTCATACCGCTGATGACCTTCGCGTCGACGAGCGCCATCACGTAACCGTCGGTGCAGTCAGTGAACTTGCTCTCGGTCTTGGACTCGGCAAGCTTGTTGAGCTTGGCAGCGACCTGGCAGAACTCGAGACGGGAGATGGCCTTCGCACCGTCAAGATCGGCGGCAACAAGACCCAGCTCCGCAGCCTTGGCGATGGTGTTCTTGCTCCAGTCGGCGCCGGTGGCGTCCGCAGCCTTGAGATCGCCGTGGCTGACAAGCAGGAGCTTGAGCGCGGCAGCCCAGGTCAGGGTGTCGTTGGGCGCATAGGTGGTGGCGGAGGTGCCGTTGATGATGCCGTCGTTATAAAGGTCAATGACATAGGAGCCATACCAGGCGGAAGTCTTGACGTCCTTGAACGGGTTCATCAGGATGCGGCCCTGAGGCGCGGCATACTGCGCACCGATCACGCCCTTGAGCTCGGTGGTGACGTACTCCATCACAGCCTCGTCCAGAGGGATACCGGTATCGAACTGTGCGGAAGCAGCAGCGAAGGCATAGTAGGTGTCGCCGCCGGCGGCGCAGAAGTTGTTGGTGACCACGGCATAGGTCTTGTTGGGGTCAAAGGCCTTGCCGTTGACGCTGTGATGGTGACGCGGTTGATGGAAGCGGGACCATAGTAGGTGGCCTTACCGCTGCCGCTGGGATAGGGAGTGGTCTGCGGATCGTATTTCTTGGTGGCGTCAATGGAGATGTTCATGCCGGCGATCTGGGGGAAGCCGCCCAGGGAGTCGGGCAGGGCAAAGGTAGAAGCCTCCAGGGCCTCCAGCAGCTCGGCGCCGGTGACATACACCACAGCCACGGTATTGCCGAAGGGCAGCACGGTGTTCACGTCCAGCTTGGAGATGTCGCCCTTGTGGATCCAGGCCCGGATGCCGCCGCCGTTGGTGATGGCCACCACGTTCTCGGCGGGAACGGTGAGCTCAGCGTCCTTGCGGATGGCCCACAGCATGGAGTCGGTGATCAGGTCGCCCAGGTTGGTCTCCTGGGTGCGGTTGCCGGGCTCCTTGGCGCCGTTGAGCTCCACGTCGGTTCTGGCAAAAACCTTGCCGTACTCGGCGTTGATGTCGCTGATGATCTTGTCGGCGGCAGCCTTCACGGTGGCGTCCTCCTTGGTGTAGGCGGAC
>ENA-OQHF01001848-OQHF01001848.1-human-gut-metagenome-genome-assembly--contig:-NODE-1848-length-11209-cov-6.699964_pt1 | contig 11209 bp, 11 predicted proteins | sample MGYA00242559_ERZ504709 | MGnify/ENA primary metagenome ERZ504709 (study PRJEB26092, sample SAMD00036203) | human gut metagenome | host: Homo sapiens | study: EMG produced TPA metagenomics assembly of... | reverse complement strand
TCCAGATATAGATTTACAGCATATATCTTATCCTCAACAGATACTTTTCTTTTAGACATAAAATATGCTCCCTCCTAAGTGACAAGTTTTTATTATTTCACTTGTCTACCTAGAAGGGAGCATACCAGACTGTTATATAACATAGTTTTGACAGCCTTTTTTTATATACTTTTCTTTGTGGTGTTTTAAGGAAAGGCATAGCAAGGAGAAGAATTATATTTGTATCAAAGAAAGTGCTTAAGACAACAAAATGGGAATAAAAAGCAAAGTGTTGTGATCGAACTGGTTGCAGCACTTTTTTATTCGACATTTTTCGAGAATCGTGGGACACCACATATCCGATCACCGCCATACTTCGACTTGATTTCTATACCAAAAATCAGATCGGAGGAAAGATAAATGGCTTATAACAAGACAAGTGAAGAACGAAAGTGGAATTATTGGAAAGAACAGGAAGAAAAGAAACTGCGTGAACTGGGAATGGAAGAAGAGAAGATCCAAAAGTTGCGCCAGATGGACAGAGAAGATTTTCTGGAAGAGCGCAGATACCGGGAACATCTGGATGAAATGATGCAGGATATGGATTCCATAAAACAAAGGGACAAAGGACGGTTTGCACAGGATATCCGGGAACTTTTAGACAACATTGGAGATCGACGGATCTATGAATTATTAAAGGGCACAGAACATCAGACATTAGAGATACTTTTGCTTAGTACATGGGGATATTCGGGAAGAGAAATCGCTAAGATCATGGGACTTGCAGAGCAGACTGTTTACACGAAGAGAAACCGTTTGAGAAATAAATTAAAAAATTTGTTGAAAATTGAATAATTATGGCGGTTTTCGTCGGCTATTTAATAGGCAGGTAAATTTTGCCAGTGTACTTTGACAATTCTATACCAGCATTACAGGCACGTTCCCGTAAGTAGAAGCGTGTCAGGAAGGCGCGAGGACAGATGAAAATGACAGGAAAGAATATAAAAAATTCTTTGCTGGTGTTTTTGTTTCGAGCGAATCACCTTTAACTGAAACAGGACCGTGGCGGTCTTTTGCGAGGATCACTTACGAGGGGATAATGATACATAGGAACTGCCAGTGAGCAGAGGATGGACTTTGGGTTGTAATCAGCAAGACCTTTAGAAAATCCGTGAGCGGTGCAATGCCAAGCATCCGCCTGTAATGTTCCCGTAAGGCAATGGGGGAGTCGAGGACAAATACAACGCCAAAAAACAAAAGTATAAGAAATCAAGGAAGAATGTGTCGTTGATATCAGATACATACGGCTGTAGGGAGAAATCCTTTACAGCCGTATTGATGTGATATCAGCAAGCATATCAGGTAACAAATTATGTATTACACAAGAGAATATCTCAATAGAGCGCATCGAGAAATTGATACTATTTTCCGAGTGCTGTTCCCGGAACATGGAATGGCAGTAAGGGAAGAACAGATTATGTTATGCCACGAAATGCTGGATAACCTGCTGGGAAGAAACATAGCACTGTGTGACGCGGGTGTCGGTATCGGCAAGACGTATGCCTATCTGGTGGCCTGTGTTCTGATGAGAAAATATTCCCTCCTTGCAGAAGGATGTTCCCCTTATGAGCAGCGTCCGGTCGTGATATCCACTTCCAGCATTGCACTCCAGAAAGCAATTCTTACAGAATATATCCCTTTTCTCTCCCGGATTCTTCAGGAGAACGGGACGATTCAGGCCCCTATTAAAGCTGTGATACGAAAAGGGAAAGAGCATTTTGTCTGCGATGAGAGATTAGCGCAACGAATCGTTGCAATCAAAGAGAAAAATAAAAATGCATTGCAGAAAGAAGCGCTGCTGTCTCTGAGAGAACACTACGATATGGATGAAGTGTCCAACTTAAGTGGGTTTGACAGAAGGATGGTAAGCGTACCCAAGTTCTGTTCAAAGGAATGCCTGAAAAAAGGTTCCTGCCGGTATCAGCAGTATCTGGAGCGTTCCAGAGATCATGAAATGTTCATTCAGATCTGTAATCACAATTATCTGCTGGCTGATGGTTATCACAGGCTGCAGGATTACCGCCCGTTATTAAAAGACTACCGAGCATTGATTGTCGATGAAGCACATAAGCTGCCGGATGCGGCAAAGCAGATGTTCGGGAAGAGCCTCTGTTATGACGATATCCGAGAAATCTGCTTTTATCTTGGGAAAGAGTACCAAGGCCCGGAGATAAGAAAACTGTCCGGGACGATCCGGATGGTGCTGGATGTGATAGGAGAAAGCCACAGAACCAGATATGGGATAAAAGAAGAATTCCACATGACAGAAGAGTGTGCCATGTATTTATATGAGGGGATACAGACCATGAATAAGATCATAGAAAAATTAGAAAAGAAGATTCCAAAGTGAATCAGAAACAAGCTGGAAGAAACCAAAGGTGTGCTGGAATGCTTTTTCCATCAGGATAAGAAGTATGTGCTGCATCTGAAGCAGGACCATGACCACCGGATTATATTGTGTGCATCCAGCAGACGGATTCCACAGTATCTGGACCAGATGTTATGGAGCAGAGGAATGGGAGCAATCCTGACAAGCGGAACTTTAAAAACCGGACAGGGATTTTCCCACATTCGGAAAATGACAGGATTACAGAGAGTGCGGAGAGTCCGTGAATATGTGGCAGACTCCCCGTTTGAATATCAGAAGAACTGTCTGTTATATCTGCCCAAGAATTTGAAAAAATGCAGAAGAGGAAGTCAGGAAGAGGCAGAGATGATAGCAGGCCATATCCATTCACTGATCTGTTCGACTTACGGGCATACGCTGGTGCTGTTCACGTCTTATCATTTGATGGGAAACGTTTACCAGATGTTAAGGGATGAGATTCCGTTCCCGATGATAGAGGTGTGGAGACATTCACCGGAAGAGATCACAAGGTTTAAACAAATGGACAATGCTGTCCTTTTTGCAGCCGGCTCCTGCTGGGAAGGAGTAGATTTCCCCGGAGATATGGTATCCTCGTTAATCATTGTGAGACTGCCCTTCGCTGTTCCAGATCCCATCAGCGAAGCACAGAAGAAGGAATATGCTAATCTGAAAGAATACATTCAGGCAGTGATTGTTCCAGACATGCAGAAAAAACTAAGACAGGGATTCGGACGTGCGCTCCGCACAGAGACAGACACCTGTGTCGTGTCCATCTTAGATGAGCGAGCAGGAGAAGAAGGAAGATATCATGAGGAAGTGATGTGCGCACTTCCGAAGTGCAAGATGGCAAAAGACATCAAGGATGTCCAGCATTTTATCAGAAACCGGAAGAGTGTGGAATATTACCTGTAAATACCCGTGGTTTTGCTACAATAACAGCGAGTTTACGACGAAATGTTTGGTGGTATTTCTGGGGTGTTTTCGGTGGAATTGGTGGTATTGCTGAATAGCTATTTGAACATGAAGTGGGTATACTGTGTATAGCGTTAGAGGAAAGGCGGTGAGTAACATGAAACGATACAAAGTGGAAACGCAGAAAGAAGGATCAATAAGATATTTCTTCATCCGGGATATGGAATCGTTAGAAATCGTGTTGCTGCCAAGTAAATATCTGATGCATCAGGTCAGGGCGAATCGTTCTCCGAATACAATACGGAGAAATGCATTCGCTCTTGCCTATTATTGGGAATATCTGCTGGAAAACGAAAAGAAAGCAGAAGATATCTATGAGATGGATTACGAGACACAATATGATTATTTCGCAGAATATCTGAAATGGCTGAAAGCCGGAAAGCATACCGACAATTTAGAAAAAGGCCCACAGAATAAAACCTGTAACGCTTATTTAAAGGAAGTGTTCAGGTTTTATTGTTTTTTAGAAGCAGTCCAAAATAATGGTTCTTATTTATCTGTTCTTTCTTATAATCAGCCTATAACAAAAGCAAATGCTATCGGAGTCAGAAGAACTTTGCGTTCCAGATCCTTTAAAGGCTATCTGAAAGAAGAGGAACGTGATGTAAGGGCAGCTGAAAAGAATGAAATTATTACGATTCTGGAAGCTTGCACGAACTGCCGGGATCAGGTGCTGATTTTACTGACATCCGAACTTGGATTCCGTATCGGTGAAATTTTAGGAATTGATTATACGAAAGACATCGATTATGAAACGCATGAAATCCGGGTGAATTTCCGAGAGGATAATGAGAACAATGCAAGAGCGAAGAATGCAGAAGAAAGACGAGGGCGTGTCAGCGATGATACTTTTGAATTTCTGCTTTATTATATCGGAGAATACTGGGATATCCTGCAAAAACAGGAATATCTGTTTATCAATATCAAAGGGGATACAGCAGGAAAACCGATGAAGGTCGACAGTGTTTACGATATGTTTGGGAGGATGGAGAAAAAGACCGGAATCAAGATCACCCCACACATGCTTCGGAGATATTACGCAAATACCAGATGGGAAGCAGACTGGCCGATGGAGATGATCAGTCAGGCATTAGGACATAAGCATCTGGACACAACCATACGATATCTGAATGTTTTAGATGATAAGCTCAGAGAAGCGAGTCAGGAATTTTACCGCCGATATTCCAATCTTTATAATGTCAATCAATTTTTGGAAAGCAGGAGGTGAAAATAAATGCCGGCAAGATTGTATGCCTTTGTGCCGGAAGAGCAGAACCTATCCAATGCAGAGCGGGAACAACTGATTGAAGGACTGGAACGGGAATTAGATGAATATTATGAACAAAAATGTGGAAAAGGCAGTCTGGAAACATATTTGATTCAGAATGAGATCTGGCACTTGTCAGAGATCAATTATCAGGTGAGAGCCGGATATCAAAAATATCTGAGAGAATATTATGTAGATTCGACGGTGCGTAATTATCTGCTCGGAATAGATCGTGTAAAGTTGCGGCTGATCATAGAAAATGCGCAGACCTTAAAAGGAAAGTGGAATGCCCGGAATCATCCGGAGCTGCTCCATGACATTCTGTTCCTGCGGTATCATCCCAATCCGGCGATTGCAAAACGATATGAATATACGACAGATATTAGTAAGCTGGTCTGGGATTTCAGGGCAAAAGGTTCAGATATATGCAAACAGCAGATTTTAACGGTTCTGGAAGATATCATGCAACAGAAAATAACAATGAAAGAATGCACAAGACATCTAAACGGATTGAAAAGTGTATATGAATTTTGCATGCAGGAACAGATTGAAGATCTCAGATATCTTACACAGAAGCAGTTCGACAAAATTGAAAACTATGGGGACACGGACTATAAAAAGAAATGCGCAAAACAGGAGCTTAGAGCATGTCAGGAATATATTTTCTGCCATGCAAAAAATATTGCATGGGATTCCACGGTCTGGTTTATGGAAAGACTGTATCTGGAAGAATACCGGGTGAATCCGTCTAGTCCTGTAAAAACGATTTCTTTTATGAATATAGAAAAGAAGGATGACCGGGAACTGGTTCAAGAGTATATGAAATACTGTCTGGGTATTACCCATCTGGCATTGCATGTAATACAAAAGGAGTTTTATAAACTTCAAAGTTTTGTTATCTGGCTGGAAGACACAACCGAAATCAGCTTGAAACAGGTGTCAGAAAATGAAATAAAAGAATATTTTCAAATAATTGACTACAAGGAAGCAAGCTATTTCAATGATATTATCATAGCAATCTATCAGTTTTATGAATATCTGCAGACGAAAAATATCATAAAAGAAGTTCCTTTTAATTACCAGTATTATCTGAAAAAGGAAATCCTGCATCATAATGACCGGAGTGTAGAACAGGAAACCTATGAAAGTATTTTAAAACATTTAAAAGATTTTCCGGAAAAGCCGAGATTGATTTTACTGCACTCTATGCTGTTAGGACTGAGAATCAGTGAAGTATGCTGCCTGAAAGGGAATGCTTATTACTGGCAGGGGAGAGACGCCTGGATACAGGTATATCAAATAAAAATGCGGACATATAAGCGAATCCCCATCCCGGAAATTCTATATAAAATCATGAAAGTATATATAAAAAAATACGGGATTGGTGCTGAGGATTATATTTTCCAGAATCAAAAGGGAAAAGCATATCATTACTCCAGTTTTCGATGGAGTATGAAGAAAATATTTAATGAAAATCATGAGCTGTTTCAGGAATATAATTTCAAATCCCATGATTTCAGGCATACGATAGCAACCATGTTTTATGAAGATGGAGTGCCACTTCAAAGTGTCAGAGATTATCTGGGACATGATTATGAAGAAATGACACAGCAATATGTGGACTATATGCCGAAGAGAATTTCCAAAGCAAATCAGGAACTTTTCGCAAAAGAAGGAAGCAGTCTTGCTTCCGGAATAAAGAGGTGCAAGCGTGGAAAATAGATTTTATATCAAGGAACTGGATTCTTATCAGAAAGCAAGTGATCTCAGCAAAGAACGTATGGGAACAAACCCCAATTATGATCTGGAACTTCTGCCGACAAAGCAGATGCAGGAAGAAATGTGGGAGTTCCTGCAATACAGAGGTAAAAACCTCGTAGCAGAAAAATTTTATACAGAACGAAGATTTTACCATCATTTATGCAGGATGTTGAAAGAAAAAAACAACCGGCCGGAGAGTTTTCTGGACTGGGATAAAGAAAAATGGATGCAGCAGATGAAAATCTGGCTCCTGCAGCAAGGATTGTCCCTGACAGCACCATTTAAAAATAAGTGTGGTGGAAGAGGAACACAACGTGCCAGAACACTGGGGTATATAGAATGCCTGATTGATTATTTAACCGACTTAAGAGATGCGGATGTAAACGAAATAACAAAAGATATCTGGAAAATTGAAAAACTTGACATACAGGTGAAGCAGGATTTGATACGTCCAAGGAAAACGATATCTTTTACAGGAATCAGTCAGCCAGAGTTGAAGGAAGAAATTAAAAAAGCAGTATATTTTCAACTGAGAATAGAAAGCCTGGAGACTGTAAAAAAGGAACTGACAGCCATCCGGAGATTTTCCAGATATCTGAATGAGCATAAGAAAAATGTAAAATCCTGCGCGGATTTTGACAGAACGATTATCGAAGAATATCTGGTATATATGAAAACAGAGGATACAGGAACAAAAAGGTATCGATCAGAGATAACAAGGCTTCGATCAATCCTCAATATGGTAGCAGATATCTACCAATATCCACAGGCAAAAGATCTGATATTGAACAGGGATATTCCGCCAAATATCAAAGCAGAATTTAAGGTCTACTCAGATGCAGAATTAAAGAGGTTTAATGAGTTCCTGGTAAAAGTAGATATACAGACCGCCAGAGTCATGACGATCCATCAGATGCTGGGAACAAGAATATCAGATACGCTGACATTGCAAACGGACTGTCTGATGGAACAAAACGGTGAAGTACTGATAAGAATTTACCAGATGAAAACACATTTTTATGAAAAACCAATCAGTCAGGAACTGGCTGCTTTGATCAGAGAAGCCATCCATTATACGGAAGAAAGATATGGAAAGTGTAAATACATTTTTACAAATGAAAATGACCATACAAAACCGATGACCTACTCACTGATCCAGGGAAGAATTACAGCAGCAATTCATCGGGAAAATCTAAGGGATGATAATGGAAATTATTTTACATTCGGCACGCACATGTACCGGCATGTCTACGGAGTAAAGCTTGTAGAAATGCATCTGGATGACTGGACGATTGCAAGGTTACTTGGACACAAAAGTCTGAAGAACGTAAAATATTATAGAAAAATGAGTAACCAGATACTGGCAAATGACACAAGAAAAGCAAGAAACAGGTTATCGCAGATGGTTCTGGAATGTCTGGACGGATGGGAGGAAGAGTATGAACAAATACGATATGATGATAGCTTGTAACCGGAAAACAAGTGAGGAAAAAGTAAACCGCGCAGTGACAGAAATCCGACAAATGCTCACGGACAGAGAAAAGGTAACTGTACCAAAGTTAGTAAAGCGGACAGGGTTATCCAGAGGATTCTTTTACAAGAACGAAACCGTCAGAAAAGAAATGGACCGGGTATTAGAACAGCAGGCCGGAATGATTGATCCCAAAAGATACATCGGGGACATTGTGATGAAAAACCGAATCGAACTACTGGAGCAACAGATCCGAGAATTAAAACGAGAAAAAGAACAATTGGAAAAAGAGAACATTAGATTGCAAAAAGCGTTGAATAAAAAAGATTTGAATCTACTAAAAAATCTGTAATTAAAATAAGAAAATAATCTGCAACAGCCGGGAAAATACTCCCGGTTGTTGTGGTTGGAATAAAACACGAATCCATGAGAAAGGGTCAGACTTCTCACAAAAAGGAACACAATACACGGATGTGTTTCCCGTTAAAGCCAGTGTTTACAAGGGATAAAGGAGGGCTACCCAATTTTATTGATGAACCAACGGCGGGATTAGATGTAATAGCTAGAGATGAATTGTTAGAAATGCTAAGAGATTTTATAGAAAAAGACGAAGAATGCTCTATTTTAATTAGTTCTCACATTTCCAGTGATTTAGAAACTTTATGTGATGACCTTTATATGATACATCAAGGAAAAGTAATTATGCACGAAGATACTGATGTTTTACTAAGCGATTATGCACTACTTAAAGTTGATGAAGAAGAATATTCCAAATTAGATAGACAATATATTTTACGTACAAAAAAAGAAAGCTATGGATATAGTTGTTTAACTAATCAAAAACAATATTATGCTGAAAATTATCCTCAAATGGCGATTGAAAAAGGAAATATAGACGAAGTAATAACAATGATGATTAGAGGTGTTGAATAATGAAAGGTTTATTGATTAAAGATTTTAAATTGCTGAAAGGACAGAAAAACTTCTTTATGACTATTACTGCTATATCTATAATAATGATAATAGTATCTCCGGGGACTTCGTTTCCGATTGGTTTCTTAGGTTTTGTGGGGGCATTATTCTCATTGAGTTCAATTAGCTATGATGAATTTGATAATGGAAATGCTTTTTTATTTTCTTTACCGATAACACGAAAAGATTATGTACTGGAAAAATATATTTTTGGATTGATTTCAGGAATAATGTTTTTGTTGTTGGGAACTGTTATTAGTTTAGTTGTTATTGGTATTACAAAAACAGGCAGTTTTAATGAAATTTTTTTAACAGCAGGTTCTTTATTTCCTACTATTTTATTGATTTTATCAATCATGCTTCCTTTTATCTTGAAATTTGGTGGAGAAAAAGGAAGAATTGCTATCATAGGTGTAATGGGATTTATATTTGTTATAGGACTGCTTCTTATAAAAACTACTGAATATTTAGGAATAGATTTATATGTCTTAATAAATAAATTACCTAAATTTGAACCACTAGTATATATAATATTATTTTATTGCTTTCAGTTGTTATTTTAGGTATCTCCTATCTTATTAGCTTAACAATACTAAAGAAAAAAGAGTTTTTAGAAAAGAGAGGTGTGCTTATGGACTTGACTATTTTGGTAGTAGGATTGATATTGGGCGTTGGTATTCCTTTAAGAAATAAGGCAATCAAAAAGCGTAGAGAAAATATGAAAGAGAAAGGAAATGAGGAAAAATGAAAAATATGAATATTTAGAAATTGATTATACTGCGAAAGGTGTTGTGTTCCTTTGCACCGATAAACATAAGGAAGTTATAAATAGCTATGCAGAAAATGGGTATCGCTATGTTGGTTTTATACCTACAGAAATTGACGCAAAAGGTTGTATGCGAAAGATTGATTTAATTTTTGAAAAAGAAGATTAACTCATTTTAGGGAGTTGGTTCGAATGATAGGGTTAAAAAAACGAGATATTAAAAAAGCATTAAAGGCTGGTGCAAAGGCTGGCGGTATGTCATTAGCTGATGTACGGGAAAATATTGAAGCAACGATTGATGAAGCTATGAATAGCACCGACCCAGAGGTGCAGGCAAATTTCAAAAAGTATTTTGGGAATAAACGCCCTACACCAGAAGAATATATTTATATCATTACGAAAAAGACAAAGGCAAAATTATAATAAAAGGGTCGTGGAAATGCTTCACAAAATTGTGATCTGCATTATCACGGCTCTTTTACTCTCTGTTTACTTTCAAAACTGTAAGTGTAATTGAATACTGCCCTTGCTATAATTTAATTGTATTCCAAAACAAATTAAATGTGGCAGGAAGAAAAGGAGCGATTTTTAATGGAACACATTTTAAATTTAGAGCAAGTAAAAAAATAACTACGGGGGTAACTCTGAAATAATCACAAAGGCAGTAGGTACGGTATTTCTTGTAATGTAGATAAGGGCGAATTTGTCGCAATCATGGGAGCTAGTGGTTCTGGAAAGACTACCCTATTAAACTGTATCTCTACGATTGATACTGTAACCAGCGGACACATTACAGTCAATAATCAAGATATTACCAAAATCAAGGATAAAGATTTTGCTGATTTCAGACGTGAAAATCTAGGGTTCATTTTTCAAGATTTCAACCTTTTAGATACTTTTAACGATTGGAGAAAACATTTCTTTATCATTGGTTATCAACAAACAGAACCCTACTGATATTGAGAAAAGAGTTCATGCTATCGCCGATAAATTGGGTATTCGTGATATTTTATCGAAATTTCCTTATGAAGTTTCTGGCGGACAAAAACAGCGTTGTGCTTGTGCTAGAGCCTTAATCAATGAACCGAAACTGATTTTAGCTGATGAACCGACGGGAGCTTTGGACTCAAAAGCTTCCAGATTATTACTGGAAACAATGTCTGAAATCAACAAGAAAATGCAGGCTACTATTTTAATGGTAACACATGACCCGTTTAGTGCGTCTTTCTGTGAACGTATTTTTGTTCTTGAAAAGACGGTAAAATATTCAATGAAATTTTTCAGAGGGGGAAAAAAGCAGAAAAGATTTCTTCAATGAAATACTGGATATATTAACTTTGCTCGGAGGTGAAGTGGGAAATGTTAGGTAAGTTAGCGTATAGAAATACAAAAAGAAATATTAAAGATTATTTGATTTATCTGATAACCGTTACTGCATCCTTTTCTCTTATATTTGCTTTTAATTTGGTGGCAAGTTCTGATGAAATTGTAAAGTTATGTTCCAGTATGGATGCATTTAAGAATTCATTGTTCGCTGTAAATATCCTTATTAATTTTTGTGATATGCTTTTTGATCAACTATACAACGAAATT
>ENA-OQHF01001845-OQHF01001845.1-human-gut-metagenome-genome-assembly--contig:-NODE-1845-length-11215-cov-4.161346_pt1 | contig 11215 bp, 11 predicted proteins | sample MGYA00242559_ERZ504709 | MGnify/ENA primary metagenome ERZ504709 (study PRJEB26092, sample SAMD00036203) | human gut metagenome | host: Homo sapiens | study: EMG produced TPA metagenomics assembly of... | reverse complement strand
TGGATATTGTCATAAAACTTCAGAAAGAGCTTCCTATGTCCTATGTATTCTATGGACAGGATTCTCTTGTTGAAGATAATACCCGTTATGATGAGATCGGAGTTTTCCTTCCGAATCACAATTTCTTAAAAAATCTGGAACGCCACGTTTCCAAAGCAGAGGCGATCATTTATGCAGACAACTAATTCTGACTTTATTGATATTATGGAAAAAAATCATATGGAGATTCCATGGCATGACTACGCCAATGATGACAGTAATGTGTTGATTGCAGAAGCCGGACTGATCGAGAAAAGCTTCTGTCATCGGTCGTGTTGGGTTAATCATGCTCTCCTGTGAACCGGTGCATGGCGTGTACGGACTTCCATGAACCGGCTTTCCAAAGAGCTTGGTGTAACCTGTACGGTAGACGTGGGATTGATGTCCATTGTATTTAACTGTTTGATGGAAACGATTGTGTTTCCCAGTCGTTGAGTATTGCCAATACGGGAGTGAATACCTCCAAGCTTTACCGCATGGAACAGTTGTAGATCATTTTCCGGAAGAAGAAGCACATATGACCGGTGAAGATATCCATAAACGACTGGATGAAATTGAAGAAATCCATGCTCTTTATTCACCTGCAAAGCTGGGGCTTGCCGCAGCTCTTGCCTGCTGCGGTTTTACTTTTTTACTCGGAGGCGGACCGGTTGAGATGGCTCTTGCTTTTATTGCCGCCGGGATTGGTAATCTGATCCGTACGAAACTGATCAAACACCATTACACACTGTTTTTGAATATAGCAGTCTCTGTTTCAGCAGCATGTTTTACCTATGCAGTCTTTCTGAAACTTGCAGAACTTGTCTTTCACATTCCGGAATTTCATGAAGCTGGTTATATCTGCTCGATGCTGTTCATCATCCCGGGATTTCCATTTATTACAAGCGGGATCGACCTTGCAAAGCTGGATCTGCGTTCGGGACTGGAGCGGCTTACTTATGCAATCATTATCGTTATGGTTGCCACTTTATTTGCATGGATCATGGCTTTACTTCTGCATCTGGAACCGGCCGATTTTACGGCACTGCATCTAAGTGCTGCTGCCCGTCTGATTTTCCGTGTGATTGCAAGCTTTTGCGGAGTATTCGGTTTCTCGATCATGTTCAACAGTTCTCATTCGATGGCGGCAACGGCTGCATTTATTGGTGCCATTGCCAATACACTCCGGCTTGAACTTGTTGATTTCACACATATGCCTCCGGCCGCCGCCGCATTTATCGGGGCTCTGACTGCCGGATTGCTTGCTTCTTTTATTAAAAAGAGTAATGGATATCCAAGAATCTCACTTACCGTGCCTTCTATCGTGATCATGGTTCCGGGCCTTTACCTGTACCGTGCGATTTATAATTTCGGAATTATGTCCCTGACGGATGCGGTTTCATGGTTTACTTCTGCGATTATGATTATTGTGATGTTGCCGCTTGGACTGATATTTGCGAGAATTCTGACCGATCGTACGTTTCGGTATTGTACGTAAAATCTCTCATTTTAAAATCATCAGTAGTTAACAGACATTATCGATTCTTTCGGACCGATGAACAGTCTGTTTCTGCCTGTACCGACAAAAAGGCTGGCACAAATCACGAGAATGCAATCGCAGGAAATCTTAAATAAATCCTTAATTTCTACAAAATCAGGCACCGGAAACGAGTTTTCATTTCGCCTCCGATGCCTGATTTTTTTACTTCTGCTCCTTATATTCCATCACAACATTAATAGTCTACGATAGAACTTGTACACATTTTTATTAATTATCTCTTACAGCATATGTGCTCTTAACTCTTCCGGTGTCATCTGAGACAGCATAGCCGGTGCGATATCGAATACGCTTCTTGCTCCTGATTCACCTTTCTTAGAAAGTCTGTGTGCAGCACGTGCATAAGCTACCAGAACACTTCCTGTGAATTCCGGGTTGGAATCCAGTTTCAAAGAATATTCGATCACATGCTTGTTGCCTTCGCATCCTGTCTCACCGGTACGGATCACGAATCCACCGTGAGGCATCTTGCTGTGGTTTTCTTTTAATTCTTCTTCTGTGATAAATGTTACCGTTGTATCATATTCATCAAAGTAGTTCGGCATTGTCTTGATTGCCTCTTCAATGGCTGCTTTATCTGCTCCTTCTTCTGCTACTACATAACACTCTCTTAAATGTTTCTGTCTTGTTGTCAACTCCGGTTCGCTTCCGCTTCTTACCTGGTCAACCGCTGCTTCGATCGGTACCGTATACTGGATTCCGTTCTTCACACCTTCGATACGGCGGATTGCATCAGAGTGTCCCTGGCTGACACCTTTTCCCCAGAATGTATAATCTTTTCCATCCGGAAGGATTGCATTGGCATATAATCTGTTCAGTGAGAACATTCCCGGATCCCAGCCTACGGAAATGATTCCTACATTGCCGCCCTCTTTTGCTGCTGCATCTACATTTCCAAAATGCTCAGGAATCCTTGCATGTGTATCAAAGCTGTCGATCACATTGAAAAGCTTTGCATACTTCGGAGTCTGTTCTGGAAGATCTGTCGCACTTCCTCCACAAAGGATCATAACATCAATCTTGTCCTTCCATGCTTCTACATCCTCTACTCTGCACACTGCTGCTCCCTCTGTCAGGATCTTCACTGTTGCAGGATCTCTTCTCGTAAAGACTGCTGCCAATTCCATATCTTCATTCTGTCTGATCGCACATTCTACGCCTTTTCCAAGATTTCCATAACCTAAAATACCAATCTTAATACTCATTTTTTTCTCCTTTTCACGCCACCTGCAAGATGTTGTCAGAAGCACTTTACCATGTTCCCAACGTTTTAATTATACATTTTATGAGAACGATTTTCAACGGATTCTTTTAGTTATTATAATTCTTTTACATCCTCTGTATGAAAGCAGGAAATAACCTCCATAAATTCCCACGATCATCGCCGCACAGATCAGCAATGCCGGAATGATTGCTTTTATATCATAAATACTGAGCAGTTCAATACATACCTGGATACCAAAAATGGAATGGATCATGGCAAGGAGCAACGGGAAAGCAAAAAAGACTGCCATCTGTAAAAATAATGTATGCCCAAGCTCTTTTTCACTGACTCCCAGTTGTTGTAAAATCCGATATTTTTCTCTTCCGTCAATGGCATCGGACAGTTCTTTCAATGCAAGGAGTGCTGCCCCGCTGATGATAAATACCAGACCAAGATAAATTGCCACAAAAATCACAACTCCACTGGACCCGATACTTTCATCATAGATCTCCGACTGCGTACTGACAGAAAGCAGCTCATCTTCCGTAAACTCTTTCTGATATCGAAATTCATCACTGTCCATATAATTTCTGAACTCTTTTGTATCATATTTGGGGGAATAATCGGCAAGCAGATAAGAAGCATGTCTGCTTTCTTTGGGAAAAGATATTGTATCCGGTACGATCACTACCCCCATATTCTGGTCTGAATACGACATCATCAGATACGTTTCCTGGCATTTTTCCTCTGCTGCATCAAGTACCTGTCCCTGAATCGTAAGCCGGACCTTTTCTTTTAATCCTTTGTTAAAATACTTTTTGGAAAATTCTGTTGTTGCACTCACCGCATAGCCGGCTGCTCCAAGGTGGACTTTTTTATAACCGTACAGTTCTGCTGCCCGGTTGTAGTCACTTTCATGGATCAGTTCTACTTCAGAATCCAGAAATTCCTCGAATCCCTGCTGCGTCTTCAGCAGTTCTTCCCCTGCACTTCCCATCAGATCTTTCATGGTAACTTCTCTGGTTTCATAAGTATAAAATTCATGGCAGTCCTGGAAGGCAGAAAAATCAAATTCTGATTTTTCCAGTACATCCCTGACCGTTTTTCCATCCGTTGTCCATTTTTCCATACTGACTGAAATTCCGGCTACCTTCTTCACCTGCTTCGCCTTATAATCTTTCAGGGCAAAGGCACTGGAGAGAATACAAATGGTAGCAAAAAGCAACAGACAAATGATCGTTCCTGCCGCCACGGAAGTATTGACCTGGCTTCGTATCTCGCTGAAAGCAAAAGAATTCAGTCTTTTATAATAAATCCCGGAACACTTTTTCATGATCTGAAACAAAGCACCACTGACGGACCAAAAGACCAGAAATGTTCCTACAATTCCAAGCAGGATCTGTATCATGACCTCAGCCTCTGTATCCAGTTGTCCGGCAGTAACATTATAATATGCTGTTCCCAGCATGATACACGCTGCTACAAATATAATACAGCAGATGACCGGATTTTTCAGATGGACCTTTTCGTTCTTTTTCTTCGATAATAGCAGATCGATCAGCCTGGTCTTCATAATCAGAACTGTATCCATCAGAATCACGATCACATAAATGATCACGAAATACAAAATCGTCTTCCCAATCGCCGGAATGGATACCGTAAAGACAAATCTGCCCATATCTGCTTCAAACATATGTGCCACCAGCAGTGACATAAACTGGCTCAGTCCGATTCCTAAAAAGAAGTCCTGCAGTCAGCGAGACTGCTCCGACCAAGAGCGTCTCACCGAAAAGAATCTTTGCAATATCGCCTTTTTCATTCCAAGTATCAGATAAATTCCAAATTCCCGGTTTCTTTTTTTCATCAGAAAGCGGTTGGCATACACAATCAGAAATCCAAGGATCAGGGATACAACAATACTCATGCTTGAAATTGCCCACACCATCTGATCGATGGAATCTGACTTTGTCCTGGACACCTCCAGCATCGAAGACTGCCCTTCGATCGCATTGAATACATAAAAGATACAGACACCCAGTACCAGTGTAAAAAAGTAGATTGCATAATCTTTGATACTTTTCCTGATATTTTTGATCGACAGTCTAATCAGCATAATTCATGTCACCTCCGAGAAGTGAAATGACATCCATGATCTGTTCAAAGAAACTTCTCCGTTCTTCTGTTCCTTTTAACAGTTCGTGAAATACCTTTCCGTCTTTAATAAAAATAACCCTCCGGGCATAACTGGCGGTATAGGCATCATGCGTCACCATCAGGATCGCTGTATGCTCTGTTTCATTTAAAAGCTTCAGACTTTCCAGCAGGTCTTTGGAACTTTTACTGTCCAATGCTCCGGTCGGCTCATCCGCAAGGATCAGGCTTGGATGTGTGATGATTGCCCGTGCTGCGGCAACTCTCTGCTTCTGACCACCTGACAACTGATACGGATACTTTTCAAGCACTTCTCTGATCCCGAGCTTCTGTGCCACTGCCTCTATTTTCTCTTTTATTTTATCATGCGGACACTTTTGGATCTGCAATGCCAGTGCGATATTATCAAAAGCTGTCAGTGTATCCAGCAGATTAAATTCCTGAAAAATAAATCCCAGGCGGTTTCTGCGGAAATCTGCAAGTTCTCCCTTTTTCAACTCCGATGTGCAGACTCCGTCGATCCAGACCTTTCCTCCTGTGGGGCGGTCGATTGTAGAAATGCAGTTCAAAAGTGTCGTCTTTCCTGATCCCGAAGCCCCCATGATCGCTGTAAATTCTCCCTGCTCCACAGTCAGGGAAATATCATTTAATGCCTTGGTCAGACTGGTTTTATTTCCATAATATTTTACCAGATGTTCCATCTTCAGAAGTTCACTCATTTTATCTTCTCCTTTCTGCCTGTTACCGCCATTGTAGCTTCTCCCGGTAAAATGAGCCATTGATTTTGCTGACAAAACCTTACACTTCTGTAAGATTCCCTTTTCTTCAGATTTTAAAAACCGACAGGGACATCCGCTTCTCTCTCCCGGAATAAAATTCCGATCCTTGTATACTTTCCCGGTTCTGATTCAGCCAGAATCTTATGTCCCAGTTCCTCGCATAATCTCCTGCAGATATACAGTCCCATTCCTGTAGAACTGCTTTTCCTTCCATTGTCGCCTGTAAATGATTTTTCAAAAATTCTCGGCAGATCCTTTTCTGTGATCCCGATTCCGTTATCTTCTATCCAAAGCCAGATACCGGCTTCTCCGGAGCTGTTCTCCGAGGACTGTACTTTTTTTGTAAAAATCCTGATTTTTCTTTCGTCTTCCGCGGCATATTTGACCGCATTGCTTAAAATCTGACCGAGCATAAACTGAAGCCACTTACGATCCGTATACACCTTCTCGTCTCTCAGTTCAACCAGAACAGAAAAGCCATTCAGGATCAGACTGTCCTTATTGTCCCTGACGGTACTCTGTACAATCTCTTTTAAGCCATAACCTCCGATACAATAATCTTTCTCCGGTACTTCGCCTCGCAGATAATACAGAACCTGCTCCACGTAACTCTCAATCCTTCTGATCTGCTCTTTCATTCTCCGTTCCATATCTTCCCGGTGATTGAACAAAATCAGATTTGTACTTGCGATCGGAATCTTGATCTCATGGATCCAGGTCTCAATATAACGTTTAAATTCTCCATTTTTCCTGATCTGCTGCTCTACTGTATCTGTCATGGAATGTTCCATTTCCTGGATCACCCTACAGAGGATCTGTCCCTCCAGGAATTCCGGTTCATCCAGTAATTCCGTCAGCAGATATTTTTCTTCAAGCTGCGACAGATTTTCTTCCACTTTTTTATAGAATTTTCTTTTTCTCAGGAAATCGTATCCAAAAATCACTCCGATACTCCCGGTCAGCCAAAAAAAAGCAAATCCCTGTAGTGCCACCGGACTTGCGAACAACCATAGGACCGCCTCCACCACACCCTCTGCCAGCAGTCCCAGCAAAAGATGAAGCCTGTGATCCTTTAAATATTTTTTTAAAACTCATAATAGCAGATACCCCTGTCCCCGTCTCGTCTCTATCTTATTCTCCAAACCGATCTGTGCAAGACGCTTTCTCAGACGGTTGATATTGACTGTTAGTGTATTATCATCAACAAATTCGCTCATATCCCACAGATGATCCATCAGCTCATCCCTTGAAACGATCTGCCCCTTCCTGCTCATCAGGCAATGCAGGATTGCCAGTTCATTTTTCGATAATACTACTTCATCTCCGTGATAAGAAACCGTACTTCTCAGCAGGTTAAGACGGAGTTCTTCATCCTGCAGTTCTTCCTGAACTGCTTCACCCTCTGCCTTTTCTCCCCGGACAGAAGATGCCCTTTGCTCCGACTGTCTGCCGGTCTGCTCCGTTCTCCGTAAGATCGTTTCAATCCGCAAAAGCAGGATGGTTGGATTGTAGGGTTTTGTCACATAATCATCTGCCCCACTGCTGCGGCTCATGATCTCTTCTACTTCCCCGTCTTTGCTGGTCAGCATGATGACAGGAACATCCGATTTTTCCCTGATCTGACGCAGAATATACTGCCCGTTTGCTCCGGGCAGTATGATATCAAGAAGAACCAGATCCGGACGGATCTGCCTGACCTGGGCAGCCGCATCAGTAAAGTCAGAAAGGATCTCTGCCTGATATCCACTGTCGTTTAACAAGATTTCCAGTTCTTCCCTGAGTATTTTATCATCTTCTATAATTACTATTTTCTTCATATTTTTTCCTTAAAATTTTCCACCACCGCCACCATGGCTTGTTCCTGAAGACGACGTATGCGTACTTGATCCGGAAGATCCTGAATTGTTCTTCGGCCTCGCACTTTTGCTTGTTCTGGTATACAGGAAATGATCCTGCCGTCTTGTCACCTGCATACTTCCCGCTCTGACATAGTTTTCTGCCGAACGCTGCATTTTTACACTTTTCAGACTTCTTCTCATACCTTCCACGATCAGCAGTGCGATCACAACGCCACTTCCAAGTGCGATCAGCAGATTTTTCAACCAGGGATACGCACCTTTAGGCATATGATCTCCGTCATATGCATTCCCGGTTTTCGCCTGCGTAAGAAATTCATCGCACAGATCTGCATAAGTATCAAATGCATCCAGGTATTCTCCATCACTCAAATAAGGCAGGAACTGATCCGATATGTAATCAAGACCAGCATCCGTGATCGCTCTGATCCCGAATCCCGTGGTCGTAATATGCCAGTCTCTTGCCTCCATGCTGACAAGCAGAAGGATACCGCTTTTGTCTGTGCCAATTCCATAGCCATTATAATCATAAAAATCATCTGCATAATCCTGTGCAGACTTTCCATCCAGACTGTTCACCGTCACAACCACCACATCTGCCTGCTGCCGCTCACTGATCTCATCCAGTCTTGCTTCCAGTTCTTCCTCTTCCAGTTCACTGAGAAGATCCGCACGGTCTACCAGCCGTGGGAGCTGCCTCGTTTCCGGTATGACATTTTCCTCTGCTGCTGCAGAAAACCGGATCATCAGCATACTCACAAGACATACAAGCAGAGTACAGAGAAGCAGGATTCGTCTGTTCGATCTTGTTCTGTTCATATTCCACACTCCTCCTACAACATCCACAACAGGGATAAGATACTAAATGCTGCTACACTGATTCCTACTGTCAGCCCCACAAACCAGCGGACATAGGCTCCTTTATCTGTCGGCAGATTTCCTACGAATTTTCCGGTCTGTCCGTTCATGGCAAACCGATATTTCTTTCCCTGCCAGGTAGTATTTAAGATCCATACCGGATAAAGTGCATACTTTACCCTGCTATTTTCCAACCGGACATTGGAATTTTCTACCACCACACCACTGTATCCCTTTACCGTGGCACGAAAAGCATCCTCTGTACTCTGTCTGATCCTGCGGTTCGCATGGCCGATACTTTCTTCTGCATTCACATCATACTTATCAGCCAGATAGCCTGCCAGATATGCCGTCTGAAAATCCACCGCATCCTTAAAATCATACGGTTCGATGGATTCCATCAGATCATCTTCCATCTTGGAAGAACCATCCACCGGAACCCGTTCAAACCCGATCCGTCCCCCTCGTAAAATAGAATAGTAACTGGTCTGGGTATAATTATAATCCGAATCACTCCATGTCCGCACAGTCGTTCCTTTATAACGGATATCTGCTTCTGCATCCGCATCAAATAACCAGAATGGAACATAGATCCCTTTGATCTCATCAATATGATTCTCACTGCGGAATACTTTCGGAAGGAGCGGCTTTCCATTCAGATGGCTTTTAAACCGTTCCTTTGCCGCAGCCTTATCCAGCTTGAACGGAATCACGTAATCCGGTCTCCGATCTCCCTGGAACTGTCCTTTCATTACAACAGGATTATCACAGTACGGGCATTTTGTGGCAGCCTGATTCTCATCTGCTATGATCTCACCACCACAGGATTCGCAATGGTAAACCCTCATCTTTGAGGTCTCTTCTTCTCCCCACTGACTTCCGGCATCTTCCTGCCACTGCATCTGATCTTCCTTCTGCTTTTCCTGCTTCAGTTCCTCATCATACTTCTTCAGCGTCTCAATTTCAAACTCTGTATCACAGTACGGGCATTTCATTTTCTGTGCAGTACTGTTAAACTCTACAGCTCCTCCACAACACGGACACTTATATTGTATCAACTCACTCATTTATCTTTCTTCCTTTTTATCCGACGATATCATTTGCATCAAATGGATCTCCGCATTCCGGGCAGAATTTCGGTGGATTCTTCGGATCTTCCGGTTTCCATCCACACTTGTCGCACTGGTACACAGGAGTTCCTTTCGGACGGGGTTTTCCACACTCTGTGCAGAATTTTCCTTTATTTTCCGCACCGCAGCTACAGATCCATCCCTCCTGTGGTCTTTCCTTTCCACACTCCTGACAGAACTTCCATTCTTTCTCATTCACAGCTCCACAGGCACAGGTCCACTTTCCTGCTGCTTCTTTCTCACCGCCCTTGCCCGGTGCTGTCATATGCGGCTGGCTGCTGACATTCTGCTGGTTCTGTCCTGCATTGTGCTGAGCCATCTCAGCTCCCATCTGATACAGATTCTGAGCATTCATTCCTCCATTTTGTGCTGCCATTCCCATTCCCATAAATCCGGTCATGGCTCCTGCGGAATTGCCTGCTGCCGTCTTCATTGCACCGGCCTGAGCCTCTGTCAGAGTTGCTGCTGCCATCATCGGATCACGCAGGATCGCAGTCTTCTGTGCCTGCTTGATCATCTCAGCATCCTCTTTCGGCAGATCGATCGTTCCAATGGCAACGGATACGACCGTAATTCCTCTCGTATTTGCCCATTTTCCTGTCAGTGCCTCATTCATCGCATCACACAGCTCTGTTACATGTCCCGGAAGTGCATTGGGACGGATCTCCAGATCTGAAATTTTTGCAAATGCCGGCTGCAATGCACTGATAAATTCCGTCTTAAGCTGATGATCCAGCTCTTCTCTTCTGTATTCCTGCTCTATATTTCCACATACATTTGCGTAGAACAGAAGTGGATTTGATATCCTGTAGGAATAAACTCCGCTGCACCGCACTGCTACATCTACGTCCAGACCGATATTTCTGTCTACTACACGGAACGGAACCGGATTCGGCGTTCCGAACTTATTGTCGATCAGCTCCTTTGTATTTATATAGTAGATTCTCTGATCTTTTCCGGTGTCTCCTCCATATGTAAAACGTTTGCCGATCACATCAAATACCTGATCCAGTGATGATCCAAGATTTCCTGAAAAGATCGTCGGTTCCGTCGATGCATCATAAGTATACTCTCCCGGTTCCGCACATACTTCTACAATCTTTCCCTGCTCCACGATCAAAGCACACTGTCCGTCTGCCACTGCAATTCCCGACCCGCTTGTGATAAGATTATCACTTCCTTTTTTATTTGCCGAACGGCTGCCGATCCGCTTCTGTCCTTTTACCGCAAGAACATCCGCATCCAGTGATTCACAGATAAAAAACTCCTTCCACTGATCGGCCATTGTTCCGCCAACCGCACTGATTGCTGCCCTGATAAGTCCCATATTCCTTCCTCCTTTGAGCTTTTATGTTATTTCCTATTGTATCAAATTCTGCTCAAAAATACTACTATTGATATCATAGCCTTTATGCAGCAAAAAAAGAGACTGTATACAAAGTTATTCCCTGTATACAGTCTCTCCTGCTTTCTGCTGCATTTTCTCTGTTTTTTATGATTTTCTCTGCCGGGTTGCCTTTTTCCGGTATGCCAAGACACCGGTTCCTGCTGCCAGTATCATCAGGACTGCCCATCCCGAAAGTATATCTTCATCTCCGGTTTTAGCAGATCTTACTTTTTTTTACAACGGCCTGCGTTCTTTTCTCCGGCTGCTGATATTT
>ENA-OQHF01001844-OQHF01001844.1-human-gut-metagenome-genome-assembly--contig:-NODE-1844-length-11217-cov-3.103787_pt1 | contig 11217 bp, 7 predicted proteins | sample MGYA00242559_ERZ504709 | MGnify/ENA primary metagenome ERZ504709 (study PRJEB26092, sample SAMD00036203) | human gut metagenome | host: Homo sapiens | study: EMG produced TPA metagenomics assembly of... | reverse complement strand
ATGCTGATGTTTGCCGCCGCGATTCGTCTGCGCAACACCCATCCAGAAGTCCGCCGCACGTATCGAGTTCCTGCGATTCGGTTGGTCGCGGGCGTCGGTTTCGTCGCTTCCGCCGCGGCATTCGTGTTGACTTTCGTGAGACCGGCTGGTTTCACCGGTTTGGATAGCGTTTCATATGCGATTCTTGTGGCTGTAGTCGTGCTTGTGCTCGGTTTACCGCCGCTGGTGTTGTATGGAATGCGCAAGCCTGGCTGGGATCTGCGTTCGGACGCCGAGCGGAACACGGATACGTACGATGTGCTAGTGAATCCGGAATACTGAAATATTGGAATATTTGGAATACTCATGTTTCGAACATTCCAATAATCCCGAATATGATGAATGCCTCCCAAGTGTTCGCCTGGGAGGCATTCATCGTTCTTGTCTCGTTCGTTTACGCGGTTACAGTTCGAAGCCGAGTTCGGCCGCCGCTTCGGTCGGTACCGGATCCTCGCACCAGAAATCCTCAAGGTTCTCATTGGTGGTCAGGCTTCGGATTTCGGCCTGGTCGATGTACAGTTCACCGCTCAAATGGTCGGTTTCATGCTGGAAGATGCGGGCCGGCCAGCCGTGCAGATGTTCCTCATGCTTGTTGCCGTCCTCATCCTGCCAACGGGCGGTGATGTCAAGCCAACGCTTGCGTACGGCCTGGTAACCGTCGAAGCTCAGGCAGCCTTCGTAGAAGCTGCGGGTTTCGGTGCCGATCGGCTCGTAGCTGGGGTTGATGATGGCGTGGAAGGGGAATTCCGCGGCTTCGCGCGGATCGCCATCGTCGCCTTCGCATACGTGGTCTTCGACGACGGCCAAAGCCAGACCGAGACCGATCTGGGTGGCTGCGAGGCCCACGCCCGGCGCTTCCAGCATGGTGGTGCGCATGGTGTCGATGAGCTTGTCAAGCGTTTTGCGGCTCAACTGGCCGTCGTAGGCGATGGTCTGCTGGCGTAATACCGGTTCGCCGGCCTGCACGATCGGCATGATTTTCTCTTTGCCGCCGGTTTTGATGAGCTTTTCGACCTCGCGGTTGAGTTCGAGGTCCACTTTCGAGTTGTGTCCGAACATGGGGCATATCTCCTTGCGGGCTCTTACAGGGTGAGTTCGTCGGCGACGACCTTGGCGAGGCGATCGCACACTTCGTCTGCCTGCTGCTGGGTTTCGGCTTCGGCCATGACGCGCACGAGCGGCTCGGTGCCGGACGGACGCAGCAGCACGCGGCCGGTGTCGCCCAGCAGCTTCTCTTCGCGTTCCACCGCGGCCTGCACCTTGGCGTTGGTCTTGGCGGCCATCTTGTCCACGTTCGGCACGTTGATGAGCGTCTGCGGCAGCTGCGGGAAGTCGGCGGCCAGTTCCTTCAGGCTCTTACCGGATTTGACGACCTCGTTGCACAGGTGAGCGCGGTCAGGGTGCCGTCGCCGGTGGTGGCGAATTCGCGGTTGATCACGTGGCCGGACTGCTCGCCGCCGAGCGAATAATCGCCTCGCAGCATCTCTTCAAGCACGTAACGGTCGCCCACGTTGGTCTGCACGGTCTTGATGCCCATGGAACGCAGGGCCAACTTCAGACCGAGGTTGCTCATCACCGTCACGACGAGGGTGTCATGGTTGAGCTTGCCCGCGTTCTTCTTGGCGCGCGCCAGAATGCCCATGATCTGATCGCCGTTGACCATGTTGCCATCCTCATCCACGGCAAGGCAACGGTCGGCATCGCCATCGAAGGCAACGCCCATGACGGCGCCGGAGGCCTTGACCATGGCCTGCAGCTGCTCAGGATGGGTGGAGTCGGCGTTCTTGTTGATGTTGTAGCCGTCCGGCGACGCGTTGATGACGGTCACGTCGGCGCCGGCGCGGCGCAAGGCTTCCGGAGCGACCACGGACGTGGCGCCGTTCGCGCAATCGGCCACGATCTTCAGGCCCTTCAGCGGCGTCGGCTGCGACTTGTCCGGACCGACCGGCGCGATGGCGGAAACCAGATGGTCGATGTACAGGTTGGTGGCGGTGGCGGTGTCATGGCTGACACGACCCACGCCGGCGCCGGTAGGATCCATCCTGCCGAGCACCGCTTCGATCTCGTCTTCCTTGGTGTCGGGCAGCTTGAAGCCGCCGCGGGCGAAGAACTTGATGCCGTTGTCGGGCATCGGATTGTGGGATGCGGAGATCACCGCGCCCATTTCCACGTTGAGCACGGACGTCAGGTATGCGACGCCCGGCGTCGGGATGATGCCGGCGTCGATCACGTCGAAGCCGCCGGCGGACATGCCAGCGGACAGTGCGGCGGCGAGGAAATCGCCGGAAACTCGTGTATCACGACCGACCAGCGCACGGCGACGGCTTTCGAATTCGCTCCGCTCGTCATCGCCCAGCACGCGCACCGCGGCGTCACCCAAATCGAGCGCCAGCTGTGCCGTCAAATCCCTATTCGCCAATCCTCGAACGCCGTCGGTTCCGAACATACGTGGCATGAGTCTCAAATCCTCGCTATCTGCAAACGATATTTCCATGACCTATCGTACTCAACCGTGCCGCCGAAACCAGCAGGTGACGACGCAATCGCATAACACTTCACAATTCAAAGCATTTCACGGCGCGCAATGCCCTTTTCGTGTCGCACGACTTTGATTTCAAGGCGGAAAATCAAGTCGTGCGACAGCACTTGATAAAGAAATACCCCCTAACTATCATTTTCCGTTGAAAACCAGCGAAAAATAAGAGTTAGAGGGTATGAAAGCCAGCACGCTTGTCGCACAACTTTGAAAAATGCCTCCAAAATCAAAGTCGTGCGACAGCCTTCGACGCAAAAATGCCCCCTGACCCTTATTTTCAAGCGGAAACCGAGGATTAGGGGGTATAAATGCCGATATACCCGTCGCATGACTTTGAAAATCGCACCCAAAATCAAAGTCGTGCGACGACATGACGGCTCTTAAGCGGGAACGTTCCTGTCGCCCCTGCTATCAGAGCGCGGCGTTGAAGTCGCGCACTTTCAGCGTGCGGTGAGAAGCCTCGACGTTGCCACGCACAATGCGCTGCAACGCGTTGTCGGCGTCGGCATGCGAAGCCAGCCAAGCATCACCGAGATCCACCAGTGTGGCCGGATCGGCATAGCTCGGGTACAGGCCTTCCAGCAGAGCCTCAGCCATGTGGAAGGTCTTGTTCTTCCAGATCCAGTCGGCAACCTCGAAATACTTGGCCGCATACGGTTCAGCCAAGTCGGCACGTGGAGTTGATGCGAAGCCACGGGCCACGGATTCCAACTGCATGTTGGTCAGCTCGTCGTTGTGGAGCGCCTGATCCCAAGCCCATTCCTTGGCCTCAGCGGTGGCCATGGAGGCACGGGCGCCGTAGGCGAACTCGCGGTTTTCCGTGGTCTCCTTCTTGGCGAGCTGCGCGTCCACGTCGTCGTTGGCCATCTCGTTGACGGAGGTGAGCGCTTGGACGATGGTCCACGTGAAGTTGTTGTCGATTTCGAGGCCTTCAAGACGCACGGTGCCGTCCAGCAGACCGTGTGCGTTGGCGGCGAATGCGGCGTCGCCCTCCTCACCGTAGCCCAAGTAGGCGGTGACGAGCTGGAACTGGGTGTCCGAGCCGGCTTCGGCGGCGTTGGCCAGAGTCCACAGTTCGGCGGCCACGTGGCGCAGCACATCGTCGCGGCGGGCGGGCGCCACGTAGTGGTGGGCGGTGGTGCTCATGCAGGCCAGCGCGTAACGGAAGGTGGTGGATTCGGTTTCCGTGGCCAGAAGACGCAGGGTCATGTCCACGAAGCGTTCGGCCGGGAATTCGCCGTCACGGGTCATATCCCAGAAGGCGAGCCAGGTCACGGCGCGGGCCAGGGCATCATCGAAACGATGCAGGTTGGCTTCGGCGAATGCCTGGGATTCGGCGTCGAAACGAATCTTGGTGTAGGTCAGGTCATCGTCGTTGACCAGCACGAATGCCGGGCGCGGCTTGCCGGCTGCGGCCTCGACGATGGTGGTTTCGCCATCTACATCGAGTTCGAACTGCTCGGTGCGCACGATCTTGCCGGTTGCGGCGTCTTCGTTGTAGAAGCCGACGGCCAGGCGATGCGGGCGCAGCACCGGGTGTTCGGCCGGCGCGCTCTGGGTGAGCTTCAGTTCGGCGATGGTGCCGTCCGCGTTTACGGTCAGGCCAGTGGCGATCGTGTTGATGCCGGATTCCTCCAGCCACTTGGCGCTCCAGGCCTTGAGATCGCGGCCGGAGGTCTTTTCCAGTTCGCTCAGCAGGTCGGCCAGGGTGGCGTTGGAGTAGGCGTGACGGTTCAGGTAGTTGTGGATACCTTCGAAGAACTGCGTGCGGCCCACGTAGAATGCCAGCTGCTTCAGCACGGAGGCGCCCTTGGCGTAGGTGATGCCGTCAAAGTTGACGTAAGTGTCGTTGAGGTCGTTGATCGGCGCGACGATCGGGTGCGTGGTGGGCAGCTGATCCTGGCGCAGCGCCCAGCTCTTCTCGCCGGAGCAGAAAGTGGCCCAAGCGTCATGCCATTCGGTGGCTTCGGCAGTGGCCAGCGTGGAGGTGAATTCAGCGAAGGACTCGTTGAGCCACAGGTCGTTCCACCACTTCATGGTCACGTAGTCGCCGAACCACATGTGCGCAAGCTCGTGCAGCACGGTCACCACGCGGCGCTCGGCCAGCGCGTCGGTCACCTTGGATTCGAACACGTAGGAGTCGCGGATGGTGACCATGCCGATGTTCTCCATGGCGCCCGCGTTGTATTCGGGCACGTAGATCTGGTCGAACTTGGCGTACGGGTACGGCACGCCCCAGGTCTTGGCGTAGAAGGCGAAGCCTTTCTTAGTGATGTCGAACAGGTAGTCGACGTCCTTGCTGAAGGCCTTGGCGAGCGCCTGGCGGCAGTACATGGCCATCGGCACGGTACGGCCGTCCTCATTGGCGTATTCGGTGTGCCATTCGGCGTACGGTCCGGCGCAGATGGCGGTGAGGTAGGAGCTCATGGTTGGGGTCGGTTCGAACACCCACAGCTTGGTGGTTTCGGCGGCGTGATCGCCGAGCGTGCCTTCCTCGGTGACGGTTTCGTTGTCGGTCACGGAGGCGGTGGGCATGTTGGACGTGACGATCCAGGATTTGGCGGCGAGCACGGAGAAGTCGAACACGGCCTTCAGGTCGGGCTGGTCGAACACGGCGTAGACGCGGCGGGCGTCCGGCACTTCGAACTGGGTGTACAGGTAGACGTTGCCGTCGGACGGGTCGACGCTGCGGTGCAGGCCTTCGCCGGTGTTGGAGTACTGGCACATCGCCTTGACGGTGACCTCGTTGTGCTCCTTGAGGTTCTTCAGTTCGATGCGGCTGTCGACGTACGCTTCAGCCGGGTCGAGGGTTTCGCCGTTGAGGGTGATCTCGCTGACTTCGTTGGCGATGAGGTCAAGGAAGCTTGACTCCCCCGGCTTCGCGTCGAAGGTGATGGTGGTTTCGGAGCCGAAATCCTTGGCTCCGCGGGTCAGGTCAAGCTTGACCGTGTAATGGATTGGCGCGGCGATGATGCTTTTGCGTTCTTCCGCTTCGATTCGGGTGAGGTTTGCTCCTGGCATGTCACTCCTTCTTTCTGGTAACAGAAGGCGGCGCGATCAGTTGTGCCGATCACGTCGCCTTGATTCAATTTATGGTAAATTTACGGCTTATTTCGCGGCGTTCAGTCCCATCGCGTCATCCACGTCCTGCGCGATGTCGGCGACGACGGGGACGATCATCGGCTTGCGGTGCAGCTGTCGTGCCACCCAGCCGCCGAGCGTGCGTCGCATGATCTGCTGCAGCTTGTAGGTGTCGCGCGTGCCCTGCATCATCGCGTCCTGCAGCTGCTCGACGATCTGGTGACGGACCTTGTCGAACTCGCTTTCGTCTTCCGCGACCGCGTTGAGGTAGATCTTCGGGCCGGTGATGACATCCGCGGTTTCGGTGTCGACGACCACGAAGCTGGACACGAAGCCTTCGGTGCCGAGGATGCGGCGCTTCTCGAGTTCTTCGTCGGTCAGTTCGCCGACGGAATCGCCATCGACGTAGACGTAGCCGCACGGCACGGAGCCGACGACCGCGGCCTGGCCGTGGTACAGGTCGACGACGTCGCCGTCTTCGGCCAGCACGACGTTCTGCGGATCGACGCCGGTCTTGACGGCGATCATGCCGTTGGCCACCAAGTGGCGGTTTTCGCCGTGGATAGGCATGGCGCACTTCGGCTTGACGATGTTGTACATGTACAGCAGCTCGCCTTCGTTGCAGTGGCCGGAGACGTGCACGGCGGCGTTGTCTCGGTTGACCACGCGGGCTCCGAGCTGCACGAGCTTGTTGATGACCTTGTAGACGCCATGCTCGTTGCCTGGGATCAGGGAGCTGGCGAGGATCACCGTGTCGAACTCGTTGATGGTGATGTCGCGGTGGTTGCCGTCGGCGATGCGGCCGAGCGCGGCCATCGGCTCGCCCTGGGAGCCGGTGCACATGTAGACGAGCTTGTCGTCCTGCACGTCATGGGCCTGCTTCAGGTCGATGACGGTGTCCTCGGGCAGACGCAGGTAGCCCAGATCTGCTGCGATGGACATGTTGCGGACCATGGAACGTCCGACGAACACGACCTTGCGGCCGTACTTGTGGGCCGCGTCGACGACCTGCTGCACGCGGTGCACGTGGCTGGAGAAGCTGGCCACGATGATCTTGCGAGTGGCCTGTGCGAACGCCTGGTCGAGCGCCGGACCGATGGAGGTTTCCGGCTTGACGAAGCCCGGGACCTCGGCGTTGGTGGAGTCCATCATCAGGAGGTCCACGCCCTTTTCGCCGAGCTTGCCGAATTCCACCAGATCGGTGATGCGGTGGTCGAGCGGCAGCTGGTCGAGCTTGATGTCGCCGGTGTCGATAAGCGAGCCGGCGGGGGTCTGCACGAACACGGCGAGCGCGTCCGGAATGGAGTGCGTGACGTTCACGAATTCCAGGTTGAACGGGCCGACCTTGAGCTTGTCGCGTCCCTTGACCTCGACGAGCGTCGGGTTGATGCGGTGTTCCTTGCACTTGGCCTCAACGAAGGCGAGGGTGAGCTTGGAACCGATCAGCGGAATGTCCGGGCGGAGCTTGAGCAGGTACGGCACGCCACCGATGTGGTCTTCGTGGCCGTGGGTGAGCACGAGCGCCTCGACCTTGTCGAGACGGTCCTTGATGTAGTGGAAGTCAGGCAGGATGAGGTCCACGCCCGGCTGCTCCTCTTCCGGGAAGAGCACGCCGCAGTCGATGAGCAGGATATGCCCGTTGTATTCGACCACGTTCATGTTGCGGCCGATCTCACCCAGACCGCCGAGCGGCACGATGCGCATGGAGCCCTTGCGGTACTTCGGCGGGGCGATCAGCACCTCGTCCTGCTGGGGCGCGGTGGATTGCGGAGCGGAATGCGACGGGCGACGGTTCGAACCGTTGCCGCCACGGGATCCACGGGAGCCGCCGTTGCGCGAGCCACCGTTGCCACGGCTGCGGGTGGAGGACTTGGCCTTCTTGGTGGCGGTCTTCTCGGACTTCGCGGCCTTGGCGGTCTTGGATGCCTTGACTGCGGTTTCAGTGCGCTTGGCAGCCTTGCTGCCGCGCTTGTGTGTTGTTGTCTTTGTGGTTTCTTCTGTAGCCATTTCCAGTTGGATTTCTATTACTAATTGTCTCCGCCTATGCGGAAACGAGGAATTTGGGTGCCTGCCGGCGTTCATGCGCGACAGGCCAGTCGCATCATGCGATTCGGTTCACAGCAGTCCCGCGGCGCGCATGCCCTTTTCCGCGCGCACGAGTTCCGCTTCGCCCGGACCGACGTTCGGCAGGCGCATTTCGGTGGAGTCGAGGATTCCACGCACCTTCAGCGAGGCCTTGGCCATCACGGCCTGGAAGCCATTGCCGTTCATCGCTTCGACGAGCGGCGCCAGCTGCACGGAGATGCGCTGCGCTTCGTGGATATCGCCACGATCGAACGCGTTGGCGAGGTCACGCATCGGACCGGCGGCCGCGTGTGCGATCACAGAGATGATGCCGACGGCGCCGACGGACAGGAACGGCAGGAACAGGCCGTCATCGCCCGAATACCAGGTCAGACCGGTCTCCATGCGCTTGCGCACCGCGCCTGCGATGTCGCCGGTGGCGTCCTTGACGGCCTTGACGTGGTCGAGTTCGGCCATACGACGGTAGGTTTCCAGCTGGATGTGCAGTCCGGTACGGCCCGGCACATCGTAGATGATGATCGGCTTGTCCGCGGAATCGTTGACCGCCTTGTAGTGGCGGAACACGCCTTCCTGCGACGGACGGGAGTAATACGGGGCGACCACGAGCACCGCGTCGGCGCCCGCCTCCTGGGTCTGCTCCACCATGCGCACGGTGTGGGCGGTATCGTTGGAACCCGCACCGGAGATAACGGGCACGCTCACCACATCCTTGACGGCCTGAACCAGCTCGACCTTCTCCTCCATGTGGGTGGTGGGAGACTCGCCCGTGGTGCCATTGACCACAAGGCCATCGGCGCCATCGGCAACAAGCTGCTTCGCAAGCTTCTGCGCGGCCTCGAAATCAACGGAACCATCGGCCTTCATGGGGGTGACCATGGCCGGAAGAATACGTCCGAAAGGAGCAGGATCAAGAAGATGCATAGTACCGTCAGTCATAGTGCCAACGGTACTTCCCGCCACGGACGCCGAAGCGCCCGAGTTCGCGACCATATCGCAATATGAACTGCCTTCCAGAGACCAAAATCCCCACCCGCTGGAACAATCCTCCCGCTGCCAAGCCTCCCAGAGTCCCGAAACCTCCAGTCACTGGAACAATCGGTACGCTAAACAACCCCTCACATTCCCAAAACCTCCACCCGCTGGAACAATCCTCCCGTCAACCAGCCTCCCAGAGACCCAAAACCTCCAGTTAATGGAACAATCCTCCCGCTGCCAAGCCTCCCACAGTCCAAAATCCCCCAGCAAGTGGAAGAATCGGTACGCTTAGCCGCATACTCAGGGGGATTCAAGCCAAATGACTTCACGATTTTGATCTGGTGACCGCACGATTTCGGAATATCGCACGATTTTGCTTTCCTGACCGCACAACACTCCAAAACAGTGCGATCACCAAGAGGGAAAAGTGCGCCCACCAAAACAAACTCAGGCAAGGTATTGGGTGGGGTTTTGCTCGAACTTGGCGGCGCAGCCAGGGTTGCAGAAGTAGTAGGTGGTGCCGTTGTATTCGCGGGTTGCTGCGGCGGTGGCCGGATCCACGCTCATGCCGCAGACCGGATCTTTGGCGGGCGCGCTCTGATTGCCGTTGGCAGTGTGGCCGCCACAGCAGGAGTGCGCGCCGCCCATGCCTTCCATACCCTCGTGCATACCTTCCTTCTTGGCCTTGTGATCACTGAACAGTCCCATGATGAATCCTTTCTGACTATGGTTGTTGTGATTATTATCGTTCGGGTTCGGCTGGCGAACCTGATACGTCTTATTTGCGGCACGCACCGCCTTGTCTGGATCGAACAGGCGCAGTCGGCTCGCGTTCGTCACCACGCATAGCGACGAGAACGCCATGGCCGCGCCCGCGATCATCGGATTGAGCATCATGCCGGTGAACGGGTACAGTACGCCCGCCGCAATGGAAATGCCGACGCTGTTATAGCCGAGCGCAAATCCAAGATTCTGCGCGATATTGCGCATGGTGGCGCGGGTCAAGTCGAGCGCATGCACCAAACCCATCAGCGAGCCATTCATCAATGTCACGTCTGCGGATTGGATCGCCACATCCGTACCGGTACCGATGGCGAATCCCACATTCGCGCGGGCAAGCGCCGGAGCATCGTTGATACCATCGCCGACCATCGCCACCGTATAGCCTTGCGCCTGCAGTTTCGCGATTTCGTCCGCCTTGTTTTCCGGGCGCACTCCCGCGATCACATTGCCAACGCCAACTTGATCGGCCACGGCACGCGCCGTCGTTTCGTTGTCTCCAGTGAGCATCACCACGTTGACGCCACGCGATTTCAAAGCTGCGATGGCCTGCTGCGAATCGGCTTTCACCGTATCCGCAACGGCCACGATTCCCGCAAGCTCGCCGTCGATTGCTGCGAGCATCGGCGTTTTCCCTTCCGCCGATAGCCGTTCCATGGTTGCGATAATGTCGTCAAGATCCTCGTTGCCGACACTCGGCATGGCCACGTCAAGATCGTCGATCAGATCGGTATTGCCGACCGCAACGTTGTACATTGCGGTTTCGGGAGAAGATATGGATGATTCGAAGGTCACGGAAGATGCAGAGGATTCGTCGGCTGCAACAGTCGGATTATTTGCAGATATTAACGGCAACGCGACGTGCGCAGTGACTCCCCGACCGGAAATCGCACGGAATTGCGTGGTCTCGCCTAACGTAAGATGCCTCTCTTGCGCGCCCGCAACAATCGCGGCGGCAAGAGGATGTTCGGAATCCCGTTCGGCACTGGCGGTAATCGCCAGCAGATCATCCGGCATTTTGCGCCATTTTCCAAGCGGAAACACGTCGGTCAACGATGGCTTTCCAGCGGTGATCGTGCCTGTTTTGTCAAGCACGACGGCATTGATTTTGCCGCAGGTTTCCAATGCTTCGGCGGAACGGATCAGCACGCCCATCTGCGCGGCACGACCAGTCGAAACCGTTACGGAAAGCGGCGTGGCAAGACCCAACGCGCACGGGCATGCGATCAGCAGCACCGAAACCGCAGCCACCAACGCATGCACCACGCGTGGTTCCGGCCCAAACGCAAACCACAACGCGCACGACCACACGGCAATCAGCACCACAATCGGCACGAAAAATGCCTGAAATCTTATCCGCCATGCGCTGCACCGGCGCTTTTGAACTTTGCGCGGATTGCACCAATCCGATAATCTGCGCGAGCACCGTGTCTTTGCCGACTTTCGTGGCACGATACCGCAGCGATCCAGTGCCATTGATGGTGGCACCGGTCACGGAACTGCCGGCCTGCTTCACCACAGGCATGGATTCGCCGGTAATCATGGATTCGTCAACAGCCGACGAACCAGCAATAACCACACCGTCAACAGGAAGTTGTTCGCCGGGGCGAATCGCAATAATATCTCCGACCGCCACCTGCTCGACCGGAATTTCCTCTTCAATTTCACCTCGTACCACGCGAGCGTTTTTCGGCTGCAATCCCGCCAACGCGCGCATGGCC
>ENA-OQHF01001843-OQHF01001843.1-human-gut-metagenome-genome-assembly--contig:-NODE-1843-length-11219-cov-2.022899_pt1 | contig 11219 bp, 11 predicted proteins | sample MGYA00242559_ERZ504709 | MGnify/ENA primary metagenome ERZ504709 (study PRJEB26092, sample SAMD00036203) | human gut metagenome | host: Homo sapiens | study: EMG produced TPA metagenomics assembly of... | reverse complement strand
ATACATAACGGTATGCCTATTTATTCTTATTCGCCTATACGTTATTGGAAAAGACCGTGGATTTCTGGCTGTTCTGTTAATCATGATTTTCGGGATGTACCAAAGTATATGGAATTTTCGAACTGGCATTGTTGCTGTGCTATCCTCACGTATGGCGTAACTTTGGCTATGCCGTTGCAATGGGCATTGTATTGCTTACGTTACCGTTAATCAAAATAGCTCCTGCAGATTTGCTCCCCTATTATGAAGAATGGTGCCATAGTCTTGCTCGTTCATCAATCCGCCGGAGCTTATGATTCATTTTTCTATGCCCGCCCCATTGCAGCATGGACATTGCCACACTTCCGTGCACTTCAGATAGGAATGCTCGGTCTACTGACTCTGCTCTTTTTGGGGAATTTCCACAAATGGTCGTCTTTTGCCTTCCGTGCCCAAGCTTTGGGCATTCTCATGGGCTGGGTAGTATTACTGAGTGACTCCGCCGAGAAACATACCTATATTATCGCATTGGCAGGTTTTCATGCTCTGGTATTGGAGCAGGCCAACACGTACCGCAACAGACAAGATTCTATTTTGGTGCTGTTTTGTGCTGTTATGCATCGTTCCTATCGACATATTCGTCCCTGTTCCCATCAGAGATTTCATTACCAGGACCTTATGGCTTCATGTATGGGTTTTCTTTATTGTATGGATACGGATGATATGGCTTACCTTCCTTGCATCCTTCATTCATCCACGTGCCACAAATGTTCTTTCAGATTAACGCATCCGTTAGCTTTGAAAGAAACTTCTTCTGCCAGCAAGAGTTGTTTTTGTTCCACCCAACCGGGTACCAGCCTTCCGGTGGAATTTACAACTCTATGGCAAGGAATGGATAATTCATCCGGCACTTCTTTCAATGCACGCCCCACCATCCGCGAACATTGGGGGGCACCCAAAAGCAAAGCAATACCTCCATAGGTAGATACTTTTCCCACAGGTATCTGGGATACGACTTCGTACACTTCCTTCCGAAAGGATTCGGAAAAAACTCTCTTTATCTACTTTATAATCTTTCATATATCCCTCTTTACGATCTCAATGAAATCATCCTTTCCTTTTCAGGAAAGTCTGTCGGGCTCTCTCCGAACTGCTCTTTATAGCACTTGGTGAAATAAGAAGGTGAACTGAAACCGACTTCATAACCAATCTCCGCTACGGTCATGTCCGAAGAAGCAAGCAAAGAAGCTGCCTTCTTCAAACGGGCGATACGGAGCAATTCATTCGGAGAGTAGTTAGTCAACGATTTAATCTTGCGGTAAAGCTGCACACGGCTTAGTCCCATATCCTTGCCCAAGTCCTCCACATTCAAACCGGAGTCTCCCATTTTCTCTTCAAATCAATGACTTGAATCTTTCTACAAAATCCTTGTCCATATCGTAAAACATCTTCCTTCGCCAAATGTCTGCCCGTCACCAAAAGAACTGTTTCAGACGACGGTGAGAATCGATCAGGTTGCGGACACGTGCCAGCAACAGTTGTGAACTGAACGGCTTTGAAATATAAGAATCGGCACCACCGTCATATCCCTGAATACGCTGTTCGTCCAGTGAACACGCCGTCAGCAGAATAACCGGAATATGACAGGTCTGTAACTCACTTTTCAGCCGGCGGCAACATTCAATGCCATCAATGCCCGGCATCATCACATCGGAAATAATCAGGTCAGGAACATACTTCATAGCCTTACGGATTCCTTCGGAGCCGTCTGCCGCTTCAATCACCGTATAGTCTGTATGCAACAGCGTATGGACATACGAACGGATATCCTCATTATCATCAATAATCAGTACGGACGATTTGGAAGAGTCATATCCTTTTTCCAGTTCTTCCTCTTCCGCCAATAGAACATCTGTTGTACGGGAATCCGCAGAAACAAGGGTGGTATCCGGTTCGGCAGCAACAGCCTCGCAAGACTGTACAGGCAGTTCAACGGTAAAGACCGTACCCTGTTTCTCATCGCTCTCTACAGAGATCGTACCACCATGCATTTCTACGAAGGCTTTTACCAATGCCAGTCCGATTCCCGAACCGGTATGGTGCATATCGATCTTATAGAAACGGTCCCAGATCCTGGAAAGACTTTCCTTTGGAATTCCGGTTCCATGGTCTTTGACTGAGACAAAAACCTTGCCATGGTTGACGGTGGTTTCCAGTGTGATGGAAGAATTGTCACTGCTAAATTTTACTGCATTGTCCAATAAATTGTACAGTACCTGTTGGATCTGTTCCATATCTGCACGGACAAAAAGCTCTTTTCCCGCAAGGAAGAGCTCCAGACGGATGTTTCGTTCCGTACAGATTCCTTCAAAGGTGGCGGCTGTGGTACGGATCGTTTCATTGATATCAAAACGCCGCATATGCATCATACGCTTTTTGACATCCAGTTCGTTTAAGGTAAGGAGACTTCGGGTAAGCTTCTCCAGACGGGTGGATTCAAAAGCAATGACTTTCAGATAACGTTCCTGCATTTCCGGTGGGATGGTACCGTCCAGCATGGCTTCCACATAGCCTTTGATGGAGGTCAGAGGCGAGCGGAAATCATGGGACACATTGGAAATGAATTGTCGTTGATACTCTCCGTTTTTGTTCAGCTTGTCTGCCATGTAATTCAGGGAGTGGGAAAGATATCCCATCTCATCTTCAGAATCTACGGGGATCGTGTAGGTAAGATTTCCGTTGGCAAATTCCAGGGCACCCTTTAAGATTTCTTTCAGAGGTTTATGGACCCTGTAAAAATAGATCAGAAGAAAACTGAAAAACAGTGCATAGATCACAATAAAGATCAGTACCATAACCTCTACGATATTGCTGCGGCTTTCGTAGAGGTTTTTCATAGGATAGTGGATCACCAGATAACCGATCACCAGATCTGTATCTTTTATGGGAACAACTGTGCTTAACTGTGCGGTTTTTTAATGTCCCGTAAAACGTACCGGAAGAATAGCAAGTATCTTCGTAATCTTCCGGCCGGAAGCTCCTGACGGTGATAGCACCGGAATCAGAGGACTGCTGGTTTGTGTTTATCAGAACGGTCCCATCTGTATCCATAACCCAGAAATCTGCATTTTGAAAGGCTGCTGCTGAGGAAAGAGCCAGGATGAGGGATTCGTTTTTGGGGCTTTTTACAGCCTGACGAAGTTCATTTTTGGAAACCAGCTGGCTGGCAGTGCGGTAAAGAGACTCTCCGGTAGAGCGCTCCAGCCTTTTTTCTACCAGGTAGGAGCCGCCGGAGGAAAGCAGCAGAAAGCAGATTCCGCCCAGCATAAAGTACAGGATCAGCAGTTTAGTATAAAGATGCAGTTTCATGAATCCTTTACCTCAAATTTGTAACCGATTCCCCAGACTGTGGAAAGAGCCCAGTTTGGGTTATCCTTGATCTTTTCACGGAGACGTTTGATGTGAACGTCTACGGTTCTGGTATCACCAATGTATTCATAGCCCCAGATGTGATCCAGAAGCTGTTCTCTTGTGAAAACCTGATTGGGAGAAGCTGCCAGGAAATAGAGAAGCTCCAGCTCCTTTGGCGGCATATCAATCTGGTGTCCCATATAAGTTACAGAATAGTTGGTTAGGTTGATCACCAGATCCGGATAGGAAACACATTTTTCCTTTGGCGCGGCAGACGGAGATTTTACATGAAATCTGCGCAGTACCGCACGGACACGTGCCACCAGCTCTTTGGAGTCAAAAGGCTTGATGATGTAATCATCCGCTCCAAGTTCCAGTCCCAGGACTTTGTCAAAGGTTTCTCCCTTGGCGGAAAGCATAATGATCGGTACATCGGAGGTGTGACGGATCTCACGGCATACCTGGTATCCGTCAATGCCCGGAAGCATGAGATCCAGAAGGATCAGATCCGGGTGAAAAATATGGAACTGCTTCAGGGCTTCCTCGCCGTCATTTACGATCTTAGTCTCAAAGCATTCTTTTGTGAGATAGAGAGCAACCAGCTCTGCAATGTTGTTGTCATCGTCAACAATGAGGATTTTCTGTTTTGTAGCCATGGCTTCAGCTCCTTTTTATTTCTTGAATTCTACAATGGTCACGCCGGCATCGCCTTCTCCGAATTCGCCGAGACGGAAGGAAGCTACGTGCTTTTGGCGCTTCAGGTAATTGTGGACACCTTTGCGGAGGGCACCGGTACCTTTTCCGTGAACGATACGGACGGATTTCATGTGTGCGATATAGGCGTCATCCAGATATTTATCCAGCTCTGCAACTGCCTCATCTACGGTTTTTCCGAGAAGATTGATCTCTGTGGAAATGCTGGCTGCCTTGGACATACGGATCTTTCCGGCGCCGGTACGCTGCATGGACGGAGTGGTGATCACCGGCTCGTCCACAAGCTCCAGATCGGAGATATGAACCTTGGAACGTATGATACCCATCTGCACAAAGAGATATCCTTTGGAATCCGGATAACTGGAAACTGTTCCTTTCAGATTCAGGCTGAGCACCTTTACAGTATCGCCAAGAGAAAGATCGGATGGCTTCAGCTGTTTCTTTGGCTTTTGCTTCTGCTGCCTGGAAGACATTCCATTTTCGGCTTTTGACATACGTTTTTTCAGGTTCTGGCGCTCTTTTTCCACGGAAGCGGTATCTACGTGATCCTTCTGGAATTTATGGAAAAGCTTCATGGTCTGATCTGCGTATTCCTTGGTATCGCGGAGGATTGCATGTGCCTGTTCATTGGCTTCTCTGAGAATCCGCTCTTTACGTTCATCCAGCTTTTCTTCTTTTTCCTGAAGAGATTTTTTCAGCTCTTCTACCTGTTCTTTGTAACGGGCAATTTCAGCACGCTCGTTTTCGATGGTGACACGGCTCTGCTCCAGGGATTGTCGAACATCTTCAAAAGATTCATCCTGCTCGCTGATCTGTTCTTTGCTTTGTCGATGATGAAATCCGGAAGCCCCAGCTTGGAAGAAATGGCAAATGCGTTACTTTTTCCGGAACACCGATCAGAAGGCGGTAGGTCGGACGTAGGTTTCTACATCGAATTCACAGCAGGCATTTTCCACACCCGGAGTGGAGAGGGCATAGATCTTCAGTTCGCTGTAATGTGTGGTCGCCATGGTACGGATACCCTGCTCGTGAAGATGTGACAGGATCGCAATGGCAAGAGCGGCACCCTCTGTAGGGTCAGTACCGGCACCAAGCTCATCGAAGAGGACCAGGGAATCCTGATCTGCGGATTTCAGGAAGGAAACCACGTTTGTCATATGAGAGGAGAAGGTACTTAAGGACTGTTCAATGCTCTGCTCATCTCCGATATCAGCATAAACCTCGCGGAAAAGTGCAAGTTCGGAACGATCGAGCGCCGGGATATGGAGACCCGACTGTCCCATCATGGTAAGAAGACCTACGGTTTTCAGAGAAACAGTTTTACCACCGGTGTTTGGTCCGGTGACAACCAGGAGGTCAAAATCATCCCCGAGACGGATGTCAATAGGAACGGCTTTTTTCTTATCGATCAGTGGATGACGGGCCTGGCGAAGCCGGATCCGGCCTTCTGTGTTGAAAATAGGTTCACTGGCGTTCATGTCCATGGCAAGTGCAGCACGGGCAAAAATAAAATCTAGCTGTACCATGATGGAAAGATCTGCGTGAATAGCTTCCAGCTCAGCAGCTACCTGCTGGCTTAAGGATGCAAGGATCACTTCGATCTCTTTCTGCTCTTTCAGCTCCAGCTCGCGGATGTCGTTGTTTAGCTTGACAACAGCCATGGGCTCAATGAAAAGGGTGGAGCCAGTGGCTGACTGGTCGTGGATCATACCGGGAACCTGGCCTTTATATTCAGCCTTTACTGGGATACAGTAGCGACCGTCACGCATGGTGATAACGGAATCCTGAAGATAATTCCTAGCACTTCCTGCAACCAGAGAAGAAAGCTGGGTGTGTATCCGGTCGTTGGTGGCTTTGATGCTGCGGCGGATCTGACGAAGTGTACTGCTGGCATCGTCACTTATCTCATCCTCAGAAAGGATACAGCGGCGGATCTCTGTACTAAGGGGCGTCAGAGGCTCCAGTGCCGCAAACATTCCATCAAGGGAATCAGTCATTCCGTCATCACGATCACTTCTGGAATAGGCCTTTACACGACCGGTATTCTCGAGAAGACTGCAGACAGAAAGCAGCTCCGGTGCATTCAGAGCGCTGCCCACAGTAAGACGTTTTAATGTGCCACGGATATCCTTGACACTGCCGAAGGAAATGCCGCCTTTTTTGAACAGGCGGGCAAGGGCATCGTGTGTTTGTAACTGCATGGACCGGATTTCATCAACGTCCGTGGAAGGGGTGAGCTTCCTGCAGAGATCTTTTCCCATGGGGGAGGAGGCCTTGTCTGTGAGCAGATCTATGATTTTATAGTATTCAAGTGCTTTGTATGCTTTTTTGTTCATTGTTGCTGTAGTTACTCCTTTTTGTTACTTCTGTTGATTCTGTGTTTTTCTGCGCAACACAGGATATGCAAAAAAACACTTCGTTTCCTATTTTACATGATTTCCATAGCAAAGGAAAGTAAAATGTGTTATGATACTGAATAAAGCCCGGAAGTAAGTGGAAACTGTGCAGAAATGCCAGAAAGCCCGGACCGGGATGCGGCCAAAGATCATAAAGAAAGTCTGGCTATAAATGCAAAGTGTGAAGCAGATGTGTTTGTGAGTATGTCTGCTTTGAAAGTAAAAAGAACAGAAAGGCAATAATTTTATGCGTTTTTTAAATGAGTTACATGAGGGAGACAGAGTAAACGGGATCTATCTCTGCAAACAGAAACAGGCAGCTACAACGAAAAATGGCAAGCCCTATGAGAATCTGATCCTTCAGGATAAAACAGGTGTGATCGATGGTAAGATCTGGGATCCCAATTCTCTGGGAATTGATGAGTTTGATGCGCTGGATTATATTGAGATCATGGGAGATGTGACAAGCTTTGCAGGCGCCATGCAGCTGAATATCAAGAGAGCACGCAAGGCAGGAGAAGGGGAGTATGATCCGGCAGATTATCTTCCTACCAGTGAGAACAGTGTGGATGATATGCAGAGCCAGCTGCGAGAGCTTATCAACAGTGTGAAGAATCCCTATCTTTCCCAGCTTCTGAAGAAGCTTTTTGTAGAAGATCAGGAATTTATGAAGATATTTGAGGGACATTCTGCAGCCAAGACCGTACATCACGGCTTTATCGGCGGACTGATGGAACACACTCTTGGAGTGACACGTCTCTGTGATTACATGGCAAATGCATATCCGGTTTTAAACCGTGATCTTCTGATCACAACCGCACTTCTTCATGATGTGGGCAAAACGAAGGAGCTTTCTGCTTTTCCGATGAATGATTATACAGATGAGGGACAGCTTCTGGGACATATTGTGATCGGGGCACAGATGGTACATGATCTTGCAAAAGAGATCCCGGATTTTCCGGAGAAGCTTGAGAATCAGGTGATCCATTGTATTCTTGCACATCATGGTGAGCTGGAGTACGGTTCTCCCAAGAAGCCGGCACTTGCAGAGGCAGTTGCCCTGAATCTGGCAGACAAATACAGATGCAAGGATGGAGACACTGACAGAAAATTTTCCACGCAGACAAAGGCCAAAAAAAGAAATGGCTTGGTTTCAACCGGCTTTTTGAGTCCAATTTAAGAAGAACAGGAGATATTTAATACATGGAATTCCGTAAAAACGATATACTCACTTTAGATATAGAGGATTGCGGAGTTGACGGTGAAGGTATCGGGAAAGCCGATGGCTTCACCGTTTTTGTGAAAGACGCCGTGATCGGAGACCGGATCAAAGCCAAGATCATCAAGGCAAAAAAGAACTATGGCTATGGCCGTCTGATGGAGGTGATCACACCGTCTCCATACCGTGTGAAACCTGCCTGCTCTATTGCCCGCCAGTGCGGAGGATGCCAGCTTCAGGCATTATCCTACGAGCAGCAGCTGAAATTTAAAGAGAAAAAGGTTCGTGGACATCTGGAAAGAATCGGAGGTTTTCAGAATCTTGATATGGAACCGATCATGGGGATGGAAGACCCCTATCATTATCGAAACAAGGCACAGGTTCGGTAGAAAATAAGACGGAAGATCATCACAGGCTTTTATGCAGGAAGAACCCACTCCATCATTGATAACCGAGAATGTATTCTGGGAGTGAAACAGAATAAAGAGGTTTTGGACCGTGTGATCGGACACATGGAAAAATATCATGTACAGCCTTATGATGAGACTACGGGAAAAGGTCTTGTACGTCATATTATGATTCGTTATGGCTTCCATACAGATGAGATGATGGTCTGTCTGATCTTAAACGGAGATAAGATCCCTGCAGAAAAGGGCTCTGGTGGAATCACTCTGTGAAATTCCCGGGAAATGACCAGCATTACCATCAATGTTAATAAAAAACGGAATAATGTGATCCTGGGTGATCAGCTTCGTCTCCTTTGGGACAGTCCTATATAACGGACAGCATCGGAGATATTTCCTATCAGATTTCTCCCCTGTCCCTTTTTCCAGGTTAATCCCATCCAGACCGAAAAACTGTATGGAAAGGCTCTGGAATATGCCGGCCTTACGGGAAATGAAACTGTATGGATCTGTACTGCGGGATCGGAACTATCTCCCTGTTCCTAGCCCAGAAAGCAAAATTCGTCCGCGGCGTGGAGATCGTACCACAGGCCATTGACAATGCAAGAGAGAATGCGAAGCTCAATGGCATTGAGAATGTAGAGTTTTTTGTCGGAAAAGCAGAGGAAGTGCTACCGAGAGAGTATGAGAAGAATGGCGTTTATGCAGACGTTATCGTGGTAGACCCGCCACGGAAGGGCTGTGATGAGGTGCTTCTGGATACAATCCTTAAAATGAAGCCGGAGAGGTTTGTGTATGTGAGCTGTGACAGTGCGACACTGGCGAGGGATCTGAAGGTGCTGTGTGCGGAGGATTATGAACTGGTGCGGGTTTCTACTACTGATATGTTTCCGCAAGGGGTTCATGTGGAGACGGTAGTACTGCTTTCCCACAAAAAGCCAGACGGACATATCAACGTAAAAGTTGAGTTTGGCGAGGGTGAGGGAAAAGTTCCGCTTGATAATATCGCTAAAAGAGCCGAAGAGTACAAGCCCAAGGAACGAGTGACCTACAAAATGATAAAGGAGTACATAGAAGCTAAATACGGCTTCAAAGTACATACCGCATATATCGCAGAGGTAAAGAGAGATTTAGGCTTGCCAATGTATGATGCTCCTAATGCAGTGGAGGAATTGAAGCAACTGAGGAAGCATCCGACGGTGGAGAAAGTGGAAGCAATTAAAGATGCCCTCAAGCATTTTGAGGTTATCTAAAATCATGAGCGTACCATTAGAAATAATGGTATACTTATGATATGGGAGGCGAATATTATGATTATACCTGTAAGCGTTAAAAATCAGAGTATTGATTCTTCTGGAATCACAAGTGATTACAAAGCTGCTATAAGTGAATATATTTGGAATGGTTTTGAAGGAGACTCGTTGAGGCGTGCACGTTTTATCGAATGGACTCAAAAACAGGCTGCTGATATCTTTGTGTGACAGAATTAGTCAGGCTTTAAAGAAAAGGATTTGAAAACAATTGGGGCAGGTGTGTGGGTATCCGTATGCTGCCATTGTGAAGGAAGAGGGCTATCCTGTCGGAGTGCTTTCCAAGCAACCGATAGAAGTGATTAAGAAACAAGTAGAAGGATTTGGCATGGCATGATGCATGTTAAGACAGCCGGTGTCGATGTCATTGCTACTCATCTTAGTCCTTTTGAGTGGAAATACCGCTTGAGTGAAGCGCAACAAATTGTGGATTATATTCAGGCAAATCATTTGAAAGACTATTATGTGGCGGGTGAATTTGAATGCTCATTCCCCATTGGATGCCGATGAGATTGCTAAACATGATACATTGTTGGCAAATATGCAACGTTGGGATTTATCACAAAAAAAATATCGTAATTTGAGAGAAGGACGATATGACTTTTCTGTTATTTCTACTTTTCTTGCGGCAGGAATGGAAGATGCGATCGGACGGATGGTACATCCGGCAAGTGCACGCATGAGTTTTCCGGCTGCTTTCCTTTATGATTGGCAGTGGGATGACAAGCGTTTGCCGCAACGTCGTGAACGGTTGGATTATATATTGCTTTCTCCCTCATTGATGGAGAAATGTAAGAGTGCTGCTGTACATAATGGAAGAGAGAATGAGGGGATTTCAGACCATTATCCGGTCAGTGTGATTTTAGAGAAATAAAGACTCGGTTGAAAGAAAATAGAAACATGAATATGAAATATTGGGGACATTGTTTGTTGTTTATGCTTGGCTTGGCAAGTGTGTGCAGTTGTACTGATAGTGAGAAAAATAGTTTCATTACCGGGGTATTGCTGTGGATGATGCGAATGGTAGTGAGGGACTGTATAATCCCGAAACGCGGGTTTCGTTTGGAAACGGCTGTCGATCTTGTTACTCAAAAAGAGTGCCCTACCTTGCAATTGGATACTTTGTCGTTGAAGTATGCTTCGGATAGTGTATCGCTTTCGCAAAGCTATTTTTATTTGACTTACCTGACAGATAAAAAGTTGTCTGATACTGAATTTCAGACCATGCAGGTATATTTTGACAGGTTGCGACAATTGGGAAAGAAAACAGTCTTGCGTTTTGCTTATGAAAAAGATTTTGTGCGGCAGGAACCGGTAGGACCTACATTGAAAGAAGCATTGGCACATCTTGATCAGTTGAAACCATTTCTGCATAAGAATAGAGATTTGATTCTGGTCGTTCAGGCGGGTGTTATCGGTGCATGGGGAGAATGGCATAGTTCTATTCATGGTTTGGAGCATTCCGATACGGCAAAGATTGCTATATTGGAAAAGTTGTTGGAAGTGGTACCTGCCGAGAAGAACGTACAAGTAAGACTTCCCGAATTCAAGAATCTTCTGAAAGGTAAACCGGAGTTGTATAAACGTGTTTCTTTTCATGATGACTTTATTGTTATCAAGCCTGATCGTTGGGATGGAGATATGCATGAAGGTACACCCAATTTTGAACAAATTGTAAAAGAATCACCTTATTTGGTTGTAGACGGTGAATTGCCGTGGGGCTTTTGGAGTGCCGGATGTGACCCCGACAGCCCGTCTGCCGGATGGATTATTGATGGTATGGGAG